>MDTG01402658.1_pt1 | contig 17791 bp, 9 predicted proteins | sample 811421 | NCBI WGS metagenome assembly MDTG01 (sample SAMN05326645, study PRJNA326480) | marine metagenome | isolation source: seawater | place: Pacific Ocean: South East | collected 2011 | reverse complement strand
AAATTTTGGTAGTAAAGTCCGCAACCAAGAAGCGTTTAATGGAAATGGGAATTGCTGAGGAATACGCTCACAAATTGGCCACGGACCGTAACATGACTGACATCAAGGCTATGGCTGCCGATGAGATTGCTTCTTGCCTTGGAGTTTCCAAGGATGATGAAATATTCACAGGTGCTATGAACGCATTGGCTGAACTTGGACAGAGACGTCAAAAACGCCGAAGTCGCAAAATTACGATTTCTAAGAAGGCACTTGACGATGACGATATGGATATGGCCGGAACTAAATTTAACGTTCTAAATCACGTCCTAGTGCCGCACCAAGAACTTGTTCCAGTTGAAGATGAAGAAAAGGTCTTGGAACCATGGGGCCTTCTCGCTATCGATGAGGATACAGGAGAGCCCCGACTTGCAAAGGAACTTCTGCCTAAGATTCTGATTACCGATCCAGTTGTCCAAGTAATTAAGGAAACAGTAGAGCGTGAGAGAGAAACCAACGCTGAAGGCGACGAGGAACATGTTCCTCTTCCTGCAGGTTGGCTATCCGATCGTGTTCTGAAAGTAGTTCGAAAATCACCATCCGCTGGTGTTTCGACTGCTTACCGATTAATCGTGGAGGGCAGCTGAGCTGAGGTGATACCATGAAAGAGATTATTGAATCATTTTTCCGAGAGCGCAGTCTGGTTAATCACCAGTTAGCATCATATGACGACTGTATTCCTACAGGTGATAATTCTATTTCCCGCATGGAAAAAATCGTGCGCAGTATCCGTGTTGGTACTGACGAAGAAGTAGAAGATGACATGGGCGGTCTTATCAAACTCGACGTCATCGATCAGGACATCATTATTCGTGTTAAGAACATTCAACTCGGCGAACCAACTATCCGTGAGGCAGATGGTAGTGACCACCCTTCAATACCAATGGAGTGCCGACTACGTAAGTTGACATACATGTCTCCTGTAAAGATGGATTTCACAATATTCCGTAATGGAGTTCCTTCTCAACCAGAAAAAGGAGTTCAAGTCGGAAATATGCCAATCATGGTTCGCAGTAGAAGATGCAATCTTCACGCAAACCATGTTGCAGGAGATAGAGTTCTTCATCCTACAACTTCAGAAGAAGATCACAAAATGTGGGAAGAACTTCTGAGGACTAAAGGAGAAGACCCACTAGATCCTGGTGGTTATTTCATTATCAACGGTACAGAACGTGTACTAATTTCGATGGAAGATTTAGCACCTAACCGTGTCACTGTTGAAATCAACAAGAGATATGCTAAGAAAACAGAAGTTGCTAAAATCTTCTCACAGAAAGATGGAATGAGAAAGCCTCTGACAGTGGAAAAGCGCCGTGATGGAATGCTTATGGTAAAGATTAGTACTGCAGGTACTACTGCAATTCCAGTTGTGTTATTGATGAGAGCTCTTGGTATAGAAAATGACCAAGAATTGTTCCAAGCAATTGCAGGACCTACTGAGACTTTCAAATTCATCGTTGCAAACATTAACGAAGTTAAGGATAATGAAGAATATGCAGTCGATTCTCTTGATGAAGCACATCAGTGGCTAGAGAAGAAATTCGCTGCAGGTCAACAAAAAGAATACCGTGAAGCACGTGTAAATCAATTACTAGACCGTGAATTATTGCCTCACTTGGGAGACGCTCAAGAAGATCGTAAGAAGAAAGCAATTTTCCTAGGAAGAATTGTTCGGCAGGTTTTGGAAATGGCAATTACTAGTCGTAAACCGAACGACAAGGATCACTACGCTAACAAGAGAGTGCGCCTTGCAGGAGATCTGATTGAAGATTTGTTCCGTGTATCTATGGGACAATTAGCTCGTGATCTAAAGTATCAACTTGAACGCCACCACAACAGGAAACGTGAGTTGAAGATTACTTCGTGCTTGAGACCTGATGTTCTAACCAGTAAGATAATGCATGCATTGGCTACAGGAAACTGGGTAGGTGGAAGATCTGGTGTAAGTCAATTGTTAGACAGAACAACTTACTTGTCAGCTTTATCTCACATGAGACGTGTTACAAGTCCACTAGTTAGAAGTCAGCCCCACTTCGAAGCACGTGACCTGCACCCAACTCAGTGGGGACGTCTTTGTCCTAACGAGACACCAGAAGGTCAGAATTGTGGTCTAGTAAAGAATGCAGCTCAGATGATCGATGTTTCGGAAGCGATACCAGAAACTGAGATTCGTTCTCGATTAGATGAAATGGATGTTTTCCAACCTGAGGATTGGACTGACGGAGACCGAATTCACGTAAATGGTGACATTTACGGTATACACAAGCGTGGAAAGAATCTAGTTACACAGTTCAAGAATGCGCGCCGTAGAGGTGCTATTAGGCCTGAAGTTTCAATTAGATATGATGCTCAGAACCGTGATATTTTCATCAACACAGATAAGGGGCGAATTCTAAGGCCTGTACTAATTCTGTACGATGGTGCTCCAAGATTAACTCAGAAGCACCTAGAGATGGTAGCATCTGGAGACATGACTTTCAAAGACTTGGTCAATGAAGGTGTAGTAGAATGGATCGATGCTGAAGAAGAAGAAGACCTTTACATCGCTCCAAGACCATTCGTTTTACCTGAAGTTGTTCCTGAAGGAAATGAATATGCTGGGCGACCTGTTAGCCATTCAACTATTACTTGGTTGAATCTAGGAGAGCCTGGAGCAGAATCTGCTAAACTACAAGCAAATGTTACATTACCAAATGGTGTGAAAGCAGATGCTGTATTCGATGTAGATTTATTGTATACAAGCGAGCACACACACTGTGAAATCGACCCACAATTGGTTCTAGGTGTATGTGCATCTCTGATACCTTACCCTGAACACAATTCTACACCACGTGTTACTGGTGGAACTGCAATGGTAAAGCAGTCTCTTGGACTTCCAAGTGCAAATTACCGTCTGCGCCCAGATACTAGGTTGCACATCCTGCACTATCCGCAACGCTCTATCACTCACACACAGGCTATGGATACTACAAAGTTCGATAGTAGACCTGGTGGACAGAACTTCATCGTAGCAGTCATGAGTTTGCATGGCTACAACATGCAGGACGCTGTAATTATGAACCGTTCAAGTGTACAACGTGCACTTGGTCGTTCAACTTTCAATAGAACTTACAATGCAGAACGCCGCCGTTTCCCTGGTGGACAAGTAGAAGAAATCGAAATCCCTGGAACTGGTCTTGAAGAAGTAAAAGGATTGAAGCCAGTTGGTTCCTATGATCACTTAGAAGGAGATGGATTACCTCATCCTGAAAAGTATCTAGAAGGCGGCGATGTACTTGTTGGTAAAACAAGTCCTCCTCGTTTCCTTGAGGAAACTGGTGCTGGAGCATTCTTACAAGCTCAAGAACGCCGTGAATCATCAATGCCTGTACGACATGGAGAGAAAGGATGGGTTGACAATGTATATGTCACAGAATCTCTAGACTCTGGCCGTTTAGTACGTTGTATGGTTCGCTCACACAAGGTTCCTGAAATTGGTGACAAGTTCGCTTCTCGTCACGGACAGAAGGGAGTTATCGGGCGTCTTGTCGATGCAGAAGATATGCCATTCACTCGTGATGGAGTAATTCCTGATCTAATCATCAACCCCCATGCTATTCCATCAAGAATGACAGTAGCACACGTTTTGGAAATGATCGGTGGTAAGGTTGGTTCTCTAGAAGGTCGTAGAATCGATGGTACTGCATTCCGTGGAGAAAAGGAAGGAAGTCTACGTGACAGTCTAGTTCGCAATGGATACAATCATTCAGGAAGAGAAGTCATGATCAATGGAGAGACTGGAGAAACATATCCTGCAGAAATATTCGTTGGATGTATTTACTACCAGAAACTTCACCACATGGTATCTGGAAAGATTCACGCTCGTAGCCGTGGTCGTGTTCAAATTCTTACACGACAACCTACTGAAGGACGTGCTAGACAAGGTGGTTTAAGATTCGGAGAAATGGAACGTGATTGTTTGATTGCTCATGGTGCTTCCATGGTCATCAAAGACCGTCTATTGGATGAGTCTGATGGTATCGATCTATTCGTATGTGCTCAATCAGGGCACGTGGCTTGGTTTGATCCGAAAAGACGAACTTATGTGTCACCAATTCACGGTGACGGTGCTGAGGTTTACAAGGTACAAACCTCATATGCATTCAAGTTGCTACTGGATGAGATGAAGAGTCTCGGAGTGGCAATGCGCCTAGAACTGGAGGACCGCAGATGAGTCGAAACAGCACAACAATGATTCCTAAGAGAATTGCAAGTATTCGCTTTGGATTGATGGACCCTACTGAAATTAGAAGAATGTCTTCAGTTGAAGTCAAGACCGCAGATACATACAAGGACGATGGTCACGCATTCCGCCAAGGATTGATGGACCCTCACATGGGTGTTATCGAACCAGGATTACTTTGTCCTACTGACAACTGTAAGTATGACGAAAGCCCAGGTCACTTCGGTCACATACAACTCGAATTACCAGTTATTCACATTGGATTCGTAAATCTGATCAAGACCGCACTGAAGGCTACTTGCAACTCTTGCAGCAAGATTTTGCTTCACGATGCAGAAGGAACTCACCCATCTAATCCTGAACTTTCAGAGCAAGATTTCTATCGTGCACGTGTACGTGATTTAATCACAAAGCACGGTGTAGGTTCTACAGAGTTCGCTAAAATCATCAAAGAGATTGAGAAGAAGACTTCTGAAGCAAAGAGAACAATCTGTATGCACTGTAAGTCACAGCAAGGAAAAATCGTGTTAGACAAACCTACTACTTTCAAAGAGAACATTGCAGCTCAAGGTGGCGGGAAGCCAACTGAGAGAAAGTTGAACGCTCGTGATATTCGTGAGTGGCTTCAAGGAATTCCTCAAGAACACCTGATCTTCCTTGGAATGCACAAGGAGAATCGCCCTGAATGGATTATTCTGAAGGTTCTTCCTGTACCTCCTATCACAGTTAGACCATCGATTACTCTTGACTCTGGAGACCGTTCGGAAGATGATTTGACTCACAAGTTAGTTGATGTATTGAGAATTAATCAGAGACTACGTGAAAACCGTGATGCTGGTGCTCCTCAATTAATTGTTGAAGATCTTTGGGAACTTCTACAGTATCACGTAACAACCTACTTCGATAATCAGACCAGTGGAATACCTCCTGCTAGACACCGTTCTGGAAGAACTCTGAAGACACTAACTCAGCGTCTAAAGGGTAAGGAAGGACGTTTCCGTTCTAACCTGTCTGGTAAGCGTGTAAACTTCTGTGCTAGATCAGTTATCTCCCCAGATCCATATTTGGGTGTTAATGAAGTTGGAGTTCCAACTAAGATCGCAAAGGAGTTAACTGTACCAATACGTGTTACAACTCGTAACCGTGAACAGATGCGTCAAATGATTCTACGTGGACCTGATGTCCACCCTGGTGTCAATTACGTAATTCGAGGCGATAAGCGCCGTGTTAGAATTAACGAAAGAAGTCGTCTAATCAATGCAGGATTCAGATGTCACAATCCAGAATGTATGGAAGAAACAACCACAAGATTCGATTTACATCAGGTTCTTCCTGCACCTAACTTCTTACCAGGATTAGTTGTTAAGAAATTCGTTTCTCGTGAAGAAGCAGTTGCAGGTGGGGAAGAACTTGTGACTTATGCAATCGACGAAGCAGCAACTTTAGCTAATCTTCGTGGTGAAGATGTTGATGGTCAACCATTGCCTGAAGACGATCCACGTGCTGTTCTACATCACCGTTGGAAGTTCGAACTAGCAAACCCTGATACTCCATACCCTGAGAATCTTGAAGTTTCTTGTCCGCACTGTGGCAGTCCTGACAATGAATGGGGCGAAAGAACTCGCGTTGAAGACCGTCTGTCAACCGTTGATATGAATGGCAATCCTAAGCCAGGATTACTCGTTGAAAGGCACTTGATTGATGGAGATGTTGCTATCTTTAACCGTCAGCCTTCTCTTCACAGAATGTCCATGATGGTTCACGAAGTTCGTGTAATGGAAGGTCACACTTTCAGATTTAATCTAGCGGTATGTACTCCATACAACGCAGATTTCGATGGTGACGAAATGAACCTTCACGTTATTCAAGGTGAAGAAGCACGTGCTGAAGCTAAGATCCTCATGCGAGTACAGGAACACATCCTTACTCCAAGATATGGTGGTGCAGTTATCGGAGGAATACACGACCACATTTCTGGAGCATACCTACTATCTAGACCAGATACTAAAATCTCAAAGCGACATGGTTTGGAAATGCTAGGTAACATCGGATATACTGGCGAATTACCTAAGGTCAACGATGGACCAAAGGGCGAGTATTTCAATGGTGAGGATTTGATTTCTGTAATCATTCCTGAAAATATACATCTGCGATTCAGAAGCCGTTCAAATGATGATGTTGTTGTAAAGAATGGTAAAGTCAGTGGTACTCTAGACAAGAGAGCAATTGGTGCTGAAGATGGGCGCTTACTAGACGCAATCGTTCAGACTAATGGTCCTGGTGAAGGTGCAAAATTCCTGGATGAATTCACAAGATTATCCATTGGTGCATGTACTTCACTAGGTTTCACAACTGGAATTGATGATGAAGATCTATCCGCTCACGCACTGAGTGAAATCGAGAGACATAATCAAGAAGCACGTGACGAGGTACAAGCTGAATTAGATAAGTTCGGCAAGGATGGACGTGGCTATGAAGCTCGTCCTGGACGCACACCGAAAGAAACTCTTGAAGAGAACATCATGGTGATTCTTGATCTTGGTAAGCAAGCTGCAGGAAATGTAGCTAAGGATGAGTTAAACGAAAGTGGAAATACCAACGCAGCAGTTGGTATGGCAATTTCTGGTGCTCGTGGATCGATGGACAACCTTACAATGATGGCAGGAAGTATCGGACAAGCAAAGGTTCGTGGTGCTCGTCTAGAGCGTGGATACCATCAGCGTGTTCTACCTCACTTCAAGCGTGGTGGATTAGGTGCTCCTGAGAAAGGATTCATTTCCTCCTCTTTCAAGCGTGGACTTGAACCAACAGAATTCTTCATGTTGTCGGTTTCTGGACGTGAATCGCTGGTCGATACAGCGGTTCGTACAAGTAAGTCAGGATATATGCAGCGTCGATTGATTAACGCAATGGATGACTTGAAGGTATTCGATGATGATAATTTGTCAGTTCGAAATACAGCTAATAGAATCATACAATTCTCCTATGGAGAAGATGGAATTGATCCTAGCCGTGGTGTTCATGGCAAACCATTCAATATCGATGTTGTAGTCGATGAGGCTCTAGGTACCGATGGTCCTACAAAGACAAAGGAACAGGTATACCGTGACAGTGAAGACAAGAATTTCGACCTTGGCTTTGGCGAAGGAGATTCTGAAGCAGCGGCAGGAGGTGACCTTTGATGGTAGTTAAGAGTGCAACAAAGAAGAAACTCATGGATATGTTAGTTCCTGAGGAGTTCGCACACAAGTTGGCAGATGACCGAAAGTGGGACGATGTCAAAGTTCTAACTGCTCAAGAAATCGCTCAGTTCTGTGAAACTGATTCTGATACAGCAGCACGGATTCATGGAATTATCACAGGTGCAAACTCATCTAATCGTGATTCTACTGGAGACGGAAATTCAGCAACGACATCTGTTCGTCTTCGCCGTGGAACACGTCGTCGCCGCACAGCAAAAACTGTTCAAGAATTAGAGACATATGATCCTGAATCTAAATTAGCATCTTACATTGATGACCTTGCTGAAGACCCTGTATTCAAGTCTATAGAAAAGGCTGCAGAAGATGCAGGTGTTAAATTCTCACAGCAAACAATTCACGATTTGACTGAAGCAGTCCATGATCGTGACAAAGCTAAATTGACTAAGAAGCAAGCAGAATCTCTAGTTGCGGAAGCAGCGAAAGCACAAGACATGGCTAAAATCGATCCATATGAGGCTGCAGGAATTATTACCGCTCAGTCTATTGGTGAACCTGGAACACAGATGACAATGCGTACTTTCCACTATGCTGGTGTAGCAACAGTAAACGTTACCCAAGGTCTTCCTCGTATTATCGAGATTGTAGATGCTCGTAAAGTACCTAATACCCCTACTATGACAATTCGTCTATCCGGAGACAATAGTACATCTCCTGATGCTGCAAGAAAACTTGCTGCTGCAATCGAAATTACTACTACAGTAAACATTGCAGATATCGAAACAGATGTTGCTCAGCGTCGTCTTGTTTTGAAGTTAAAGAAAGGTAACCTGAAGCAGAAGGGAATGACTCCTGCTGAAGTAAAGGATAAACTTGAACGTGCACTTCGTCTATATGTTGAGGCTGACAAGGAAAAGAATCCATCGACATTGACTCTAATTCCTGGTGTTCAAACCGAAGATGATATGAAGACTTTAGCAGAGAATCCACCATCATACACTGAACTTCTACAATTAGAAGATAAGATTAGAGATATGAGATTGAAAGGTGTTCCAAATGTCGAGCGTGCAAACGTGCAATTAGACGACAAAACCGGTGAGTACTATCTTTCTACCATTGGAAGTAACCTCGCAAGAATTTCAGATATGGATGGAATAGATAGGGCTAGAACCTATACAAACAACATCATTGAAATTTACCAATATCTTGGAATTGAAGCTGCTAGACAAGCTATCGTTAATGAGTTGCAGTCAACTCTAGATGGTGCGAGATTGGAAGTTGACGTTCGTCACTTACTAATGGTTTCAGATGTAATGACTAGCGAAGGTGAAGTTCGTGCAATCGGTAGACACGGTGTTTCCGGAACCAAGCACTCTATTCTAGCTCGTGCAGCATTCGAAGTTACAGTTAACCACTTACTGAAGGCTGGAATCATCGGAGAAAGAGATTACTTGACCGGTGTTGCTGAGAATATTATTGTCGGACAACCTATCAGCCTAGGTACTGGATCTGTGGAATTGTATTACATCCCAGAATGAATTCAACATTGAGAAGCAAATTGTGGAGGAATGAAATATGGATATAAGTAGACAACTGAAGATAGCAAATGCAACTGGTAACTTGTTGTTTGGCCAACGCCAAGCAATCGATGCTTGCAGTAGAGGTGATGCCAAGTGTATCATTCTTGCAGCAAATTGCCCACAGGAGTATGTTGATGACCTTAATGCAAAGCATCCCGAGGTAACTATACACAGAACTGTGATGGTCAATCGTGACCTTGGTGTTGCATCTGGTAAGCCATTTAGCGTATCAACAATTACAGTTGTAGATGCAGGTGAATCAGACTTATTAACACTGGATGGAAATCTAGAGTGAAACTAAAGACGGTGAGACTTTGCAATGGCCATGGGCCTTGACTTGGTCGCTGTATTGAAGAGGCTCGGTGTCAACATTGATACCCATTCTCCACCAATTACTGCCCCCAGTGTGATAACTTGGCTTGGTAGATTGTTTGATGTTTCTCCAGAGCATTCGAAACTTGGAATGATAGAAGGAATGGAAGTTTGGACTTCTGGAGAAGGCTTTGCACCTCTTGATTTGGTAGGAATAGAAACTTGGCTATTTGATGCGCCAAGGGGTGATCATCTCATCATAGCAGAGAGGAATATGACATTCGATGTTGATGAAAAACCAGTAAGAGATGGCAGAAGAGTGGTGATTTGGACTCAGAGTCAACTTGCAGAATTCATTGGACATGCAGTATTGGATGGCAGTTTGGTAATAGTTGAAGCCGACGAAGTTGAAAGCTTAGATTCAGAGCCTGAATTATTTTCTGGTAGTGGACCTTTTACTCTTAAACCGAAGAATGATTTTTCTGAATTAGAGATCAAAGGTTATGATATCTCAATGGCCAAACCGGTATTGATTCCAGCTAAAATACACCTTGTTACTGGAATCGTGAAAGGACCGGTTGAAGAAGAGGTAAGTCGTTGGATTTTGAATTGTGATGGCCTTCATATAGTGGAAGAATTAGATCTTCTAGAAAGGTCTCCGATACTGAAACATGAGTTTCTAAATGTCGAGGAAAAACCAAATTTTTGTGATGTGATGACTGAGCGTCGAACACATTCTGATGGAATGGGTGATTTATTGCATTGGTGGGTTTTCGACGATGATAGTGCAAAAGCAGTTGAGTACCCGGTGTTAGTACCTGCTCACAAAGGAATAGATGCCTTTGGAAAAAATTGGATTCTTAATGGGGTAACCGGCAAAATCCATACAAACTTCTGAGCAAAGACTTCTTGAGCCAGTTTCATGACCGTAGGTCATGCGCTATCGTGCAGTATTGAGTCTTGCAATTGTTGCAATCCTACTTGGAAGTTTAATTTCTATTTCTCAACCGGGTGAACTTGAAGACATCGAAGACTTTCGTTTCGCGAATTCTGAGCCAGAGTTCTTGGTCCAGGCAGGTTCAAGTGTTGGTCATGTGAATGGTTCACAAATTGGAGCAACATATGACGGTTGGATTGTTTCGGGTAATACCCGCCATTCTATGACATTCGGCTCCATCCAATTACAGGCAACATCTGGATTCAATTCTCAACTTGATGCAGATACGTATATTGCAGCTATTGATAATCAAGGTAACTGGCAATGGGCGGTTAAGCCTGATGCATCGCAGGGGCTAACCTTAGTCACATCTATGGTAACTTCAATGTCGGGTGATGTGTATATTGGTGGACTAATTTATGGTGATGTATCATTTGGATCAACACAACTTAGCGGCCAAAATCCATACGGTGATGGTTTTATTGCTAAGTTGGATTCATTCAATGGGCAATGGCTTTGGGCGGTTATGTTCGCATCTCCATATGACTCCAATGGAACAGCATCTAACAGTAGTATCGTAGAAGGATTAGCAGAATCAGTAATGTCTAGTGGTCTGATCGTATCGGGTACGCAGAAGGGATATACTGACTTTGGAGGAATAACCAAAAATAACACTGATTCTGAATTATTTGTAGCCGAACTTGATATTATGTCTGGTGCTCTAAACTGGGTTTCAACTGCCGGTGGAATAGGAGATGAGTCAGGTGGACCAGTTGCAGTAGATTCAATGGGGAATATTTGGCAAGCAGGAGACACTGATGGGACTTTCTCTGCAAATGGTAAATCTCATCAGGCTGTAAGTCAGACGGATACAATTGTTGTCAAGTGGAATTCTGCGGGAGTTGTTCAAAATGTCATTGGACTTACTAGTGGTGCTGGTGAAATTAATCTCCCTGATGATTTGATAGTAACTCAAAATGATGATGTTATCGTTTCAGGTGTATTCCTTGGATCTTTGGATGCTGGTAATCAAAATACTTTGACAGATAAAGGTCAGGGCGATGGATATGTTGTTAAGATTTTGAAGTCAGGTGTTACCTCTTGGGCTACTAGCTTTGGTAGTAGTACTGGTACTCAACGTGTTTCTTCTATTGCTGAAACATCATCTGGAAATTTCATTGCAGGTGGATTGATTTCTGGACCGACTGATTTTGGAATTCATGGAGCTAATACGAATGGTGGATTAGATCTTTACATGGCGCAATTAGATAGTACAGGAAGTTGGGACTGGGTAGAGAATCTTGGTAGCACCAGTGATGATTTATTTGCAGATTTAGCAGTAAACAGCAGCGATACACCTGCTGCATTTGGCTCCTTCCAATCTACAATCAACAAGGGCTCAAAATCTGTATCGAGTTCTGGAGGATTAGATCTTGTAGTTTGGAGTCTTGACCCAGTAAACAATGCTGATGGTGATAATGATGGGGTGAATGACCTCACAGACAATTGCCCTAACACAAACAACCCGTTACAATATGACAGCGATATGGATGGAGACGGAGATGAGTGTGATTACGATGATGACAATGATGGCATCACAGATAATTCAGGGGATGATTGCCCAAGAGGCGGTGCATGGAATTGGACTAGTGACTCAACTACTGATTTCGATAATGATGGCTGTAAAGACAGTGGCGAAGATATGGATGATGACAATGATGGAATCGAGGACTCTGATGATGATTGTTTAAGTTCATATTCTCCTCCTAGGAATTGGTGGACTTCTGATTCTTCAAATGATCTAGATGGAGATGGTTGTAGGGACGCTGACGAAGATCTCGATGACGATGGAGATGGCTTTGATGATGCTGCTGATGATTGCAATAAGGTCGCAGGAACTTCCACATTAGGTGGCTATCAGGGGTGCGTAGATTCAGACGGTGATGGCTGGGCTGATCTTGAAGACTCATGTCCTAATTCATTCGGTAATTCATCTATGGGCGGATTCTTAGCATGTCCTGACAGTGATGGAGATGGCTGGGCTGATTCTGATGATGATTTACCAGATGATTCAACACAATGGAGAGATTTAGATGGTGATGGATATGGAGACAATCCAGAAGGAAATACTCCTGATGATTGTGTAGATGTTTCTGGAACATCAGTGTTAGACCGTTATGGTTGCCCTGACCCCGATAGTGACGGCTATTCTTCTGCAGATTCCTCTTGGTCAATTAGTGATGGTGCGGATTCATTCCCTTCAGATGAAACACAATGGTCTGATTGGGATGAGGATGGCTTTGGAGATAATTATGGGAATCTATCTTGGACCGATAGAAGTTCTAACTGGCCTGGTGAATACTATCAGTATGCAAGAGACCAAGATGCATGCCCAACATTACCTGGCAACTCTTGGCAAGATGATATTCTTGGATGTCCAGATAGTGACGGCGATGGATGGGCGAACTTCATGGATGCCTTCCCTGCAGACCCTGAAGAGTATCTAGATTCGGATGGTGATGGTGTCGCAGATGGCAATGATGATTGTCCAGAAGTTGAAGGATATTCTACAAATGATGTTTTAGGATGTCCTGATAGTGACGGAGATGGTTATGGTGACCCTGAAGATGGAAGTGATTGGAAACCTCTAGATCCAACCCAATGGAGGGATACTGATGGCGACTTTTACGGTGACAATAAGGATGGCAATGAATCTGATCATTGTCCTCTCATTGCAGGAGATTCATTTGAAGGTGGAATTCGGGGATGTTTAGATACCGATAATGATGGCTGGGCTGACGAAATCGATGCTTTCTCAGAAGATTCTACTCAATGGAATGATACTGATAAAGACGGATTTGGAGATAATCCAAAAGGAAAAAATGCAGACAAATGTCCAGATGTAGCAGGAGTTGCTGAAGAGGATGGTTGCGAGCCGATAGTCGAAGAATCATCAGGAAGTAATATTCTAGCTTATGGAGGAATTACTGTTGGTGTATTGTTGGTGATTATTGTAGCAGGCTTATTGATAATTAGAACTATGAATTCTTCTGAAGAGGAAAAGCAATGGAACGATGAATTATCTATTCCCGATATGAATGCAAAACCTGCCATGCCAGATATGTCTGCAGTTCCTGTGAATCAGGGATTGTATGCGCAGCAAGTTATCCCACAGCAACAATCGGCTTCACCTACATTGCAAGAATTACCAGGTCAAGCATTAGCTCCTCAAACTTCGGCTCCTGCTGCACCTACATACTACCAGGTTGGAACAATGCGTTCAGATGGTAACGAATGGCTAGAATACCCTGATGCAAGTGGTGCATGGTACATGCGCGATCCTATCTCTAAGCAATGGGTTCGCAAAATTTGAGGATTTGAAATGGTTACAGTTACCTTGCTGGGAAGTGCTCAGGATGGAGGAGTTCCACAAGTTGGCTGCAACTGTTGTATTCATTTGCAAAGACGTTACCCAGTATCGATCGGATTAACTGATTCAGACGGCCGAAATCATTTGTTTGAGGCCACTAGAAATCTTGGCGAACAACTCAGGATTTGGGAGGTAGATTCTGTAGATTCACTTTTCTTAACCCATGCACATTTTGGACATGTAGATGGCCTTGGTTTATTTGGCAGAGAGACAATGAATGCACGCGGTGTATCTTTACACTGCTCAAAGAAAATGCTAGATCTTATCGAGAGTACACCTAATTGGTCAATACTATTGTCTCAAGGTGTATTCTCTCCAAGTACAGAGCCAATTGTTAATCTCCCTGGAGTAATTGTTGAAGCTATTGAAGTACCTCATCGTGCAGAACTATCCGACATGCACGCTTATCTAATTAAGGCTGGAAAAACCCTACTATTCTTGCCTGACCATGATACTTGGCAAGAAACATTGAGAGAACACAACTTACGTTCTTGGCTAAGCCATCTTGAAGTTGATATTGCATTGATAGATGGTACCTTTTACAGTGCTGATGAACTGAAACATAGAAATCAAGAAGATATTCCTCATCCACCTGTAGAACAGACATTGCAAATGTTAGGAGACAGAAGAGATGGAGACCCAGAAGTCATATTCATTCATCTAAACCATACTAATCCATTGTGTAGTGACGATACGCCAGTTTCGGAACTAGGATGGAGAGTTGGTTGTGAAGGTGACATTTTCGATCTCACGTGAAATACCAAATTTCTATTGCTACAACACAAAATATAATCAAACCAATTATTGTAATTAGTTTATCTTTACTAGGTAGGCGATCGTATAGCCATGGGTCTTTCTTTACTGCTAGCATTATGAAGTGTGCTAAGAATGCTGCACCCATGCCTGGAACAGACTCAAAGATTTCATTATTCAACCCCATTAATCTCCATGTGATTACTGCTACTAAAGCACTTATCATCATGATTATTGAGTGTGATGAAGATGGCTGATACCCAGAGAATCTAATCAATAAGAGCGGGATAAATATTCCGCCTAAGCCATACACTGCTAATACTACTAAGCTGAAAACAGAATTATTTTCTGTCCACAATGCACCTAATGAAATCAAGGTCGCTAGAATTGCCATAGTTACTGTAGTTAGTTTGGTTTTGGAGTGGTCTTGAGCCCAACTTGGAACCAGATCATCTGTGATTGCAGCAGTACATGCTAATACTTGGCTATCTGCAGTAGACATAGTTGCTGCAAATATTGATGCAAGAATTACTCCTACCCAGAATGGGCCCAAAACATCCATCGCTAACATTGGCAAAGCCAACTCAGGATCAAATGAATCTTGAACCGGGAACATTACTCGACTAGCTAGACCGATGAGAATCATCAGCACCAAAAATGGTGTTTGCCAAACGAAAAACCAAATGCATGCTTGCTTTCTGTCAGAATCAGATTCCAAAGTCATTACTCGACTTACAACTTGAGGTTGTCCGGCTACTCCAACGCCTCCTAAGAAGAATGCAAATACCCAAAGTGAGAATCCGAATTTCAGTCCTTGAGGTGCAATATCGGTTAGGTTAGGGTCGATGTCGGAAAGAGAAGAATGCAATCCCGAAAGGCCTCCAACTTCTGCTAAAGCAACCCAGCAAAGTAGAGTTGAACCAACTATCATGACACATGATTGAGCTGCATCTGTCCAAATTGAAGCTCTAATTCCGCCTGCAGTACAGTACAAAATAACTAACATGTAGCCGATTAGAATACCTACCATTTGTGACCATCCTAGCATTGCAAACAATGCTTTACCGCCACTTGATAGCTGTGCTGCAGCATAAATTAGCAAGAACATTACAGAAAATAATGCAGCTAATTTTGCTTCAGGTGCGCCTTTAACTTTTGCAACCAAACTGGAAAGTGATCTAACATTTCGTTCGTTTGCTTCATGTTGGATTCGCTTGTAAATCCATATCCATGCAACCAACTGTCCCAGTGTTGAAATTAGAGAAATCCATATCGCAGAATATCCATACATCCACATGAATCCTATGAATCCAATGAACATGTATCCTGAGTTCCATGTCGAAACTGCGCTCAATGCGGCTAAAGCCGGATGCATTCCTCTTCCTGCAACTAAGTAATCATCAGTGGTATTTTTCTTGACAAAAATCGAAGCCATTCCTACTCCTGCGAAGATTAGGAGGAATAGTAGAAAAGATGCAAGAACCATGAAGTCCATTTTTGACACCCAATCATGTTAGAACTTCTAGCAATCTGTCCTGCTCAACAGCGCGTCTTAATTCCATAGCAATTCTTCGGCCTGATGAAACAGGTTTTCTCCAAGTTGCATTCCCATACGGGTGTCCTACTGAAACGTGCACATTTGTTCCTCCTCCTAAACGAGGGGCTACATCATAAATTGCGTAATTCATATCCTTGTCAATACAAGTTTGAAGACAGAATGGACCAATTATGCCTGGATCGTAATGCTCCTTCGATGCAGTGATGAATTTCTCACCTAATTCAAAAGCGGTTTCTAGAAGAGATTCTCTAATTGTGGCTGTATTATGGCCCACAACAGTCATTTCTGGAATTTGTTGATGAGCGGGCATTGTCATCTGCTGAGGAGCAGGAAGTCTGACATGTCCATCTAATGAAGATTCAAATCTCCAATCTACGCCAAGTAGTTCTAATTTAGGCATATCTTCTTCCAATGGAGAATAAAAGAAATTCAGATTGAAAACTGGACCGATTACGTATTTTTCTATACGTGCTCCGTCAAGGCTTTCTTGATCTATCGTACCTTCCTTCAACAAAGTTTGACTCTTCTCTAAGTATTCTTCATACGAAGCACATGTGAAAAATCCACGTTCAAGTTTTTTCTGGGCATGGTGTAATTTTACAATGACTAGGCAATCAATATCTTGGGGGTCAGCAATTGCTTCAGGATAAGGTAAACCTGCTTTGTCCAATATCCAGTAATAGTCCTGCTCTTCAGTTCTCTCTTCCATCCTTAACATGTTTCGAGAACCAAACATGGGGACGTGGAAATTATTTTCAACATCATCTATACTTGAGTATGAAGTAAATGACCGATTAGGGATGTAAACCACATTCCTCTTCCTCATCTCCTCTTGCATCATAGGTTTCATCACATCATTGAATGAATCTAGAATAATCGCCTTGTCAACCATTCCTCTACGGACTCGGCCTGATGAGGTACGCTGTGTCTTGAAATATTCCGAATAAGTCTTTTCTCGACCTTTTTGACAATAGGCTGCAGTCGGAAAACCTTCCTCAATAGCACCATCACAGATGTCTAATGCTGAATGACTAGCGGTCATTCCTATTCGTAATTTAAGGCGTTCATAGTCTTCGATAATACCGGCGATTTCATCCTTTTCTATCATGCAATAACTCCTCCCTGCCTGTATGGTATCCGAGATGGCCTTTGAAGTTAGTCAAAGCGTTGTAATTGCATTAATTCTTCAGTAGATAGGGTGTCACCGCTCATCAACTTGCTCATCAAGTCTTGAACTTCAACACGTGCACCACGCTGGTTATCTCCAGAAGATGCGCCTCTCATGGCACGCAGCATGTCTTGTATTGAATGAAGACAACGTAGCGATACGATGTAGAAGTGATGTGCCTTGTCAGCCTCTTTCTTTGACTTACGCAATTCGCGGTGGGCATCCTCTGCCTGTTCACGCTGCCTATCAACTTCCTTATTCCATTGAAGCATTAACTCGTGAGCTTCTTGAGCTGCTTGAGCTGCTTTCTGAACTTCTACGTGAGCCTCTTCTTGAAGCACCATTGCTTCTCTGAGCATACCACGTGCTTCCTTTAGATCGCCATTCGCCTCTTCAGAAGATTTCATCTCTCTGATTTGAGAAGAGATTTCTTTCATCCTTTTCATGACCTTTTTCTCATTCTGTCCAGTGTGTGCTCCTCTTTCGAATTCACGCTCGAGTTTCTGAAGGTCTCTTCTTAGTGAATGAATGGTAACTTTGCGTTCACGACGACCTCGGTGACCAGGTGCTGGTTCCTCTTTATTGCCTTTTT
>MDTG01169916.1_pt1 | contig 17791 bp, 18 predicted proteins | sample 811421 | NCBI WGS metagenome assembly MDTG01 (sample SAMN05326645, study PRJNA326480) | marine metagenome | isolation source: seawater | place: Pacific Ocean: South East | collected 2011 | reverse complement strand
GCTCAAGACAAGCATGGCTGAGCCGAGCACCACAATCCATCGACGTAGGGCGGTGTACTCAGAAGGCAACAGGCCGGGTTTTGAGAAACTGAGCACGTGGAAGACGGCCAACGGCAAGCACGAGAAGGTCGCCAAGAGTAACGAGGACAGCCATCGCACCGCACTCCATTGTGCTGGGTCGTAGACGTTCAAGCAATCGCCGGCGCACGGCTTGAGCAGGTTGAGCAGATGGGCGAGAACATCGTCAACAGCAAAGGACCACACGACGGTCATCAGGGCGACGGATGCAAACAGAACGGTGGTCCGCCACGTCAGTTCGTCAAAGTGGTCTTGGACGGGACGTCGCCGGTCTTGTTCCAAAAGAACCGACATGTTCCTCCACTCATACAAGGTCCGTGTACTCCTTGGGAGCACGTGCTTGGACGATGGTTCGGTACACGCCGTAAGCCGCCCACAGTGTGAGCATGCCGGTCACCAGTGCGTAGCCCCATGGTAGGTTGTTGTCGACGATGTAGGCGAACAAGACCGCCAGCCCGGCAGCGAGCACACCTCTTCGCAGCCCCTGCGGAACGGCCAAACTCTTGTCCAAATGAGTGGGGCCGCCAGAGAACCGGCGTTCGTAGAACTCGCCTTGAATCACGGCTGCAACGATGATGAGCGACAGCGTGGTCCAGTAATACAAGTTCCCGTTGGTGAAGAAATCGTGAGCGATGCCCTCTTGCCGCTCTGCTTCCGCCGCTTCAGGATCCTCTTCAGCCACAAACAACGACTCGTAATCTCCGACGCTGATGGTTCGGAGCGAGACATCCTCATCCGTTGCGATTTCGGTTGCACCGGGTTCACTGACGGTGAAGGCAAGGATGTTCCATTTGTCCTCTTCGTTGGGCGCGCCGTCTCCGTTGACCGCATTGCCCACGAGTTGGAAATTGGCCGGTCCGGCGTCTTCTGATGGAGCGGTCCATTGCACGACCCAGTCGTTGCCGGGTTCGGATTGCGAGAGTGCTCCGGGGGATTCATCGACCGTTTTCGTGCCTTCTCCAGGCGTGAGCGTGCCAATGCCACCGTCCCAAAACAGGAATCCACCGCCGCTGTTTGAGGCGTGTTGGAGTTTGATCACGAATTCATAGGTCTCGCTGATGTTGTAGGCTCGGGGGACACCGGAAACCGACACGACCACTTCGGTCGACGGAGCTCCTCCGCCGTGGCACGTGCATCCTTCTTCGATGAGAAGGCTACCGGCGTTGTCCCACGGAGGTCCGTTGGGGTTCCCCAGAACGGGCCCCACCAACATCAAAGAGAGAACAAACATCAGCAGAATGTTACGAACCTTGCGTCGCATGAACTCACCCAGTAATTTCCACTCTGCCTCGCTCTTTGAATCTTACTTCACATCGGTTGGTGAGGGCCCGATTCAGATTTCCTTGATGGCGTTGTTCAATCCAGTCATCATGGCTTTTCCATCTCCAAAGAGCATCATGGTCTTGTCCATGTAGAACAGATCGTTGTCTACGCCGGCGTAGCCCACGGAAAGCGATCGCTTGATGATAACGACGGTTCGAGCTTGGTCCGCATCGATGATGGGCATTCCCGCAAGAGGTCCCTCGCCGCTGCGAGCGGCGGGGTTGCAGGTGTCGTTTGCTCCAATGACGACAGCCACATCGCATTCGGGGAACTCAGGATTGATTTCGTCCATCTCGATGAGTTGTTCGTACGGAACGTTCGCCTCAGCGAGAAGCACGTTCATGTGGCCGGGCATACGACCGGCCACCGGGTGGATGGCGTACTTGACTTCGGTACCAAACTTCTCTTCGATGAGGTCGCCGAATTCCTTGACTTGGTGCTGACATTGGGACACGGCCATGCCGTAGCCCGGCACGATGATGACCTTCTGGGCTCCATCGACCATCATGGCAACTTCGTCGGGATCGGAACCAACCTTCGTTCGGGTCACCGTCTCTTTTGTGCTACCCCCGAAGGACTTGAACAGCACGTCCGGGAGGGTTCTGTTCATCGCTTTGCACATGATGAACGTCAAGATCAAACCCGAGGCCCCCACGAGTGAACCAGCGACGATGAGCACCGGGTTGCTGATGATGAAGCCCGTGAACGCAGCCGCGATCCCGGAGAGCGAGTTGAGCAGTGAGACAACCACGGGCATGTCAGCGCCGCCGATGGGCAAGACGAGTACGATGCCCAAGAGACAGGAGATGCCGATGATGGCCCAGAGATACGTTTCGTTGGTGGGTTCGTTGATCGACAACACGATGAGCGCGAGGACTGAGAGGGTCAACACGACCTTGACTGGGTTCAGCCATGGGGGTCCCCAGGTCGGTGTGCTGATCCATTTGCCAAAAATCTCAACCCCGCCCTTGAGTTTGAACATCGCCAGCAGCGAGCCTGTGAGCGTCATCCATCCCACGAGGGCGGACAGTCCAGCAGCAACGACCACCACTTGAAGGGACAAACCAGTTGGTAGTGTGAGGGTTGGGTCTTCGATGTATTTCCATGTCTCAGAGAGGGCCACAAGCGCCGACGCAGCACCACCAAAGCCGTTGAAGAGAGCGACCAGTTCTGGCATCCCGGTCATCTCGACGCGGATGGCCATGATGGCACCGATGATGGAACCGAGGACCAATCCGGCAACGATCAGTTCCCAGTTCATTCCACCTGCAGAAAGTTGCATGTCAACCACGGTTGTAATCACGGCGACCAACATGCCCATGGCACCGTATTGGTTCCCGCGCGGGGCGGTTCGGGGGTGGCCCAATTTCTTCAGTCCAAAGATGAACAAGGCGGCCGAGATGAGGTAGCCCAAAGGAATCCATTCTTCCATTTCAAGCCCTCCTGTTTTTACCGGCGATCATGTTCAGCATCCTGTTCGTGACCGCGAATCCCCCGACCACGTTGATCATGGCCAACACGATGGCTACGAACGCGAGGAGGCCCGAAACGAGAGTTTCACCGCCTTGGTAAGCGACGTTGGCGCCCAGCAACGCTCCGACAACGCTGATGCCTGAAATGGCGTTTGCGCCGCTCATCAGAGGCGTGTGCAGTGTGGCTGGGACTTTCGTAATCAGCTCAAATCCGAGAAAAATTGCGAGCATAAACAGCGTTAAGTTGGCTATGAGCGATGCTTCGGTGATCATTCAACCACCCCCGCTAGACGTGTTTGTTTGGGATGGATAGCCCCGTCCTTGCAAATCAAAACGCCCCCCATACCGTTGACATAGAAGTCCGAGCCTTCCGGCGCTCCGACCAAAATGTCGTCGTCCTCTGAAATTTCGACATTGCCTTCGTCCTTGTTGACAAGCGAGGTGAAGAAGGTCGTCAGATTGTTGGAGTAGAGCATCGAGGCCGTGTTTGCCAGCGTCCCCGGGAGGTTGGACGTGCCGACAATGATGACACCGTTGTCCGTGGTGATGACTTCGCCTTGGACGGTGTCCTCGCAGTTGCCGCCGACGTCTGCGTTCATGTCAACAACAACCGCTCCGGATTTAAAATTCTCAACAGCGCTGGAGGGAACGGTGATGGGAGCAGGACGGCCAAAGATTCGTGCCGTTGTGACGATGATGTCGGCGTCGGACGCCACGCCGCACACCGTGTCGTTGACTTTTTGAATGAACTCGGGGGTCAGCGGTTTTGCATACCCCGATTCGTCTTCAAAATCGTCCATGCCGTCAACCTCAATGAAACGACCACCGACGGACTCGATTTGTTCAGCAGCGGACTTTCGCACGTCGGAGGCAAACACGATGGCACCGAGTCGTTTTGCGGTCGCAATGGCTTGCAGGCCCGCAACTCCGCTTCCCATTATGACGACCTTGGCGGGACGAATGGTGCCTGCCGACGTGGTCATCATTGGAATCCCTTTTGGGACGTGGGCGGCTCCGAGAAGGACGGCTTTGTACCCCGAGAGGTTGTCCTGGCTGGAGTTGACGTCCATGGACTGTGCCCTTGACAGGCGACGAGGAATCATGTCCATGGACAGCAGCGTGATCTTTGCATCCATGCAGGCTTTGACGAATTCAGGATGACGAAACGGATCCGAGACGCACGCAAGGTTTGTGCCTTCACCGATACCGTCAACACCGGGGAATCGTATGCAAACGATGTTTTCACAGGCCAGCGCTTCTCCTCGTGCAACCACGTGGGCGCCTGCATCGGTGTAGTCTTGGTCGTGATAGTTCGCTGCGAGACCTGCTCCCGCCTCGACGTAGACCTCAAACCCAGCCCGGGTGAGTTTCTTCATGCTCGATGGGACGATTCCGACGCGAGTTTCCCCTTCTGGCTCTTTTGGAACACCGAGTTTCATGCTTTCACCTGTCGTGTTGACCCACCGTCGGGCAGGTACATATTTCGCCACTTGAAGGAGGCTTTTAGATGCCACGCTCAGAGGATATGCGGACCTTCTGACGGCCCACAAAAAAAACCGCCCAACTTGACCCACCATTTGACTTATGGACTGAACGCAATAGGTGGATTTGAGGACGTGAACATCGTGGCGAGCGGTCGACGAAAAATTGCAGTGATTGGAGCAGGTAATGTGGGTGCAACATGTGCTTTTGTGCTCGCTCAGATGAAGGTGGCCGACGTTGTCTTGTTGGATATATACGAAGGGTTCGCAAAAGGCAAAGCACTCGACATGTCGCAGAATGCAAACGTTTTGAATTACGACGGGACCATCACGGGAACCGCCGACTACAACGACATCGCTGGCTCCGACGTGGTCGTTGTTACCTCTGGGTTTCCTCGCCAGCCAGGGATGACTCGCGAGGACCTCATTGGAAAAAACGCCGACATCGTTTCGCAAGTGGGCGCAGGCATCAAAGAACATGCTCCTGAGGCGGTTGTGATCGTGGTCACCAACCCGCTGGACCTCATGACCTATCACATGCAAAAAGTGACGGGTTTTCCGCCCGAACGCGTCATCGGACAAGCGGGTGTTCTCGACAGCGCACGCATGGCGCACTTCATTGCTCTCGAGCTCGATTGTGCGGAGGAAGACGTTTCTCCCATGGTGTTGGGCGGACACGGTGACACCATGGTGCCGCTACCACGCTACACGACCGTTGGTGGAATTCCCATCACTCAGTTGATGTCCGATGAACGCATTCAGGCCATCAGTGCCCGGACGGCTGGTGGTGGAGGTGAAATCGTCAAACTTCTCGAGCGTGGCTCGGCGTTTTATGCACCCGGATCGGCGGCGGCCGTCATGGCTGAATCCGTCCTCAACGATCGTCGCCGGTTGATTCCAGCATCGTGCTTGCTCACGGGACAGTACGGTCTGTCGGATGTCTACATCGGCGTGCCTTGCATTGTTGGAGCGGGCGGTGTGACCCGAATCTTTGAGTTGGATCTCTCCGAAGAAGAACTCACCTCTCTGCAAGGCTCAGGTGAATTCTACAAGGGCCAACTACGAGACGTGCTTGGCTATTGAATGCGTTCGAGCAGCAGACTTTCTTTTGCGCCGACGGTGGTTGCCTTTTCCACGGGATTGGCCCTGCGAACCAACCTGTGCCCCAATTTCCCACGGCTGCGCATGCGAACCAGCACCTCTTGTCCAACATAGCATCCTTTCTGAGGGTGGACTAGCTCACCCAACGCACATCCCAAAGGATGGACGGTTGGCGTGATTTCGTGTCCATAAAACGGTATTTGATGTGCAATTCGGTGTTCATCCCACTCTCCTTTTGACCATGTTTCGCTCCATCCATGTCGAGCGGGAACGATGTACATCGTCCCAAAATAACTTGCGTGTACGGTCGCTCCCTCAGGTGGTTTTGCCTCACCCGTTCCGATGAACACATCGTTGAGGTCGCTGATGTCGCTGATGATGACCGGTTGGCCAAGAATTCGCTCGCTGAGGTGGTCGATTAGAGATTGTTTGTGTGGGTTGTAGCCGATAAGAGCGACGTTTGCTCCCACGGGCACGACTTCGCAGACATCGATGATTTTCGCTGCCCGATTGGTGAACGCCGTGGTGCACGGTCCGGTTACCAAATTGGTTGACAGTCCGTTGACAAAGTCCAAGATTTTGTTGCCTTGGAGGAGGAGGGCGTAGGCATCATGCCTTGCCATTCCCATGGACGGACCTCAAGCGAACGATTCACCGCAACCGCACGATGAGCTGGCGTTGGGGTTGTTGATCTTGAAACCGCCACCCATCAAGCGGTCGACGTAATCGATTTCAATGCCGTCGAGCAAATGACTTGATGCCGTGGGAACGAGGACTCTGAAACCGTCGATAACAAGTTCTTGACAGGGCGTTTCAGTTGATTCAACGATTTGCAGGTCGTACATGTAGCCGGAGCAGCCTCCGCTGAGCACACCCACCAAGAGTGCGTGGCTGCGGTCGTCTCCGAAGGCATCACCGAGCATGGCGACGGCCTTCTCGGTGAGCGTGAGGTCCACGTTGACAACCTCTGGTGCGTGAAGTTGAACGGCTGGTGCTGAATCGCATGTTCCACAGTCCATGGTTCTCCCAACCCACCACCGTTTTTGAACTTGACCGAAGCGTGCCTCAGGCATCAGCGCTTCTTTCGCTTTTTGTCAACGGCCTTTTGGAGGATGTTGCAACGTCGAATCTGATCTTTTGCCCGGCGTTTTGCCTCTTCGCTCAAGCCTCTCGGGATGGCTTGTTCAAAGCACTTTATCGCATCCTTGTATCGTTCCATTTCGGCGTACGCTGTCCCCATGTTGTAGAGCGTTTCACCCCGAACCTCCGTCGGTCGTATCAACATGGCTTGGTGGTAGGATTCCACGCACTTGGGATACTCTTCGAGGAAATAGTATGCATTTCCGCGATTGTTGAGGATACGAATGATCATCGCATCGTCGCCTGCGAACGCCGGCAAAGCGCGATCAAAGCACGACAAGGCTTCCTTGTACTTCTTGTCGTCAATGAGTTGAACGCCTTGGTTGAACCACGCAACGTCTTGGTTGGATATGGCGTTCGACATGATCGATTGCGGCGCATTGGTGGCGGCCGCTTGAGCCGCATCCAGAGCGGCCTTTGCCAAGTCCACCTCGGGCCGAACAACCTGTTCCGTAGCAACCTGCGGCAACGGCTCCATCGGCGTCAAAAGCAAGGCAGCAGCCTGGTTTTGAGCCGTGGCCTCGTGCTCCATCTCAACCGGCGATGTTGCAGGTGTGGGGCGATTGTTGAGGTCGACCACGCCGGTATCGGTTTGATCCAACGGCGCTTGGGTTTGCATCTGTTGAGCTTCAAGGACATAATCGGGTGGGGGCGGAGCGGGGTTGGCCGGCGGGGGTGTCGCAGCGATTTCTTCCATCGTGGTTGGGTGAGTGACCGGTGCAGCTTCAATGGGGACCGAAGTGGCGGTTGATGCGGTGGACTGCTGTGATTCGGACGGCTCTCCGGTCATGGCGGCTGCCTTCGCATGGCACTTTTGAGCCGTTTCAAGGTCCCCTGCTTGTTCGAGGGAACGGGCCAACCCTGTCCAGTGCTCAGCCATTTCAGGTTCGTGCTGAATCAGGGTCTTCCACATCAACACTGCATCGCTGTGCTGAAGGCTCAACGACAAGGCTTTGGCACGCATGGGGGACGCTGCGTCGTCCATGACATTCAGAGCTTCCTTGGCCATGTCTGGCCCCGCTGGTAGGGTCGGTGGTAGGCCTGACACGTGGTCCATGACGTCGCTCTCGCCCTGAGCCAATTGAAGTAACAATTCGGTGAATTCGATTCGAATTGCATGCGTTGAATCCATGGCAAGCAGCGCTCTGCATGCGTCGAGGTACGACTCAATCATTCCTTTTTCCTTGGCCAATTCAGCCCACTTTTCAGCAGCCTTTGCATAACCGGAATCTGCTTCTATGGCACGTTTGTAACTGTTGATCGCTTCCTGAATCATGTCTGAGCGTTGCTGAACTGAACCAAGGTTGAACCAACCGGGTGCATGAGTGGATTCGAGGTTTTGTGCGTGGGTCATTGCAGCAATCGCATGATTGTCGAGGTCGAGTCGTGCCATCGCACCGCCCGCAACCCTCCAAGCGCCAGCGTGTTGGGCTCCAACGGTTTTCAAATGCGGCTTCAGCAGCGCCAAGGCCCCTTTTGCGTCCCCGTCCTTGATGTGCCCGGTGGCTTGTTCCACCAACGAATCAATGTCCACCACGGGTTCTTCCGGAACGGGTTCTGGAGCCTCGGGCACCTCACTCGTGGTTTCCCGGATGATTTCTTGTTGGGCGACCACGACTTCAGCAGCGCTTTTCAGTTCTTCAGCGCTGAGCGAGGCGTCCTGGTCGTGGTCGTGGTGAACGGCTTCCTGAAGAAGGTCCTCGGGGTCATCAATGCCGGCTTCTTCTGCAACTTCTTCAACCACCTTCATGTCCACGCTCTGCGTGATTTCAACCGACGGTTGCATGGCCTCCATCGAAACGGAGATTCCGCTGTCTTTGCAACGTTCTTTGAGCTGAACCAGTGCAGGGTGGCCAGGGAAGAAGCCCAGCGCTTTTTCAGCCATGCTGTAGGCCCCCTCGAGGTCACCAATTCGTTCGAGCAAAATGGAAAGATTTGCGGTTGCCGGTGCGTGTTGATCGTTTAAATCCAAGCAAATTTGGAAGGACTGGCGGGCACCGCGTGCGTCCTGTTGAGCCTCGAGGAGCACCCCACGATTGAACCAAGCCATGTCGCATGCTGGGTCGAGTGCTATGGCCTTGTTGAACGCCGCTAAAGCGCCTTTGACATCGTCCCGGCGGCTTCGTTCCTCTCCGACGGTCAACAGGACCTCAACCATTTGTTGAGGATCCTCCACGTCGTCAAGTTCTGGAATCACGTCTCTTGGGGGTTCAACAGTTTTCGTTTCAGGTTCCTGACTCGTCTGAAGGACTTCGTTTTCAACGGCTTCGATCGCTTGGTTGACCGAGGCCAAAGCCACTTCGTCAAGTCCCTCCTCGGTGATCGTATCGTCGGCGTTGTCGTCGTCGTCTCCGCTCAAGGCACATCACCGCATCAAAAACCAATGACGAGCCATGCATAAGCCTTGCTTCTTGCTGTCCTTCCAACTTGACCTTACATTCAAGGGCTGGGGCACGCTCCCAGCCCCATGGGAAAGGAATCGCTCAAGGTGCTCGGCCTTGCAGGTGAATACCGTGCAACCTCCAAATCGGGCCTGCTGGTCAACGCGGCGTTGGACATGGCGAGCGAGCACGGTGCAGACGTTGTGTTCTGGGACCTCTCTGAACAACCTCTGCCCTTGGTTGGAGAGGAGGGGTGCTGGACTCATCCAAACGTGCAAGCGTTTCAGGCGTTGTTGTTGGAGTGCGATGCGTTCTTTCTGTCCTCTCCGGAATACCACGGAACGATGTCTGGCGTCATGAAAAACACGATGGATTGGATGTACGATAAACACGTTGGCGGCAAGGTGTTCGGATTGATGTCAACGCTAGGTGGGGTGACGAATTCAAACACATTGAACCACATGCGGATTGCACTCCGATGGCTCCACGGTTGGCCTGTTCCCGAACAGCTTGCCGTTGGACACGTGAAAGAAGCCTTTGACGACAACGGCCAACTCGTTGATGTGGCGCTCCAGGGGCGTCTTCAATCGGTCGTGACCTCGGTGTTAAACGCCGCTGTAAAGTTGCGTGCATGATCATGACGAACACCTCGACCACGCCGTTTTTCACCGATCAGTACGGTTCAACGTACCGCCTGGTGGAACCAGGGACGTTCACGTTGGGAGATACACAACAAACGGGCCATCCAAACGAGCAACCCGCCTGTTCGGTGAGCATAACGGATCCGTTTTTTTTGGCTGAGCGGCCCGTCACTCAGGCTCAATGGGCCGATGTTATGGGGACCAATCCATCAAAATTTCAGGAGGGTTGGAGCGCTGGACTCCGACCTGTTGAGAACATCAGCATGAACGATGTTGAACAATTCCTCGATGCGTTGAATCAACGCGAAGAGGGCAACACTCAACTCGGACTGGTCGGCCGGTGGCGCCTCCCATGCGAAACCGAATGGGAATACGCTTGCCGTGCTGGGACTTCCGGAAGATGGTGGTTCGGAGACAAAGATGTCGAGTTGGATGAACACGGATGGCATGCGGGGAATTCGGGCGGCAGCACGAGGGAGGTCGGTCTAAAAAAAGCGAATCCTTGGGGCTTCCACGACATGAACGGCTTGGTCAACGAATGGTGCGCTGATTCGTGGCATCGGGATTATTCAGGGGGCCGCAGCCAGGCTCCTCACAGCATCGAAGGTTCCAATCGCTTTGTTGTGCGAGGAGGATCTTGGTTCACCGAGAGCGATTCAACGAGGAGCGGTTCACGAATGTTTGCAGATCGCGAAAAACGAAGCGACGGTCTCGGAGTGCGTTTGGTTTGGTCTCCAGAAGACGAACAACCAGAGTCCATCGATCAGGGTGCTTCACCCTCGAGCATTGACCAATCGTAATCCAATTCCGCAGACGGTTCCTCGAGGTCCTGATGTTCAGGTGATTTCCCCGGTCCAATCGTCCATCGTCCGTTGAGCGGTTCTTCCAACATCAGCATCAGATTCTTGCTCTGCAACAAACCGATCGCTGCCGTCGTCCGCTGGAGGACAGGTGCAATGTCCTCCTGAAACACCTCGTTCATGATTTGGCACACCTCTCGAAAGGTCCGACTTCCATCGCACAACTCCCACAGCATGCTGTTCATGGTGTCAAACGGTCGACGCAGTTCTTTTGGAGCGCGGACCAGTGCGGCAATCCAACCTTCGATTTTCCCGAATTGTTTGGGAATGCGAACCACGACCCGCCGTCCACTGACACCGCGCAGTCCAGGGTCCTTCTGAACCGGTCCAATTCTTGCCCACCAGACCGGTGTTCGACAGGGATATTGTTCAGCCAATGTGTGCGTATCAACCCCAGCGAGTTCCTCCATACAGTTCACCTTAGAATTGAGTCCACGTCCAAACCAACAGCGTCAACATGGAAGCCGTTCCGAGGAGGGCAAGGGTACGGGTTGTTTGGACGCGTTGTGTGAAATGACGAAGGTACCATGTTCCCACACCAAACACGGCCACAGCCACCCACAGAGCGTACCATGCTGGCGGATAGGACACCACGACGGTCGCCTCACAGTAACCCATCGAGATATTGCTGGCCGTAATACACCCATTGCTCCTCAGTCCAGCCCGGAGGCAGGCCACTGGCGGGCAGGGGTGGTCCGGCACTCTGCACGGTGGGGGTTGATTCGGCCTCTGCGGCTGCGCTTACCGGCGGACCACTGATGGCGGTCTCCTGCTGATTTTGATCGGGCACCGTTTCCGTGTCCGCTTGAGGAGAGATGGGCGGGCCTGAAGTGAATTCTGCAGGTTCAACGGCGAACTCATCCTCGTTTTTTCCTCGGAGCAAAAACAACACCAGGCCAAGTAACGCAACTGCACCTATCCCGCCACCCACGACGACCACGGCGCCAAGAGATTCAGATTCTGGTTCAGGTCCAAACCTCACGTTCACAACGTGGGACGCAGTGTAATGGCCGTCAGGTGTCGATACGCTGAAGATCACATCACCGGAACTTGGACCGTTCATTCTGAGAATTTCGCATCGTTGCTGAATCGTCTGCGGTGTTGCATGTCCGGGGGAGACGTCGACGGTCAGACCGCTCTCGTTGACCAGCATTTTGTTGCACGTAAGTTGCCACCCTTGCTCTCCGGTAATGAGAGTCGTTATCCGTTCATTCACCGAGGACATGGATGAAAGATTCAGCTGCACCGGTGCGGCCGTTCCGTGAGGTGCTGGGTTGGCATCCATCGCAACAGCGTTGGATTCAATGAGGCGTTGTTGGTTGAGTATGATGAGGGCTTGGGCTTTCATTTCTCGAGGTAAATCCTCCTCATCAACTGCACCAAGGATTTCAAATTGAAGCACAAATCGTGTGTTCAGCGGTGCATCCTCGGGAACAAGGAGTTCCAACATAAGCGTGATGTTGCTTCCGGACGGGACGGTCAGCGGGACGGCTGTGCCCAGCGATTGATCGCCACCTCCAACCGAAAAGAAGGCGATTGTGTTGGGGATGGCTGGCGTGGATGAGACCGTAGCAACAACGCTCAAGCGGTCCTCCACCGCATTGCCCAGGTTGTTCAGGACGGCTTCAGCGAAGAGCGTCCCTCCGGCGATGGTTCCGTCCGATTGAGCCACCAGTTCAAGATTGGGCACACGTATGGCTGCGGTCGACATGATCACCTCCAAGGCGTTGTCCGTGGGGTTGAGGTCCAAGCCTGCGCCTGTGTGCACAGCTGACACGGTGAGGGTGTGCAATTCGCCTGCGGCTTCGGACATTGGCAGGAGGATCCAGACACTGACGTTTGCGCGGTGGGCGAGGTCATAGGAAACACTGAGCGGGATGGGCCCCGATGTGTTTTGACCGTCAACCGCTGTCCACCACGCCCAACTGCTCGGTGCATTCTCGATGGCAACGTTGGCCTCCGTGTCGCCGTTTCCGTTGTTGGTCAACAGCATACGGAGTTCGTTCGGCACGCCCGGCGTTAATCGTGTAGGTGCGTCGATCAATTCCAGTTGAACATCGTGCGTTGTTTCCACCCGTAAGCCGTCAAAAGGTTCTCCTTCAATCTGCATAAGACTGCGTTTGGATTCGATAACGGGCGTGATCGTGGGCCCACGGTCGTCGGCTTGGGCGTTGAGCGGGACGTCGATGTTCACGACAAAGGTGGTGGAACTGCCTGCGTTGAGAACGGCGTCTGGTCGGGTGGGTTGATGCACGCTCCACATCCCAAGGTGGTCAACATCAACGCGCATTGAGAAGATGTCCTGCCGGCTTGCGTTGTTCCAAATGGTGTACTTCAAACTGATTTGTGTGCCAGCCTCAACCAGCACGCGTTGACCGACATCGATCTCACTGAGTGCAACGGCGGCGACACTGAGCATCGATGCTGAGACCCCCACTGTTTCTTTGGCAACCCGAGATGTATCGTTCTGGGCTTGTAGAGAGAGGTCAAATTCGACAACCGTGTCCGGCGCCGCATCGGCAGGCACCGACATCGTGAACATGGCCTGAACAACTTCGCCCGGTCGAATGAGCACCGACGATGATTGGGTCCATGCGAGGTTGATGTTCCAATCGTTGGGAACCCTCGACATGTCCGTCAGCACATCAAACACATCCGTCGCACCACCATCGTTGGTCAGGCCCACCTCAAAGGTGCATGTGAACGAAGGTGGACAACTCGGGCGAACGAGAGGGACTTGAATGACCGGTATACGATCGGCTTTTACCAAAAATTGGACGGGGAGAACGGTGAAGACGTTGGCGTATTGTTGAGAGGAGATGTTAACGCCCATCTGTTGAAACCCGATGGATGCGTTCACATCGGGTTGTATCATGATGGTGAACTCACTGGGCGTACCCGGTACGACCGTCAAACCACCGAGGGGATTGAAACTGGTTCCCGACGGGCGGAGGTAGTATGCGTCCCACGTGGGGGGCAAGCCCTCGAGTGTTGGAATGAACGTTTCTGAAATGTTTCCTGTGTTGATGATTTGCATGGAAATTGAGCCCCATTCACCGGGTGTTGAACCGTCGGTTGAGATGCCCTGAGCGGACACATTGAATTCATTTGGCCGCACCTTTTGCTCGTAGACAAGGACGATGTCGTCCAAGTAAAACCCGATGTCCGTGCCCGTGGCGTCGGAGGTGAACTCCAGCTTGAACTGGGAGGCGCTGTGAAACAGGTCGTCTGCAATCGGTATCAAAGGCGAAAGGTGTCCCTTGTTGTTAACACTGAACGTCTGCCAGTTCGCAGAATCGGTAAAATCATTGTCAATGGTTCCACTGATCGAGCCGATGTCGTCCCACGCCCCAAACCGGTTTTTTCCATGGATGGTCAACACGTCGTTGGCAGCCGTGCTCCCTGTGTAATAAAAGGAAATACCGTTGGTGCGACTTGAGCCAAGCAAAGCATCGGAGAGGTCCATGACCGGCGTGGTGAGCGCAGCGACCACGTTGTTGTTGTAGGTGGAACTCTGGCCGTTCCCAGCGTGGCAACTCAGGCCCTGGGAAAGGGCCGTGTCCATTGACATGGTCCATCCAGAACCGAAGGTCCATCCCGTTGATGAATCGCAATTGAAGTACATGTGGCCAACTGTGAACGGTTGATTACGGTCGTTGTTGGTGGGGTCGTCGTCCGAAACGGAAGGGCTTGCTGAGACGGCCAGAGTGTGATTGCCAGCGTAGCTGGGCACAACGGAGACGGTGATGGTGTTGCTTGCACCACCGTTGAGTGCACTCATCTGGACGGTGCTGTTGGAGAATTCAAAATAGTCATAATCGTCATGCAACAACCGGACGTTGACGTCGATGGTTCCGGATGGATTGGTACCAATGTTCTCCACGCCAACAGTGATGGTGGCTGATACGTTGACCATCCCGTCCACAACAAACAATTCTGCAGGTCGGTCAAATCCTAGAATGGGGTGATTTGAAGAGAACATCTTGTACTTTGATTCATCAGCGCTGTTCGTGTAGGACACGGATGCGTCGATCACACGAACATCGACACCGGTCGGGTTGGCCGGACTCAACATGGCCTGGTGCGTCTGCAAGTGTCGTGAAGCCTCGTTGGATACGGTGCTGACAAGAAACAGCAGAACCAAGACGAGTGCTGTTCGGCGCATGCCCCTCACAAGCCTAAATGTCCGTCAATCTATTTAGGGGCAGTGTCCCCGTTGCTTCCCTGTTCAGCGTCCGACAGATGCTGGTCAACTTTTGCTTGCGCCAGTTGGAGTTTGGCTTCGTCTCGCTTCTCTTTCGCACGTGCGGCAAAGTACACCGTGAACGATGGTATCAGGACCATTGAAAAGCAACCCACAACGGCTGCTAGCGCCCAAAGAAATTCGGTCCCTGCGTCGACCGAAAAGACTTCGACGCTCGAGAATTCTTCATTGACGGTCTCCGCTGATACGCTTGGTTCAGTGCTTCGGTTGCCTTGTTCAATGATTTCAATTCGGACGATGGACGGTGAGTGCTCGTAGTAAATAGCAGCCCGTGATTTTTCTTCGGCCTCGGTAAGGTCGGCAGCAAACACCGATCCGTTGGAGCGCCGAGCCGGGTCAACGGAGGTCAGAGCGTGGAATTCAATGGTTCCGCCGTCCTCGGCGGTGCGTTCGTGTTTCGTGTCGTAATCGCAGAGGTCAGCGCACGAAAATTCCTCTTCAAGCGGATTTTGCAGGTCGTACGTGTTGCCGAGCAGCTCGTGGCTGTAGAGCTTGGCGATGTTTGTGACACGCAGGACTGCACCGTCGGACAGTTCGGTGGCCGTGATGTTGACCCACGTGAGGTTTGCGTCATTGGCGTTGATTTGCCACGACCACGTCGTGGTGTTGTCATCGTCGTTGTAATACCGTTGCACCTCTTCATCGGCTTCTGATGCGTTGTAGGTGTCAACCGTTGCTTCGGTTTGGTAGATGTAGACCGACGGCGATACGGTCGCGCCATAAACGGCGTAGGAAAGCATGAAAATCAGCGTCACCGACAGGCCGACGAGGGTTCGCAAAAGATTGGGGTTTTGGGCTAACGCCTTCCTCATCGTCTTTACCAAGAATCGGGTGCTTTAGAAGGCTTGTATCCAACGGGTTTCATCGGGGCACATCGCCCCTGTTGAATGCGTGCAGTAGCCGTTGTTTTGATATAGGGGCGGACGGTCGGCAACTTGCTTGGTGCATTACCATGACGACCGTGTACGACATACCCGCTGACATTTTCAATCCAGCTCTTGCGGATGCAATGGCCGACCAAGAGGCCGTATCCATGCCCGATTGGGGACAATACGTCAAAACAGCCGTCGACCGAGAGCGACCTCCCACCCAGGAAAATTGGTGGTACCTTCGAACGGCCGCTATTCTCAGAAAAGTGGCCCGAAACGGCCCCATCGGCGTCACGCAACTCGCCCAAGCGTTTGGTGGAAAGAAGGACAACGGGGTAAGCCCCAACACCCCAGGTGTCGCTTCTCGCCACATCATTCGAACCGCTCTTCAACAACTTGAAGACGCCGGTTTGGTCGAAAAAGTTCCGACCAAGGAAGTCGAAACCGATGAAGGCAAGGTCCAACTCTATGCCGGACGTCGAATCTCCGCAGCCGGTCAAAAGCTGGTTGACAACATCGCTCACTCCGTGAGGGGCGAGGCAGAAGCCCAGTATCCCGGACTGGACAAGTACTGAGTCGGGAAGTGAGAGTGTGTCCACCATGACGGTCAACCACGATGAGGAGTTGGCCGCTCTTCGTGCACGGCGCATGGAAGAGATTCAATCCCAACTTCAAAACCAAGCCGTCAAACAACTCGAGGCTGAAGAACAGGCGCAGCAAGAAGCCACCGATGCCGCACAGGTCGATGCAGTTCTGCGCCGTCATTTGTCTCCCGATGCCCGGGCACGTCTTGCTCGAATTGCATTGGTTGAACCCAAGCGGGTCCAGTCCATCAAAGCCGATTTGGCTGCCATGGTCAGCCAAGGATCGATTCCAACCCCAATGAGCGATGCTTCCTTGAAGCAACTGCTCACCCAACTGTCCAAGAGCCGCAACAATGCGTCCGTTAGGAGAATCTGAGAAGGTGCTCGATATGTCAAGAAACAAACCAGCAGCAAAGAAAATTCGCCTCTTGAAGGCAGGAAAACAGAATCGGCGTGTCCCTGTCTGGGTCATGCTAAAGACCGACCGAAACACGGTGTCGCATCCCAAGCGGCATCAATGGCGACGCAGCAAGTTGCAACGATGAGGTGATTCAAAATGGTACGCCCAAATGAATCCGAACTCGTTGTCCCTCTCCGCCATGCCTGGAACATCACGCGCTTCAAGCGTGCCCCGCGAGCCATGCAAATCATTCGCGAACAGGTCATTCGACACCTGAAGGTGCGTGAAGACGAGGAACTCTACATCGACCCTGAAGTCAACGAACACATCTGGAAGCGAGGCATTGAAAACCCGCCACGGAAGGTGCGCCTTCTCTGCATTCGCCATGATGAACCCGACTTCCCCGTTGAAGTAAAACTGATGAAGGAGTGAACAAGATGGGAAACATTCGTCCAAGTTTTATCAAAATTCGAGCCATTCGTCTTTGCGAAGAGCACGGTGAGAAGTTCACGGATGACTTCGATCACAACAAGCTCATGGTCGCCGAACTCACCGACGTTGATTCCAAAAAGCTACGCAATTGGATTGCAGGCTACGTCACTCGGTACCGACAACGCCGCACCGATTGAGGTGTGGTTGCGTGACCGTTTGGGTCGATTGGGACCGTCAGCCCGTCAGCGTTCACGGTGACGATGCCGTTGAACTGGAGGCACTTCTTCTCCACTTGAAAAACAAACACGACGTTCGCAAACGGTCGCTTGTGATGTCCGATCGAGAACACGGCGGCCATCTCTTCTTTCTTTATCAGTCGTGCGACCCGCGGTGGATTGCCCAATTTTTGAAGGAATCATGAGGTGAGGTCATGGGAGAACGCCAGGATTTACCGTTGCCTCGAGGTCGTTTTGACGTCGCTGTCGTGCTCGTGGGCGTCACCCACCCGGGCAACCTGGGAGCCATTTGTCGGACCATGCTGAACTACGGGTTCGACGACCTTCGTCTGGTCAAGCCAAAGTGTTCCCCTGAGGATGGAGAAACCCGAGCGCGTGCCAAGCACGCATCTCGTCTGCTCGACGAACTCAGCGTTCACCAAACCATCGCGTCTGCGACCAAGGATTGTTCTGTTGTCGTGGGAACATCAGGGAAGCGAGAAGTCGGAGAAAAAACGCTGTTTCGACACTATCTGTTCCCTTGGGACAT
>MDTG01414767.1_pt1 | contig 17792 bp, 9 predicted proteins | sample 811421 | NCBI WGS metagenome assembly MDTG01 (sample SAMN05326645, study PRJNA326480) | marine metagenome | isolation source: seawater | place: Pacific Ocean: South East | collected 2011 | reverse complement strand
TCATCCAACATGCAAGTATTCCAATAAATTGAACAATAAATATTAATGAATATTGAGATTAATATCAAATATTATTAGTTATTTTTATTTAATTTCTTAAATTATTAAGTTATTTTGATTTATTTTTTAAAAAAATGAGGTTTAAATGAATTTTATATATCACAACCCTCGCTGAGGGAAAAGCAGAAAATCAGTTGAGATTTTAAATAAAGAAAAGATTAATTACACTACAATTGAATACTTAAAAACTCCTTTAAATTTTAAAGAATTAAAGAATTTATTTGAAGTTTTAAATATCAGACCACAAGACGCGATAAGAAAAAATGAAAAAGAATTTAAAGATAACAATCTGAAAGATATTATTGATGATGAAAAAAAGGTGATTGAAGCTATAATTCAATATCCTAAAATTTTAGAAAGGCCAATTATAGTCATAGAGGGCAAAGCCGTTATCGGAAGGCCCCCTGAGAATATTTATGATATTATATAATTAACAAGCTCAATAATATCTAAAACATTAATAATACCATCTGAATTAACGTCAGTACCACACAACCCTTGAGAATCTGGCTGCTGTTGAGATATGACTATATTTACAAGGCTAATAATATCAATTACATTAACAATCCCATCTCCTGACACATCAAGCTGACCACAAAGCTGAGAGCCAGTAGTAAACTTTATTGCTATATTTTCATAAAAGCCTTCTGAATTAGCCATCCAATAAGAACCTTCTTGCAAATCACTTGAAAACAAATACTGCACACCATCATCTTGGTCTGGAGACTCTATGCCAATAGTGGAATAATTATCATTCTGATCAATATCATGTATTTCCTTATATTGAAAAATAATTTCACCATCCCCTGTCGAAGTTTGATAAACTGCAGGATCGCGCAAAATCATTTGAAATGTTTCTTTGATACAATCAGGACAATTTTGGTCATCCTCTCCATTAGAAACATCATCCCATTGTAAAATAAATTGGCCATTACCATCATTATAACTATAAATATTAAAAGGTTCATTACCATCATCATCATCTAAATCATCCATAAACGGTGCTAACATACCAGATGGCCCCATTGGATTAGGTATTGAAAAATTCCAAAAATGTGCAAGCTGACAAGGTTCAAATGAAGCCCAGCCATTAGAGGCAACTGTTAGAGAATTATAAGACTGACCAAAGTATTTAAAATCAAAACCTAATGGCACATGATTTATTACAGAATCATCTGTCAAGTTAAGATTTATACCAACTTGATTAATTTCTATCCAATCATAAACAGGCGCCTCATCAAAATCTATATCAGTATGATCATAAGCTTTATATCCATAATCACATGAAGGTGATGGCTGCGAAGATAAATAGCTATATTCATCTGATGAAACATACAAACTTAAAACTTTATCTTCAATTTCATAAGTATCACTATCAAAGGATACCACAATCTCAACAACATCACCGCTGGACGCACCCGGAATAGGTACAAAAAATGCTCCAATACCAGGATTTGTAGGATTAGCTATATTAGCTATATACTCTCCTGGTGCTAAATTGAAATTATTTACATACACATATTGAGCTCCTTGAGGGTTAGTAAATACAAATTCATCAATAAAATCACTAGTACTCGTAAAAGTAACACTAAAGTTCAATGTATCAGGTGTATCATTAAGAAGATCTTCAGTCATTCTTATTTCCATTAAATTATAACTCGCAATATTTTCATAATTTGAAGGAAAATAATCTGCTGAAGTCCCATAACCACCAAATGGACTTTGATTCAAAGCCGCTAATTCAAAATCTATATCTAAATCTAAAGGTATAAGAGCAGAAAAATCTGAACCATCATCAGATATATAATTAAGAGACATATTAGACTGTTTATATTGAGGAGAATTAAAATACAATGTTAAATCAGAAGATGCATTTGAATCAAAATCAACTGTTAACACGCCCTGACTATTGGATACAGATTTTGCTACTAACTCTCCACTACTATCTAACAATGCGCCAACCACACCTGGAAGTACTTCGCCTGTGTCAACATCAGTTAAAATAACACTCACAAATGATTGATACAGATCACTTGTTGGAGTTTCATCAGAAAATAGAACACTAATATCACCTGGAGCAGATAATCTTACTGGAATACTTGGATCTCCAAGCACACCATAAACGTGATGATAAAATTCATCTATAACTGTTCCATCTGGAGCAGAAAGTCCCGCAAATTCATAAACTAAACTTTGTTTTCCCGCATGAAGCGCTGGGGCTAACTCTGGAGCTCTATGATCTAAAAGAGCATCCCACATAGCACCACAGATAACATTATTAAATCTTGTATCCGTATCTAAATCTGATGGCCCTACCATTGCAGCTGCGCCTTTAGGATTAATAACAGAGCCTGCTGTAACCATAACTTCACCAAAACATTTATTTAATCCCGTTCCGCTGTAATCATTACCAAAATCTCCTGTGTTGCAAACAAAACTCATGACAATAGGCAGCTTCCAACCATTATTCAAATCTCCATCAAGCTCTTCTTTGTGAAAATATGGCTTATGCCAGCCATTAGCGTCACCCCAACCTCTATAATTAATAATTCCATTTCCAGAATTCCAAGAACTTGCAATCAGAGGATTATATTCAGCAGTTTCCCAGTTATGCTTATGAAAAAAAGCTGTATCAATCTGAGCATAACCATAATCCTGAAGCTCTTCCATAAGCCATAGAGATGTCCAAACAGGAGTCACCGGCCATTGAGAGGGAAGTACTTCTTCACCCTCAGCAGTCTTATAATTACCAGCAACAAGCAAAGCATTATCAAAGTAAGAATAATCAGAAATATTATCCATAGTTACATACTGAATACTTCTACTTTTAACAGCTAAAAAATCTTGCGTAGATCTAACTGGCCATCTACCTACAAAAAAATCTGCATCATACACATCCTCTCCAGAAAATGTGTAAGGATAATCTGTAACATTAATATCCTCCTCGTTATATGAGTCAATAGTAAAAGTCGGAATAACAAAAGAACCATTAACATCACCAACTAAAAGAACATACTCAAGCATCGGATTTGTTTCATAGTAACTATAAATATAATCCTTAATTTCTTGCGCGCTAATTGATTGCGGATTATCAGACATATCTGTTACAGAAACCACTTCCACATCAAAACCTTGAGTTTTTTTAAACTTTACGAAATCTCCACCATATTGCTCATTAGTTAAAAAAACTTCATTAAAACCATATGGAAGAACAATCATATATATACCTCTATTATAAGTATGATATGATGTTTCTAAATCAAAGGGCTGCAATGCTAACGGCCTATTTGCTGAAAAAATGAAACCCATGCAAAAAAAGAAAAATATAGATAAATTTTTAATATTCAATTTTAGTCTCCCGTAATATTTTCAATTGTAAGTGTAATATCTGAAACATTAATAGTATCATCATTATTTAAATCTGCAGTGCAATTTTCAAAAGCTGTAGAGTTGTCATCCAAAATGATATTAACCATTTGAATAATATCGACAACATTAATATATCCATCTAAAACAACATCGCCAACAGCGCAATCTGACTCAGGTTTGTATAAAACATTTATCTGATTTATTTCAAAACCTCTGTAATACAACTCTTCATCCGTTATTATATTAAAATTCAATTTTCTCATTTCTCCATCAGCTACAGGAAAAGAAATTAAATCATTAACACCATTCCAGCTATGATCTGAAAAAACTTTTAAATATTCGTTTGAGCACCCATCGCAAGAAGAAAACATTGTAAGGCTATCATAATTCCACTCAAATTCATACTTCATATCAAGCTCAACAACATAATTTCCAGCAGAAAATGAATTATTTGAAGTCATAGTATTATTAATCATTCCAGAGTAAAAACTTGTTGATTGACTTCTAGCTTTACCATTGGTAATATTTATTAAACCATTGTAGTCCCATGCATTATCATTCTCAAAATCATATAATCTTTGCATAGCCTTCCATTTCAAATCAAATTGAAGCGTCATATTTTGATTAAAATTAAAAAAATCAATAATCTCAGGGAATAGATCATTCCCTTCGACAATAATTTTATAAATACCGTGAGGAAGAGTTAAGCTATTTTGCCCATCAACAAATGTATGTAGTTGCTCATTGTTTTCAGATATAATAGTCACATCTACAAATTCATTTAAATAATAGTCCGAAGGAAGCGAGAAATCTAAAATTAATTCGCCTTCAGATAATGGTATAAGATTCACATCATAAACAGTTGCCTGCGAACTAGATGGAACAAAAGTATAAGATTGAGATTCATACCCATAAGCATCAAAATTTACTGTATATGTTCCTTCAACTAAAAGCCTTCTATATCTACCAAATTCATCAGTATATCGCGGCTTAAGCATAGGACCATTCATTTCATCAATACTAACTTCAGCCGTAATAGGATTTCCAGTTGATTGATCCTTAACTATACCTGTAATCTGATAAACATCAGGGCCATTTTGAATATTTGTACCTGCCGCTCTTTTTAATAAGTGCATAGCACCAAGAACATTCCTGCCAACAGTTGTATTAATTAAATCAACATCATTAGGCTGTATATTTTCACTTCCAACTTCAACCAAATACTGGAAACATCCTGTATTTGCATATATCCAATCATGCGCATTACCCTTTCTACTTTGACTACCTACAGGATAATAACTTCCTGATTCTGCTTCTTTTGGTAACATATTTGCAATTTCAATTCCAAGCCTTGAAATAACATCATAATCTGGAGAAGCTTTTTCTTCAGTCCATTCCCAAGGATAGATTACTTTTTCAGCAACACAGCCAGACCTTGAACTATGATAAGCTATAGATAATAGGAAATTTTTACTTTCTACAAAATTTTTGATAGCAACAACTTCTGATTCAGAAAAAGGATGCGGACCTCTATAATAATCGTAATTAGTTAAATAAGAAGGATTGCAACCTCCTGAATCAAGCTGATCAATACCATCTCCAAATATCCAATTAAAATCATAATTTCTATTTAAATCCACACCATCCAAATCCTCACCCGGGCCTATAATAAAATCAAATAAACCATTACCATTGGCATCATATTTATTTTTTCTATAAGTGACATCTTGATTCCACTGATTTAAATCATCATACCATCCATGCACAACATTTAGTCCATCAGGATTGTGTGAAGGAACAATCCAAATCTCAGCAGTATTCATTATTGCAAGGATTGACTGAATATACGCGGTATGATTCATTGGATAAAGCATCCAATTAATTAGTTCCATAGCAATTTCAACACCATAAATTTCTTCTGCATGACACTGTCCCAAAATCAACACTTTAGGCTTATCTTCGCTAACATCAGCATTCATTGCTAATTTAACAGCCCATATAGGCAAATTCTCTACCGCTGAATATCCAATGATTTCATGGTGATAAATAATCCCTTCCTCTCCAGGATAAAATGGGTAAGGGTCTGTATTAGAACCAAACTCTTCAGCCCAATCGTTAAGCTGCTGTTCAATTTCTTGATAAGTTGTATATCTATCAGGAAGTTCTGATTCCGTGAATGATAAAGAAACGAATAATACGAGTATCGCTAAAAACATAATTATTTTAAGGAGCTATAATTATATTTACAAGACTAACGATATCTATTACATTAACAACTCCATCATAATTCAAATCCGCTGCGCACATCTGATTATTATCAAAACTACCATTTCCGGTTATATAACCAACAACAGAAACAATATCTAAAACATTTACAAAGCTATCAAAATTATTATCACCAGATGCAACGCATTCTTCAGAGCTAATTGATACAGATTGCAAATAAATGTTACTAAGATCTTCTTTTCCAGAGCTTCTCATATCATCCCAATAAATCATATAAGAATTTGTAACCTCATCATAAATATCAATCTTAGGATTTAATTGATTAAAATCTGCATCACATAAAACGATGCCGTTATCATCATGAACCATTGAACCGCTGGAAGACATTTCTTGGTAGAACAGATCAGATGTAACACCGTTTCTAGAGTCTTCCCATGCAAATAAATTTGCTCCATTCATCGCAGAATAGACATTTGGTGTTTTTTGATTACTTCCTGCAACAACACACAAATCAAAATTATCAACCTCTAAAGAAGAATCATCGATTTCTGCACAATATATGTCAAAATCAACTCCATTTCTAAAATCTTCCCAACATACAACTGAACTTTCATTATGAGAGTTGTAAGACAAAGTAGGTGCTTGCTGATCATTATTTTCAACAGTGATTGCAACTCCCCCACTATTTCCTAATAAAGATCCATTAAAATCAATCATTTGGCCATAAATATCTGCAGAACCTGAACGCTGATCTTTCCAAATAACAAAAAATCCTTGAGTAGTTTTAACAACTCCCCTAGCAAACTGATCACTTTCTTCTGTGCTCAATCTATAATTCCAAAGAACAGAGCCTGAATTATCTACCAATGCAGCATAAACTCTTGTTCCACTAAAATCTCCAGAATCATACACAATTAAAATATTTCCAGAATCATCTGATTCAACGAATCTTACATTGTCATCAATGAAAAAATTATCTACAATAAGAGCAGGTTCAGACAATACAGATGACCCATCTTGATTATAATATTGCATGTATATATCATTATCTATAAAATTTCTTTGATCAGAGAAAACAAATGCCAGCATTCCATTACTTGTTGTTTTCAAATCATAACTATTTTGAGGAGTAAATGATTCAAATACCGGGCTTCCATTACTATCTCCAATCATTGTTAGATTCTCATCTAATAATTGATAATGTAATTCTAAATCAAATTCAGCATCTGCAAAACCAAGAAAAACATTGTCTCCCAATTTTTCAGCATTTGGAGTTACCTGATTCATATTATCACTTAATTTAATTCCATTTGGCGTAACAACATCCTCCCAGCCTTGATATACTTTTTGACCATAAGTTAAATCTGCAAAAACACCCAACCTTTTATCTTCCCAGTATAGCATAGTTTCATTATTACCCAAATACAATGAATTAGCACTTAGACCATTGCCATCTATACCAAAATAAAGTTCGATACCATCTTCCTGTAAAGATGCTCCCGATTGTGTAGATATATATTGAGAGTATAATCCAATACTTCCAGATCTTGCATCTCCCCATACTGCAAATGCATTACCATTACCATCATGCCTTACAAGTGGATTAAATTGATATTGAGGAGCAGAACAAACAGAGAGCCCATCATTTTCAAATGACACAGAACCATCAGCATTAATATGTTGCATGAAAATTTCTGTTTCAGGGAAAGTTGCAAATCTTTCATCCATCCAAACTACAAATGCGCCACCAAAACCGTCCGTTGTTAGTCTTGGCTGATCTTGACTAGAGAATGCCGTACACAATCCCAGGCCATCATCTTCAAATTGGCTTCCAGAATTTAAAATATGTCTTTGTAAATAAATATCTCCAGGACCATTTCTTTTATCTTCCCAAACTATGTATGCGCCCTGACTATCAGCTTTAACTCTAGGCTTAATCTGATTTGCTTCATTAGTACAAATTGGTTCACCTTCAATATTAAGCAATATATTCCCATCCATATCAACATATTGTATATAAACATCACCAGAATTTGGATTGGCTCTTTTATCTTCCCACACTACTACAGATGCTGTATCACTATAATAAGTTACTTTTGTATATTGCTGTATACCACTTGAGCTGCACAATGGTATGCCACCTTCTTCAGGAGTAGACCAAAGAGTATTACAATTAACATCAATTCTTTGCGTATAAATATCTAAATCACTGGTATCAACATTTCTATCATCGGTCCATACCATAACCGCAGAACCCGGAGCAGCAACTTCAATACTAACCCCAGAATGGTCTGAGTCATTGGAAATTAATGGAACGCCTGTTCCTTGTGCAATAATATCACTCTCATTTATAGTTAAGTGAGTTCCATATGTATGACCTAAGGTACTGACTGATAAATCATTCCAAATTACAAAAGCACCACCTTGACCATCTGAGCACATGTTAGGAGAAGCTTGTTTACCTACTACGTTCGTTAAAATAACGCCCTCAATATCCCAAGAAATAACTCCATCTGAATTTATATGCTGTGCATAAATATCTCCATTATCTGGCTCATCTCTATAATCAACCCAAATAACAAAAGCTCCTCCATTACCATCTGTAACTAAGATAGGATCTTCCTGTCTTCCAGGACCTATTACTATAGGAACACCTTCAGAGCCCCATAAAGAATTTCCGTTTTGATCTACTTTTTGAGCATATACATCTCTACCACCATACCTTGTATCAGACCAAGCAAAAATCATAGTACCATTATCACCATAATCGCCTGTTCTCTGCCACTCGATGTGAATACCTTGTCGAAGAGGCAGGCCATTATCATCCCAATCATATTGAGGTAAAATTAAAGAAAACAATATTATTATTAAAATTTTATACATTTTTATTCCTCTATGTTAAATATTTCTAAACCGTTCTTACTCGCTACTAAAACTAAATTTTTATAAATTCTGGCTGTAAATGCATATGAAGATAATAATCTAAAATCAAACTCTGCATTAAGACTCTGACCATCCCAATTATATATCAGCACTCCTTTATTACCTGCTGATAAAACAAGTTTACTAAGATTACTATCATAAAAAATATCATAAATAGTATATCCATCTGCTATGTGTAATATATTATTATTATCTCTATCATTTCCATTATTTGGAGGTAACGTTATGTAACATCCATTATCCGTTCCACCCAAAACATAATTATTTGATGAAAATACTGTTCTAACTTTTGTTCCTAGCTGAATTGAATTATCTAAACTATTCTGATAAGAAAAAATATCTATTTTACCATTATCTCCTAAATAAAACTTATTATTATCATAATGAAAGTCATTTACATCATAGCTTAATGAATCATCAATATCTATCAATTCATTAGAACATTCAACTAATGCATCTCCAGCAAATCCAAACTCATCAATGGGATCACCAAAATATCCTAAATAATAAATTCTTCTAAGTGCTGAAAAAGATTCTTCTAAATACAATTCATTATTTGAATTTCTTTTATAAAGAATAAAAATCTCAGGATATAAAAAACTAGGATCTAATAAATTTTCCTTAATAAAAAATTTAGTAGCATTCTTAAAACTAACATTACATTGACCACCGTTAATTGCAACCAGTGTATCTGCATCACCTACATAACTTTCAGTGCTATCAATTAAAAAAGGATAAAATCCGTGATATATTGAACCAAAACGATCTAGAGCAAAAACTATTTGAGAATTTTTATCAAAATGAACACTCCTAATATCTTTTCGATATCCCCAATCTATATTCTGGTATAATAAGTCTAAACTATTTTGATGATTAATATTATATATATACAGACCTTCACTCTCAGTACCAACAAACAAAGTAGAATCACTTATAAATAAATCACGGACTTCTCCAATATCAAATGCAGAGTATTCAATATCATTACTTATAAAAGGATTATTATTATCTACGCAGCCAACAAATAAAAATATTATAGTGTAGAGTATATAAATTTTAGTTTTTTTCATAATTTAAAAATTGATTTTTTCAAAGTATCTAGTAAATGTAACATTTATTCTTTCAAACGTTTTTAAATCTGTCACCCAATCATATGGAGATTCTGTCTGTCTCTTTCTAACAGCCAAAGTAACTTTATTTGAATTGAATTTAATCCAAGATGATAATGTCAAATCTACATGATTACGATTTTTATGCAAATTATCCCCAAAAATATTAGAAATATTTTCCCTTTCATAAACATCTAATACAAACCCATACTTAATCTTTTTTGATATTTTTTTATCCAAAGAAAATTTATATCTATTTTGCAAATAACTTCGATCGGCATAAGCAGTTGAAAATGAACCATCTAAGTATGTATAATTATCAGCCTCTAATCTCTCGTGATATATTGAATAGTTTATATTTTTATACTTTGATTTAAATTCAATTACAGGACCAATAATTTCAAGATCAAATTCAGTAAAATTCTCATCAAAAATTTGCCTCTCATGTATGATTCCAATTTTTATTGAAGATTTCTTAGGTTTTATAGGCATTGTGTAATACAATCTAACTTTTTCAATAGAAAAATGTGATGATAGCAAGCAATCATTTAAATCATCTTCACAAACTATATATAAATCCCTATCTTCATATTCTCTCAAATAAAAATCTGGCATTAAAAAATAATCAAATATAAAATTTCGATACTTTCCAAAAGACTTCTTAAAATTAAATGAAAAATTATAATTATTCTTATCTTTATTTAATGTATAAAAAGTTGACTTTACATTAAATGAAAGTTGAATTTTTTGTTTTTTCATCTTTTTCTTTAAAGACATTTTAAATCCTAGGTATGGTGATTCAACTTCATCAGCATTTCCTAATATTTGAGGGTTGGAATCTAGATTACTTATCTCATTAGCTGACAATCTTAGTGAGTTAGTATCGTAACCAAAAAAGACATTTGAGTTAAATGAAAAATCTTTAGCTAAAACAGAGCTAAAAAAAACCAAACAACATAAAAATTTTATATTTTTATTTAATTTCATATTCCTCTACTTTAAAGATAAATTTATTATCTTCTGAAGCCACAGGAATTTTAACTGTATAATAATGAGTTCCTGAAGGGACATTGTAATAAAATGATTTGAATTTACTTAAATCATAATCATCAAAACCTTTATTTACTATTCTCGCATTCTTAACAGACTTTACAATATTTACATCAAATTCAGAAACCCATTTTTCATCTTCATAGAATTTCATAACATAAGAATCAAGATTCTTATCAGCATTGTTATCTATCATATATCTTGAAAAAACTCTGATTGTAGCAGGTCCTTCAATTTTAAATTTTTCACCATATTTATTATCGATTATTATCCAATTTCGACTTTTATTTACTTTGCTATCATTATTATCAAATTTAATACTGTAACTTTTATTTCTATTTAAAGTCTTAATTTTTTTAGAATCTTTTGTCTTTCTTCCCTTACTTTCTTCAACAACCAATCTAATAAATGCATCAGAACTTCCGCTTAATGGCTTTAAAATAATTTTTGTTTTATCTGTTATTTTAAGCTCTTCAATCCAGAAACCAGCTTCTGTAAAATAGAATCCTTTCTGCTTGCTACTTGAAACATTTGATGCTCTTTTATTATATTTTAATTCTTTTGAAAAAATTGTTTTTTTACCCTTTTTAATAATCAGTTTATAGCCAAAACTTTTTTTACTATTACTATTTGGAGCAATTTGAGATCTTGAGATTATTTTAAAAACCGCATTTTCACCATTTTTTACATACTTTTTAAAGTTACTATATGATAATCCATTATCATCAAGCTTGTAATAACTTCTTGTAGAATTATTAGATATACCTGATAATTTATACAACTCTTCCTTCCCATTTGGCTTGACATGCTTTGAAAAAGCTAATGAAAACAGAATAACTGAAATTAATACTTTATATAACTGAATCTGGCGCATTAGACTCCATCCTTTTTTTAATTTGAAAATGACTATAAACTCCTACGAAGACTATTATTAAAACACTAAAAAACAAACCTACAATTATTACAATAGGATTATAATTATTATATTTAATAAATAATGGCCCCTTAAATATTTTTGTACTCATAGACGGTGGATACAAATCATAATCAGCGCCTAATTTATTGATATTTTTTATATTTATCATTGGAATATCTGACTTTAAAAATGAGTGAGAAACTGTGTTTTGAAAGCCCTCATTATTAATATATTCTAAATCAATAGGGCTAATAACACCAACATTTAATGAATCCTGGACATTTCCTACCCCAACAGAGGCAGAACCACCACCAATATTAACAAATAAAGAATATTTATCAATATCTGAATATTTCTTATACACATCAAGTCTTTTAATAACATTATCAGTTAATGAAGGCTCATTAATAAATTCATTGTCTTTATTTAATAATTTAAAAATCACATTTGATAAAAGTATACTTCCATCATAATCTAAATTATCTCCTAAATCATTCCCTCCACCAATAGCATAGGCTGCGCTTTTATAATTAATAATATTATTTTCATATAATAAACTTTCAATCTTTGGCCACGAATATTCAGGTCTGTTTGCTCCCCATGAAGATGAACCTCCAGAAGAAATTATTACGGGCTTAACATTCATTGCTTCACATGCTGACAACAAGGCAATATTTGCACCCGGAAATGAACCCGTCATTGATACGGCTATAATATCATTTTCTTTAATATCCATTTCATAAAACATTTCAACAATTGCAGCTGCAAAATTAGGATGAGTACATGCAATTTTTGATGATAATAAATCTAATCCTTCTACTTCCTCTTTGGTCGTTATTAAACTTGTTTTTATTCCTAATAAACCTGAATTAAATAAATCTCTCTCACTAATTTCATAGTTTATTAAGGACTTGTATGAGTCTATAGTATTTTTCATAATCGATGAAGCTTCAATTTTACGATCGTAACCGACCTGATAAACTTTAACTTTTGAATTAACAGCAAAATAAACCATTAACAAATTAAATATTGCTATTAGAACTAAGATTCTTGTCTTTTGTATTTGAGGTCTAAACATTAGGCAAATTTATTGTTGAAAAATAATATACTAACATTAAAAATAGATTCACTATACTTGCAACCATTAGAATTACGGATGATGTTCTAATAATTCCTTGTCTATCCATCCATGATGCAATTAATCCTGGTATAATATATCCAATGTAATCAATTTCAATTCCTGAGATAGTAAATTCTTTAATTTCTCTAAAAACATATCCAAGAAAAAAACCTAGAAGCAAACAAAGAATCAACCTTCTTCTTCCGTAAATCAAAATAAATTTTGATAAAATAAAAACAATTAGATAAGTAATTATACTAATTGCAAAAGTAATTAAGACTTTAGAAGGATTATGCAAGGATAATGCAACATAACCAGGTACAATAATACCTCCAGCCATTACACCTAATGTTTCAGTTAGAAACAAACTAATAACCATGCCTAAACCAATAGCAATATACGCATACACTTCATAATCAAACTGCATTTCCATTACACATGAACCTTTAATTTATCTATAAATTCTTCGCCCCAGCCAACTATATTACCTATCCCTAAAATAAAAAAGTTATTCATTTTAATAATTTTATTTACGACTGTTAAAGGAGAATCATTCATTGAAAACTTTATTATTTTAACATTACTATTATATTTAGATAAAATTTTATCAACATTATCAGCTCTTAAAATTAAAACATCTGGCTTAATATCCTTCAATACTAAATCAATTAATTGAATCGTTCTATATCTTCTATCATCTCTAGTATTAAGAAAAATACAGCTATCACCACTAAATCTATTCTTTACTAAACTCCATACCATTTTTGTAGAGTGAGGGTCATTTGCAGCAAATCCACTTATAAAATTACATAAATTACCATTATGTCTAAGATTCCAAATAAATAAAGCTCCTGGATCTGGAACAGTTTTTTTCATCCCGTTTAAAATATCATCTTTATTTGCTCCAAGATGCTTGCAAACCTCCAAGGCTAAAGATAAATTTTCTGGATGTTCTATAAATGGAAATTCATTCAAATATTTCATTGTAATTTCATTTTTTTCAGTCTGTAACAGCCTAGAATTTCTTTTATTTGCAACTTTTCGCAAAGGCTCTAAAGTTTCATTTTCAGATGTTATACAAACTGAATTGTATGGAATTGTATTTGATAAAGAATATGCAATTTCTTCATTTGTAGTTCCCATTTCATCTAAATGATCAGGCCTAACATTTGTCATAACACTCACTGTTGAACGCACTATTCTGTGCTCTGAAACCCATTGATACTGAGGATTTACCGCCATACATTCCATAACTACAGCATCTGGTGATTTTTTTGAAAAATATCTTAACAATTTAATCTGCTCTCCAATTGAAGCACTACGCAATCTATGAATTTCAACATCTTTACCATGATTATTAATTATTCTTGGAGTTGTTCCGGTAGTTTTTGCATATGTATTAAGCCCACTCTCTCTCAAACCTGCGGCAATTAACCGAGTAACACTAGACTTTCCTCTTGTACCATTAACATGAATTCTAATCGGAATATTTTCTAAGGCTTTTCTATGAAAATAAATCTCTAAAGATCCTATTAAAATTAGAAACAGAATAAGAATAAGTATTGTTGAGCTTATAATATCCAAAATAATATATTTTTTTAATTAAAGTTCTAAAATAACATTAATAATTTGAATAACATCTAAAATATTAACTTGACCATTTCCGTCAACATCTGATATAAATACACTCATCGGATCCATAAGTTCAAGATTAATAATATGGTTAACAATAACAACAACATCGAGGACATTAATTTCATTATCTTGATTCGCATCACCAAGAAGTGTCTCTACTGGATTTCTTGTAGTAATAAAAATTGCTTTATTATCATCTAGAGGCATTGCTGCTGTAGGATAAACATTATTAAAAGTATACTGAAGTCCAACTGTAGATAAATGATTTTCAATACCAATAGTAGAATAACCTCCATGAGTGTTCCCCCAACCTGACAAATTTCCACTGGAAGTATTATTAAACTCTTTATATTGAATTAATATCTCATTATCTCCTGTAGGAGTTAAATTAGTATTATCATATAAAATCACTTGAAATGTTTCAACTGAATTGTTATTATATGTCCTCATTTCAGACCATTGAATCACAACAAAATTCTCACCAATATATTTATATACTTCTGCATTGCTGGTAGTTTTTAAGTCATCCCAAAAACAGGCTAACATCGGGGATGGACCTCCAGCTCCTGGTAATGGGTAATTTCTGAAAGATTCAAGACTTGATTCTCCAAATGCAATCCAACCATTTGTATTTACAGTAATACTATTATATTCAATACCATAAAAAGTAAAAGGAAATGGAAGGTCTACAATCGCAGAACTATTAGATATATTATTTCCATCACCACTATCATATAAATCTAAATTTATACCATCACCACCAAAATCTTGATCAATTTCCATCCAATCATATATAGGAGCTAAATTATAACCTAAATCGCCAGAATCATATATATAATACCCATACTCATCGGGGCCAAGAGGATCAGTTACCATAACTTGTCCAACTTGTAATGGTATAGAAAGATTTTGTGAAAATCCAGAATTATTTGTTGCAATAGCATTAAGCGTTAAAGCTGATCCATTGATGGTATTACCATTAATATAAAAATTAACTGGAATACTTGACTCAGCCGTAATACCAGGGCTAATTGTTCCAAAAGAGGTATATTCTTGCTGAATATCTATTAAATATCCGGAAGGCATTAAATAAAGTTCAACATTACTTATAGGAATTGAACCTGTGTTTTTCAAAGAAATCAATAAATCAACTTCTTCTCCAGGATTAATTTCAAAATTATTCACTGATTGAGTCCCCACTAATTCAATCAGGCCACCATGGAGCTCAAATGGAACATTACTTTCCCAAACGTCATTTCCATTTGAAATATTTAGTCTGAAGTTTAAACCTTCATTATTTAAAGCTTGAGGATTTAGTTCAACTACAAAATTATTATTTTGAAATCCAATCTGATTAGATTCAATTGTCTGATATTGAGAAACACCATATATAATATTAACATTTTCAGAATCAGATGATAATACTGCTTGAATATCGTCTTCAGCTGTATTTCCATAATTGTACAAGGGCAGGGACAAATAAACAATTTCACCAGGATTCAACATTCCGTCACCATTACCATCAGCAACTCCATCGCTCACATCAACAACTGAAATATTTTCTATGCTTAAATTAACATTATTATCCGGCTGAATAATGTTAAAAGAATCTTCTACAGGAATACAATCTTGTTTAGTTATAGTGACAAAAACTTCACCAGGAAAATTGTATTCCAAATCAAAAGCAGCAATTCCATACTCATTTGAATAGGAAGACTTGAAAATTTCATCATCACCCTTTAATAGCGTGACTAATGCACCACTAACAGGAGCTCCTGACTCATCAGTAACCTCAACATCAATAAAATTGGTTCCCCATGAAAGCGATTGATTAAAGTTTGCATTGATAATTGATGGGGTATCAGTCCAAAGCATTAGCCCTGGATCACCAATCAAATTTAGCCAATGTGAAAAAATTGAAACTTTATTAGAGGGATCTGATGGATAAGTATAAAGTAAAGACAATCTGCCATTTGCTACCGCTGCACCAGCAGTACCTAATTTTTTAGGAAAAATACCATCAAAAATTCCCATTGACATTATATTGTTAAAAAGTGTGTGGGTTCCTGTTGTAGCTGTTCCAACTGCAGCTACAGCACCTTTGGGGTTACTTACAGTTCCAGCTCTAATAAATTCTTCTGATAATGAGGTGTAATTAAAATCTCCAGTTCCACAAGTTATAAATGAAACAAATGGATTCTGGTAGCCATTATTAGCACCATTAATTTCAGAACTTCCAAAACCACTAGCTCCATAATAACCTCTGTAATTCATATACAGATTTCCATTTTCTAATTGATTTTTCATCCAATTATCATAATTACCGTTCCCTAAATTTGTATTAATTTCTTCAAAACCATAAATATCCAATATATTTTCTACATACTCATTTGTAATCATCGTTGAATTTCCAGATGAAGAGGGGTCTCCACACAAAGCAGCACTCTCATACCAATCAGTTCCTGTCTGATTAATATAGGTCGCCTTTTCATAAGCAATTGTTTTATTAATGACATTGGATATATCACTGCTTGAATTTACAGAAATCCTACCAATAAATACTTCAGGGAGCAAATCTGAGCCATCAAGTTGGCAGTATGGAAAATCTCCCGCTCCATTGTAGCCTGACCAACCTTCTGTATAATATCCAATCTCATAACTCCCGCCCGTATCTCCAATTAAGCCAACAATTTCAGGTGGATTTTCCCAATTATCATACGCATTCTGTATATAGCTTTTAACTTGATTCGTGCTTGAGCCTATTTCATTTGTTGAAACAGCATTAACTATATATCCAGTTTTATGCCTCCAATCTAATAAATCTTCAACAAAAGGATGGCTAATTGAAGATCCTCCGCAAATATATAAAATAGAGGGGGTCTGATAATCTTCAGACCTTGAAGATCTTTCATAATTTATTATCAAATCTTCAAAAAGAGGCTCAAAAGCTTTTGATAACTTAACATTTTGATATTGTCTTTCAGAATCAGACAAAAACTCATTTACTTCTAAAGTTACATTATTATAAATATGCACCAATCCATCAGAACTACTATACTCAAAAGGGCTGACAGATATTTCACGAACTGGAACTCCTCTAAATATTTTAACATCAGACAAAGTTACTTTTTCTGAAGATAAAACTTCCAAAGTATTTAATAATAGTGAATTCTTCTTATCAATAATGACACCATTTAGATCCACAGAATTCACGGAATCATACTTGAGCTCTACCTCTATATCATAACCGTCCTTGACCTGATAATAAAAAGAACTCTTAAGATTATCTACATTTTCTATCTTTTCAATACTCCTGCTAAAATTTTTCTCAATTTTATCAGAATTATAAACAATTACTGATTTA
>MDTG01084349.1_pt1 | contig 17792 bp, 15 predicted proteins | sample 811421 | NCBI WGS metagenome assembly MDTG01 (sample SAMN05326645, study PRJNA326480) | marine metagenome | isolation source: seawater | place: Pacific Ocean: South East | collected 2011 | reverse complement strand
TGAGTTATTTTCATTCACTACTTCAGAAAGAGAGCCTATGTTGCAAGAAATTACGATATTTCCAGTAGAAAGGTACTCGAAAAGTTTTAGTTGAGAGCAATATTTATAATTCGGATGACATTCATCTAATAGATTAATTAGAATATCTGCTGCTATTTGGTATTTTAAAACTTCATTTTGTAATAAATAGCCTCTAAAGGACAAATTATTAGGGAAATTAGTGATGGGTAAATTCTTCTTAAATAAAGAACCATCATCTCCAACAACAATAAATTGTATGTCTTCATTCTCTAAAATGGCAGAATAAAAACTTTCTAGATCTCTACCAGGCCCTATTGTTCCGGTATAAACTGCATACACTTCAGATTCCAAAAAACCTAAAGAAGATCTATATTTGTCTCTTGATTCTCGATGTTGACTATATAAATCGAAATCTACAGCATCATGAAATACGGAAATTGATTTATGAGGTATCTTGTAAGATTGAACGAAAAATTCTTTTAATGCCTGTGAAATTGTTACAATTTCAATGAAACTGGAGAAGTGCTTTAAAAAAAATTGTACTTTCGAAGAGGCCAAATGATGACATTCATAAACAACCTTTTTTAGACAACAAATTGCAGCAATAGCAACCAAAAGGTCTCTTGTGTATATAAATCTTATTTTTTTTGAAGACCAAAAAAATTTTATTGACTTAACAAAAAAGATTAAAGTGCTCAAAGTATCTATTGAAAAGAAATTCTTTTCAATTACATCGCTTAGATCGGCTTCTTTTTCTTTTCTCATGTATAAAACAGCAAATCTATCTTCATATAGGTTAGAAAAGGACCTAATTTGATTCTTAATTTGTGCTGAAGCTGCAACCCCTGAAAGAGAGTGCTTGGTAGCATAAATAATTTCAGCCTCTGTATTCATAAACTTTTCTTCAATTCTTCATATTGTAATTTCATTTCTTGAGCATCATCAAAATAAAATTCTGATTCGAGGATACTAGATGCAATTACCAAATAGTTAAATAAAAGCAAAGAAAACAAATAAGCTAAAGAGGTTTTTCTAATATGGCTGAAGGAATATTGAAAAAACAGATAAACAGTAATTGGAACTAAAAGAAATATAAATCTCATTCCAAGAGCATTTAACCCTATCGTGTAGATAATAAATAAGACTAATGCAACTATTAATTTTATATAGGACTGATGTTCTTTAGATTCTATATCTATCAAAAGGAGGTATATTAAAGGAATAATAATAAAAGGTACTAGCTGAAGCATCCAGGCCCAAGGAAAGGAAGCACCGTCTGGCTTTCCAATAGCATCTCCTGCCTCCAAGGCAATATAAGTGTTATACAAATCCAGCAAACCGATAGTTTCAAGGAAGTAATAATAAAAGGGAGCCATAATAAGACCTAAGAAGAATAATTTCTTAACAGTGTTTTGCCTCAACCTAACAAAAGGTAAAAATAAAATACAGAGAAGAGAGATATATAAATGTAGATTTAGCGCTATTAATAAAGATAAAACAGAAATTATTTTTGTTCCCCTCTGAAAAGAGTAAAAACTATAAAAAATAAAAATAAGTGCAATTGAAGAACGAAGAGGATTTATGGAGGCTTCTAGAAAAGGTCTAGAAAATAGAATACAAATAGCGCCCAGGATAAAAACTTTTTTATCAAATTGCATTGAAGAAGAAAATACGAAAGCAAATGCAATTAGCCCAAATACAAAACCAAATAAATAGGAATTATGTGTTAAAGAACCGAGGTAATATAAGAACGACCAAAATAGGTAATCCCCGCTAAATGGCAAATTTTCTAGAGACGGTAAATAAGAAAATTGTATTGCTATCTTAAAATAGTTATAAAAATCGTCACCAAAAGAGAAGTTTTTTAAAGAATAAAAAACTATGAAGGATAAAAAGATAGTAATCACAAACAATATGTAATTTTGTGATTTTTCTTCTTCTTGTGAACTCAAATACAATAAAAGAAAGGTAACTGGTAGTATGTATAGAAAAGAAAAGAATAATAGATTACTTACCGTATCAGGCATTATTTATTTTCAATTTATAAATTTGTCCCATAGAAAAAATTTTTGGAAAAACCTTATTTAACAAAGGTATACCTTCATAAAAAAGAGAATCCTCAACAATTATGTCCAGGTTATCTAACCAAAATAACATATCGCGTATAGTCCAAAACCTTAAATGCTCTCCTGGATGAACTTTCCATTGAACCGGAAACCTCCCTAACAACAATCTCAACCTATGAATAAAATAACCAGTATTAGGAACAGAAATAAAAACAGAATCAGCCTTTTTTAGACAACTTAAAAGAATTACTTCTGGATTAGGTAAATGCTCTAACACTTCCAACAAAAGAATAAAATCATATTCTTTTAACTTGCTCAAAGATTCTTCATCAATTTCAAAAAGAAGTCCCTTTATTCCTTCACCCTCAAGGATTTCTAAGGACAAAGGAGAGTTGTCTAACCCAGTTGCATTAATATTTCTTTTTTTAACTAAATCTAACAGAATCTGACCAGGACCACACCCTATATCAAGGACTGACGCATCGTCTTTTATATTTTTAGATATGAATTCAGCTCTAATCTTCTGAAAACTATTTAAAGTAGGTACAAAATTTCTATGCTTCCAGTATTCATCATTATCTGATTGAACATTACTAAAAGGTTTATTTACAAATAAAGAACGAAATTGGCCTAAAATTTCTCTAATTTTCAATTATTTTCTCAGATAAATATCAATTGAAGCCGATTTTACCAGTTTACTCACTTTAATTCTTTGAAGATTTAAAATATCACTTAAATTTACTATACATATTTACTTTGAGACCAAGTTGTAAACTTATCCCATGTAAATTTTTTTCCTTCTTCCACGCAGTTCCGGATTATGAGTTTCAAATCTTCGTTTTCTACCTTATATATAGAGCTCCTAAAAGATCTTTCTATTGAGTCTACGTCTCTTCCATTTGCAAGAAATCCATTTTTTCCTTCTTTAATTATCTCTTCATTGGGAGAATCAATACCTCCTATAGAGAGACAACCGCATAGATTTGCTTCTACATGGATCAAACCAAAACCCTCAAATACTGTCTTATTAGAAATTGAAGTAAGAACGTTAGCGGTAGCTCTTTGATACAATTCTACTAATCTACTATCAGAGACTTTATCCATAAACAAAATATTGTCAGGATGCTGATTAACTATTTCCAATATTGCTTTCAGATAATCGCTTGAAGACGATGCTCCAAATCCAATCTCGGACAGAATATAAAATTTATAATCAGGGCGATCTTTTAAAACTCTCTGAAAAGCTTGTAAACTTGGTAATAATCCTTTTCTTTCTTTCATAGTTCCAACAAATAAAAAGTATTTATCCTTTGAAAACTCAATATTAGGCTTAAAAATATTCTGATCGGCTCCCAAATAAACTACCTCAACATTATTTAAATTTCCCCAAAATTCATAAAATCTCTTTTCTGTATATTTGCTAATGCTAGAAATATATAAAGCTCGAGAAAAGGCTTTTTTGTAAAGTGGATTTAAAATTGAATAATAAGGTTCAATTGTATATGTTCCATAAATAGTCAGTATTAGTTTCGTTTTAAAAATCTTAGATAACAAATAAGCTAAAGGAATATAAATATCTACTAAACAGTGAATAGTTCCTATATTCCTTTTTCTAAGGACAAAAAAACTATTAATTAAGTCTAAAATTAAAAACAATAACTTAAAGTTCTTTTTAGAGGATCTAAGAAAGGACTTATGAGGTATAGGAGGATTTTTTTTCAAAGAGCCTTGAGAGAATAAACCAAAGGAAAGGGCTCTATTTCGTTTGGAAAGGCTATTAAATAAGTTTCTAGCAACTCCAGAATAACCTGCTGGAAAACCAAAATCATCGCCAATAAAAAGCACTTCTTTCGAAAATTCTTTATTTATCGGATTATGATAGTATTTGTTCATCAGTACAAACAGATATCAAATATTATCATTATTTTTTATAGAGTTTTAATACAAATTAAATTTAAATATCAAGGCTAAAAAGTGAGGATTGTAATTGTCACCCATAATTCTGATAGGCACTTCTACTTTTGCAATAAATTAATTGAAAATACTGATACTGTTGTAGGCGTTATAACGGGGGCTAAATATAACTATAGTCCAAAATTAACGAAAATAAAAAAGGCTCTAAGAAATTTTTTTCCTCTGGTTAATAAATTTTTTTTAGATCTTTTGTATAAAAAATGGGGTCAAAGATTAACTAAAGAGAAAATTGATACAGAAGAAATATTTTTCAATAATCAAAAAAATTACTTTCAAAGCAACTATAAAGACTTACTTATAGGTGAAGTTAGACAAGAAACTGGCTCAATTAATAATGACTCCTTTGTAAAGAGAATTAGGGATGAAAATCCTGATGTTATTATTGTCATGGGAACTTGTTTATTAGGAAAAGACATAATTAATTCTGCTCAATATGTATTAAACATACATACTGGACTTTCTCCATACTACAGAGGAGGGAATACAAATTTCTGGCCATTTATTTTTAAAGAATTTGATCATTTTGGAGTAACAGTACATAAGCTATCAACAGGAATTGATTCAGGAGATATAATTTACAATAGACAGGTTTCGTTTGAGAATGGGGACACTTACTCTTCAATAAACTGTAAAGCCATAATTCTGGGTACTGAATTAATGATAAAGGCTATAAAAGATATTGAAGAAAAAGATATAAATTTTATCCCTCAATGGGAGAAAGGGAGGCTCTTTTTAAATATGCATTTCAATAATCTTATTGTGAAGAGATACTTTAATGTTTTAGAAAACGATATCTATTCTCAGTTTAAAGAAATAGAATCAACAAAATCAGAAATAAAAACCTACTAAAAAAGGAAATGTAATGCTGGGCCTTCAAAGGTTGTTCACTAGTCACATATTGCTTTATCATTCAACTGCTCAGATTCTAGATGCAGAGATAATTAACAATTCTCATAATGTCGATCCAATAAATTTTAGGAAAAGTCTTATTTGGTACAAAAATAATTTTGATATTGTGGACTTAGATGAACTAATAGAGAGCCCTTCAAATGGAAAGGTAGCTATAACTTTTGATGATGCTTTTAATTCTGTTTTTAAAGAGGCTATTCCGATTCTTCAAGAACTAAATGCTCCGGCAACTATTTTCATTAATGGAGCAAGCTTTGAGGGGGAGCTTTTATGGAGAACAAAAGTAAACTATCTCATAGAGAATAACCTTGTTGATTCTCTAATTAGTTCTAATAAAAATTATTTCAAGACTTTAAATATTGATAGAAAGAATATTTACAAGCAATCGAAAACTAAATTTACTAACAGCATTAAATTCGTCTCGCAGATAGATAATTTTATAAAAGAAGAGGGAATAGCTTTAAACATAGCCAATCCCCTTTTAGACAATAAAGAAGACCTTATTGATTGTCCTTTAATAAAATATGGAAATCATACTTACAACCATTTCCTTCTTTCTTCTCTTAGCGAAGAAGAGCAATTTAATGAAATAAACAAGAATAAAGTATTTCTTGAAAGCTTAGGATTAAACCTTTCAAATATTTTTGCTGTGCCTTTTGGTGATATAGAACACTTAGATGAACATACTTGCAATATACTTGATGAGCTTGGCTACTCTGGCTTAGTTTTATCCAGAAACAGAATAAATGCTCATAGTAAGTTTAGGGTCATGCATGGAATTCCATTAGCAGAGAGGTATATGGTTGGAAAGGACAACTTTTCAAATAAGATAAACCTAATGAAGCTTCTAGTAAAAATTTTTTTAAGTTAATCAAGATTCAACTAGAAAACCCTTCTCTTGTAAGAATTTAAGGTAAATATTTTCACTCAAATTAGACCCCCAAATCTCTTCCTTTCTCTCTAAAATCTTTTCTAGACTTAGATCATAAATATCTTCAAGCATAGAGTTTAAATCCTCTAATTTATAACAATACTGAACTAATCCATCTCTTTCTAAGTGCAACCCATATTCACTTTCACCCTTCAATCCAAAACTAGGTACATTAAATAACCAAGATTCTAGCAAAAGGGTAGACTCTGATCCTATCAAAGCGAATGGAGAATAATCTAAAATATCTTTTTCTATATTTGGTTCTGAAGAAAAAACTATATTTAGATTATTAACAATACTCTCTGTTTTAAGCCCTGGTTTAAGTCTATAAATAATTCTAATATCTTCAGAGATTTTATCTAAATAAGGCTTAGCTTGCTTAAACCTAAAATCATTTTCTTCTAAGACTATTACACTTCTAGTTTTTTTAATGACTTCCCTATCAGATGGTCTATATCTGGGGTGGTTACAAATCAAAATATCACTATTCTTATAATTAGGATTTATCTCAAGCAATTTGTCTTTAAAGTATGAATTCCAACATAAATACTTATCAAATTTTAATTCCATAAGTCCTAAATGATACTCATTAAACCTTGCGTGCTGATAAGCTGTTGTTTCTATTTTGAGTTCCTTACAGGCGGCTAAAGCTGGGAGACAATTCCTAGTATCATCAATAAATAAGAATTTTTTTATTGAAACTAATTTCAGAATAAAAGACAAGAGTTTCATTTCTATTTCTGCTTCCTTTCCTAATCTTTCCCACTGAGACTCTAGAGATACAAACTCTCTAGGCACAAATAGGCTCATCAAGTAAACCAGAGATTGGAAATAAATTGCATTCTTAACCTTAAAAGAATTTTGGAAAGTGTAAAGTATATTTCCATTATGAAAGAAATTTATAGAGTCTTTAGGTTTTAAGAAGTCTAAAATAAACATTGATCTTGAATCGTAAGGCAATTCATTATTGTCGATACTTATAAGAAAGTGAGCGACCGTCTTATTTTTAAAAATTAAGAATCGTATAATATTTATAACACTTAAGAGTGATAAATATATATGAATTAGAAGGATGGCCGTTTTGTTATAAAATTTTAAATGTTTGTGTTTGTTTTTATGATAGCTCAGAAGAGTGTTGTAAAATTTTTCTATCTTAAGTCTCATAAAATAAGAAGGGGCAGTCTTCGATTCAATCTCTCTTAGAGAACTCAAAATTTCACTATGTTTCATCGAGAGTGAGTAGAGAAAATATATCTTTTCTTATATTCTTCTTTTTAATTTCAGATCTAATTTCATCAACTGAAATAAAACCTTGATTAATTGCGGCACTTAGTTCGGAAAAGAAAAATTTATTAACCTCTTTGTCTGGATGACCTATATACATATCACTAAGCGGTTTTTTTAGAATCCTATGAACTTTCCTTCTAGGGATAAAACCTAAAATAGGTTTTACTGGTTTCAAATATGTATCAATCTCAAGGCCCTTTCTCCAAGGCTGAGTTACTCTTTGGGTTGTATGGAGGAATGTGGTATTGGAATCTATCCTGTCGTAATCATTCCAACTTCCCTCCAATTCCTTTATGTTATTCCCTTCTGTATTAAGACTCATTAGATCTCTATAGTCCAAGTCCCCTTTTTTCATACTGGCTATAAATTGATCTAATTTCCAATGGTTTAGCTTAGAGCAATCTAACAACATTACGCTTGTAGCCCAATCTAATTTATCTTTTCCTCCTTTCTTGCATGCTATGGAAGAGTCATTCATATCCATTTCAAAAAGCTTATCTAGATTAGGTCTAACCAAAAAAACATCTGGATCTATCACTAAGGCCTTACCTTTATACTCCATCAATTCTGGCGGTAAGAACCTTAACAAAGTAAACGACTGTAAGTCGTTTTGATCAAATTCAGTAAACTCACCTTCTCTTAAATATTTCCCCTTGAAGGAATTTAAATATTTATTCTGTTCAGAATGAATAATCTCTACTGAATCCTTATATCCAGGCTCTCTAGATAAGATGGAAAACTTAGACACTTTCGCGCCAAGTAACTGTTTTTCATTCGTGCATATAAAAATTTTTTTCATTCTTTTATTCTAATTTGATCTGAGCACTCTTCAAGCCAGCTAAACTTGATCTAAAAGTTCATAACTTCTTCTTCCAACCTATTTTATAAGTTAAAACCTAAACTAGCCTGGGCTTGATAAAACTTTCTTTTCAATTTTGATGAAAAACTCTTACTTCTATTAATCTGAAACAATGGTGAATTCGCTTCTCCTATTATGTTTAAGAGTTTTCTGCTTTCTTTTGTATATGTCCTATTCGTAACAGAATGTATAGAAAAGGGTGTATTTAGAAAAAATATTCCAGAATTCTCTTTATATTTCAAGATCTTTTCAACTTTAACCTTTGATCTTGGAATTTCCATTTTGCCGTATATTTCCATATCTTTTCTAAGTGAACAAACTTCTAAGTCTCCTCCACTTGAAGAGTCTTTATTTGTTCTAAAGTACACTAAACCTGCATAAATTTCTTTTGGGTTATCTATGTGAGGCCCTCTTACTGTCTTTGATAATAATTTCTGTGGGGGAGTATTTATTCCAGGTTGGAAATCAAGATTTATATCGTTCTCAGAAAGTCCTCTTCTCCCAAGAGACTTATAATTTACAAGTCTTTCTTTATTTGTTTTGCCATAATACTTTTCAAGAAATCCTTGAAAAAGCCTTAAGAAATCATCATAAAATTCTTCATTTGTATTATTTTCATAGCACTCTCTCCAAGAACTATCTAAAGAAAAATCTCTTTCTATATCTACAGAAGAAATTTGTATTCTTTGATTGGGCTGTAAATTAGTTTTATGCTTTTTAAGAATTGTCTTATCAGGATAATTCGAACTTAGTTTAGAGTAGCAGTCTTCTGGAAAAACTTCTTCAAGAATAATATGAGGAAAAGGCTCAGATATCACATCTGAAAATTTATATTTCGATAAAATATTCACTTCTTCTTGTAGTCTGCTTGATACTTACCCTGCAAAGGCATGGCAAAAGTCTCATTTTTAGTTTTTTTCATTAAAACTAGAATCGATAAATCGACAAAGGGGCTTTCACCCAATTGGTCTAGAGACTTAAAAGATCTAAGCATCTGACGAAATAAGTTTCTGCCTTTATGAGGAAATACAACATTTTCACAGAATTCAGCAAAAGTTAACCTTTTATCTTTTGAATAAAGACTCTTTATTCTCTCTATTGAAGCTTTAGTTAATTTCTTAATAAAGAAATTACTATTAGTTTTGTGAGAAGTATTTTCATTCTCAAAAAAAAGACTAAGCCCTTTCTCAGCTTGAGTTATATCAAAATCTAAAGATTTATTTCTATCAGAAAGAATTAGTTCTTCAGATCTACTTCCGATTCCAAAGTCTATAATTTCGTAGTTATTTGCAATAGCTAAATCAAAGAAAAGTATAGGATTAAAATTATAGAAACCATGATTTATCCATGAAAAAAAGGGGAGCATATGAATCATATAACCGTCTTTAGAACACAGATTGTGAGAATTTAAGAAGACATTTTTCTGATCAAAGACATGTTCAGAAGTTCCATTGTTCATTACCAAGTCAAAAGTATCATGAAAACCATATACCTCTTTAATATCTTGATTTAAATCAAATTCGTATGAACCGTCAAATCCGTTGAGATCAATTGCATTATATTTTTCTATTCCTAAAATTGAATAAAATCTTCTTGTCTTGTCATAAAGATTCTCGCTAGAATCATTCAAGTTTATTGCTGAGGTTTCTTTTCCAAGCTTCTTAAGAATGGTTTCTAATTCTTTTTCATTAATGTGAAAACGTTGGTTACCAAATTCAATGCAGGACTTGATACCTTCTTCATTATTTGTGAATTCAATAAGCTTTTTTGCTAGATAAGGGTTAAGAGCCATTTAAATGTCTAAATTGTAAGTATTTTTTAAAATTGCGAGAGATATGTAGTAGTTTATTACTTTTCCAGGATAATTATTAGATTTCTCTACAAATCTTCTCAAGTCTTTCCATTGAATATTTGCACTATTTTCATTTGGTAAAATATCCATATAGAGGTTCTTAAAATCCTCATCATACCATCTTTCTTGAATAGGAGCCTTCCATCCCACTTTAGCTTTCCTCCAATTAATTTCATCCATTAGCTTATTATTCAATGAAGCTCTTAAGGGATATTTACTATAGTTCTCTGACCATAGATTATTAACTGGGAATTTATTACTAAAATTATTTCTAAAGACCTGAAAAGCCAATGGTGCTCTAACTTCAATACTTTGAGACATATATATCTTATCCGATCTCATAAAGTTTTCTTCCGCCAACCAAGTTAGGCGCTCTAAACAGAACATCTGTTGGGTTATGGATAATTTCTTGAATTCGTCAATATCATCCAGAAATTTGAATTCATCATGAAAATAGCCTTTTAAAAGTGTCATTTTATTTCGACTAAACGAAGAAAGTGAACCTCTATAGTAAATGTATCTTTCCTTAGAATTAGATAAATCTAAATAGGTCTTGCGCTTAATAAAATTTTGGAGCTTAAACTTATTCATAAATTTAAACTTTCTATTGTCTAGTTTTTGACTTTCGTAATGATGCTTATAACCACCCCAAGTTTCATCACCCCCATCGCCCGAAATAACGACGGTATTGTTCATTTGTTTATGATATTTTGCTGTTATCAAGTAAAGGGGTATAGCTACATTGCCATTTGGTTCTTCTAGAGTTTCATACCCTTCTATAAAATTATCAATAAAATCTTCTTTTGAAATATCTAAAATTTCGTGTGGAATTCCTAAATTCTTGCAAAGCTTAGATGCTAAGCTTACTTCTTCATTATATTCTTCAGGCGCATCGAGAAATCTAGTTGTTAATGCATTAATGTTTTTATTCGATTTTTCAGCGGCCCATAAAAGGCTAGCTGAATCCATACCTCCACTTAAATTAATACTTACCTTTGTTTTTGATTGAAGGTGAAGATTTAATAACGTAATCAAATCTTCTGAAATATCACTGAATGAAAAATCATCTATAGACTTCTTAAATAAATCAATTTTTTCTATACGAGGCATGCCTTCTCTTTTATTGAAATGCAAAACTTCTCCAGGCATTAACCTATTTATTTTTTTAAAAATAGATTTTGATCCTGGCAAATAACCCAAATGAAGAAAATAAGAAACATGATCAAAATCTATCTCTTTATTTATTCCCAGTGATAACAATCCTTTAATTTCTGAAGAGAAAAAAAGATTATCGTCTATATAAGAGTAATAAAGTGGTTTTTGACCAGAAGAATCTCTATACAGTCTAATTTCTTCTGTTTGAATATTCATAAGAAATATAGAGTACATTCCTTCTATATGGTCTATAAAATCCCACTCATAAACCTTTATAAGCTCGTAAAGAATTTTTGTATCAAGATTTTCATTAGAGAAATCTTCCAGGAGAAGGTCTTTAATGTGATCAAGATTATAAATCTGACCATTAAATGCCAGTAACCAATCTGAATTTGGTTCTTTTATAGGCTGTATAGATTGTGCAACTTCCCCCCTTATAGAAAGCAAACTATGTCCTAAGGAAATACAATTATCTAAGTATGTACTATTGGCATCTGGACCTCTATGTTTGATGGTCCCAAGTCCTTTTAAAAGCAGTTCTTCGTTATTAAATGTAAAGCCAATAATTCCACACATATTCTTTTTTTATTAATTAAAGAAAAAGTAAAACAAAGAAGTAGAAATGACTAAAGAAGTGGAAATTGCTGCATTTAAAATTAGATATTTTCTTATTTTTAGAAAATTTTTAATTTTAGTAACTGAATACACGAAAGGAAGGAAATACGAAGAAAATATAATAAGGACTACATAAATTAAACCATAAGAAGTTAAAAATATATTAAGACTTTTTATTAGAGCATTGATTATATTTAAGGAAGCTAGACGATATGTGCTATTAGTAGAATAAAAAATAAAATTTGATGTAAACATGCCCACTATTAAGAATAAGGTAAAAAACCTTATAAAAAAAATAAAAAGTTCTTGGAATAAAAATGCCTGATCATATATGTAAACATAAGCACCATAAAAAATTGGAGAAGCTATTACAATTGCAAAAGATATAAGACAAATTGTCATATAGTTATCCAGGAGTTCTTGAGACAATTCTGCTTCCACTTTTTTTGAGAAATTTTTAAAAGACAAAGGATATAGATTTGTAGAAATTGTGGTAATTCCATTTTTCGGAAAGGCAAAAACCCTCTCTAAATATCCCCAAAAAACTAAATTATTAACTTGATTAGCCACGCCAAAAATGATCGAGGGGATGAAGTTTGCAAGAACAACCAAAAACCCTCCAATCATTAATGGAAATTGCTTAGAAGCTATTTCTCTAAAGAATGCTAAAAAAGGTTCAGATTGATCTATGTTTTTATCTGTTTTAAAAGAATTAAAAAAGAATACAAAAGATATAAAAAATACAACAGGGATAATGATTCTTAAGAATAAGAAATCAAATAATGAGAGTTCTAAGAAAAATACTGAAACAAGAGCTAGAAAAACGCTTATTGATATTAGAACCTGGAATAAAAAGTTAGTCTTAAACTTATTATTAGAGATAGAGAAATAAGAATTAAAAACTGTTAAATCAACTGATACGGAATAAATAAAACACAGTAGGAGCAGTGAAAAGATGTCTTTTGAATCTTTAAACAACTCAATTTGATACAAAATTGGATGTAAAATGAAAAGAATCAAAGTTCCTGTAAAAAAACAAATAATCTTTAAGTAAAGGGATTGCTTATAAACTGAAAATGAATATTTATCTTTTATATCCCCAAAATATCTATTCAGGATTGTATTCTGACTACTAAAAAGACCTGCAGAAATAACTCCAACCACAGCCTCCAAGAAAATGAATATAGCAAATATTTCTTTATCGAAAATACTTATTAGTAGAAAAAGATTAACTAAATTAAGGGGGAAACTTAAAAATTTTCCTAATGAAGTTAAGGAAATTTTTTTGGTAACTTGAAGAAAACTTTTATATAAAATCAATATTTCAAACAAATTATATATTTGTGTTTTTTAATAGCTTTAAAAAGTGCACCAAATCTACGTTGAGAAACTTTAATTAATTTATATTCTTGCTTTGGATGATAATTAGCAACCTCTTCGAGAGTGCTCGCCTCTTTCCTTTTTAAGATAGAACGCAAATTGAATAAAGTAGTGAAAACCAAACCATTAATTATTAAGAGGAGATATTCATAAAATATATTCAGATACTCAATATGCAAAAGAAGATATTTCTTTATAAATGTCATGATATCTTTATCTCATCCTGGAAAATTAAATATTTTTAAGATTGTATAGAATTAAGATCATACTCCACCATACTGCATATTAATTCTTTAAATTCTGTTTTAGCAGTCCAGCCTAATATTTTATTTGCTTTAGTAGAGTCAGCTAAAAGTAAATCAACTTCTGAGGGTCTAAAAAATTCTTTTGATACTTTCACTAATATTTTATCTGAGGAAGCATCTTTTCCTACTTCTGATAAACCTGTTCCTTCCCAAGAAATTTCAATATCTATAAATTCAAAAGCAATTTCTATCATCTCTCTTATAGAGTGTGTTTCGCCTGTTCCTATAACAAAATCATCAGGCTCTCTCTGTTGCAACATTAGATGCATTGCTTCAACATAATCCCCTGCAAACCCCCAATCTCTTTGAGCATTTAAATTACCAACAAAAACATGTTCTAAATTGCCTTTGGAAATCTGAGCTACAGCGTTGGTTATTTTCTTTGTAACAAATTCCAAGCCTCTAAACTTTGATTCATGATTAAAAAGAATTCCAGATGACAAGAAGAGATCGTAACTTTCTCTGTAATTAACCAACATCCAATGCGAAGCTAACTTTGATACCCCGTAAGGGCTTCTAGGATAAAAAGGTGTATCCTCATTTTGAGGGGTTGCCTGAACCTTTCCAAACATTTCTGAAGTAGAGGCTTGATATAATTTTGTTTCTGGGCTGAACCTTCTAATGCATTCAAGAAGGTTTAACAAAGAAGTTGTATTTACATCAAAAGTGTAAAATGGAGAATTAAATGAACTAGCTACGAAAGATTGAGCTGCTAAATTATAAATTTCATCGAAACTATTTACTCTTAATAATTCCTCTAGTTGATACTTTTCCGTTAATTCAACTTCATGAAGTTTTATTCTATCCAATAAAGCAAGTTCCCTTAGACGATAAAATTCCTGAGTAGAGTTTCTTCTAAAAGTTCCATGAACTTCATAGCCTAGGCTTATTAGCAGTTGAGTTAAATAAGCTCCATCTTGACCTGCAATACCGGTTATTAAAGCTTTTCTTTTCAAAATTATTCTCCTATCTACGCTTTAATATGCGTAAATTAAAGCTCACTATGGCTTAAAACTTGGATAATACTCTATTTTTTAACTTATTATCCAAAAATATTCCGTTAGCTTCTACCTCTAATCTATTTATTTAAAGGATTTTATTAAATAAACGGCTATATTCAGTTTTTATATGCTTTTCATTAAACGAAGAAGGCAACTCAGGAACCTCGTACTCTCCTTGTACTATTCTTTTCACCATTTCATCAACACTGTTACAACAGTGTTTTCCTAGCCACCACTCAACATCTATGCCAGGATTAAGTGACAAGACTGGTAGGTTGCATGCTGCAGCTTCCAACGTTACTTGTCCATAACCGACCCCTACTCTGCACAAAAAGATTAAAACGTTGGCAGAAGAGTAAATTTTTCTTAAAACTTCACGGGGCTGGCTATCCAGAAATTTAATATTCCTAAAACCAGTGCTTTCTATTTCATTCTTTATTCTAGAACCATACTCATTTTCATTTCCCACAATCAGGAAATGATAGTCGTCAGAAAGAAGATTTATTTTTTTTATAATCTCAGGAAGAAAATTTGCACCCTTTATTCCTGATAATGCACCTATAAATAATATTATTTTTTTATTTTTTGGAATCCCTAGATCTTCAAACAAATTATTGTCATCATAATAGAATTGATCAAGTTCTATTTTTCCAGGTATTCCAAATATTCTATCTTCTTCTATACCCCTAGATTCGAAATATTCTTTAGATCTTTCACCTGTAGTCAAAACATAGTCAGATTTTCTAAGCACAAATTGAGATATCCTAAAATTAACTAAATAATGAAAAACTTTTGATCTTAAAGTCGTGCAGAATTTGTAAAAATTATAATGATCTTCAGCAGTCCTTACCAAGGAAGTTATGTTCATCAATTTACCTATAAGCATTACTGAAAGTCCATTGTAAAATACGCCTCCAACGCACATTATTAAGTCAGGTTTACGAATTTTTGAGTATTTATATACGTTGCAAATTGATATAGGAATATGAAGAAACATTCGTAAAATTTTGGGTAACTTCATATAACGAAAGTAAACAAAATTCTTATATTTCTTAAGGCTATCAGGGAGAATCTCTGCTCCAATAAGCTCGACCTCATACCCAAATTCATTGAGGTACTCGCAAAAAAACTTAATGGTGAAAGGCTCTGCACCATTAGGACTTACTCCTAAATAAGAAGTTACTTTGATAGCAATTTTTTTATTATTTTTTGTCAATTTTTAGTGTCATTAAATCCTTCAGGATTTTTGGGAATTTCTTAAACAGTTCCTTGAGGGTCTTCGGTATCTATCCTCTTTATAAACACATTCTTCTCATTTAGAAAACCTTACTCTAGCTCTGCATCAATGTCTGCAAAAGGCTTATATATTGCCTATTCATCATCTAATTTCTGTTTTGATAACCATCTTTAAAAATTTCATAGTATCTTTTTCCATAAGAATCCCAAGAAAAAAATTTTATCTTTTTATACATGTTTTTTCTCATTTCATTTTCCGGAAAGTTTTTTTTCACTTGCATCATACAATCTTTGAGTTGTTTGATATTACCAGCTTCAAATAAATAACCTTCCTTTCCGTGTTCAATTATGCTTCCTGAGTTGTATGTAACTATTGGGATAACGCCCGAAGCCATTGATTCGTATACTACTTTGGCAGAACCTTCTACGTAAGAAGGCAGTACTAAGACATCAATTGAATTAAAGAAGGAGACAGGTTCAACCTGTCCAAGAAATTTTATATTATCTCTTTCACTGTCTTCTTGACTAAAGGAGAGAAAATTATTTTGGACCGGACCACCAAGAAGCAATGTATCTTCGTCAAATTCAAAACCAGAAAATACATTTATAAGATCAGCAACTCCTTTTCTGTCCGTAAGTACACCAAGAAAACCAAAATTTATATTGCTTTTCAAAGGAGAATCTATAGATTTTCTAATGAATCTAAACCTTTCTATGTCGACACCAAAATTGCAATTCCTTATCTTTTTTTGAGGCAAATTTAGACCTTCTATAAGATAGTTCGTAACAAAGTCACTAGGCGAAATTATATTATCTGCAAGACTTAAAGATTCATTTTCTCTTTGAGAAAGCTTAATCAAGCTTTTATTAATTTCTATGCTTAAAATATTTCGTTTATTCAGCTCCAAAGCAAAAGAAATAGGCAGGATTTGAACATCTGAAAAGGTAGATAGCCCCATTTCAGAACAATAAGCAAATAAGGTTGGGGTAGATTCAAACGAGATGACTTGTATATTGGAGTATGACTTAAAATAAAATTTAACTAATAGCTTAGACCAATAATCTAAAAATAAAGATTCATAATATCTGTCTGAAAAGTTCTTGTATAAATAAACCCTTATTCCCTTTAGTACTTTGAATAATAAAGCAATAACAAAATAACTATGATGTCGTCTTAAACCTGCTACAGGTAGCTTGAAATCACGAGACAAAGCTACTACTTCACGATTGGTTTCAATTAATTCTTCTATAATTCTTCTAGCCCTGGACCCAACTGAAGATTCGCTTAGTAAATTCGAGTTGATTAGAAAAAAATATAGTTCTGTGTCAGTCTTCTTCACTTTACAGCCTGAATTATCATATCAACACCATATAAACTCATATGATTATCGTCGTAAAGAATTAGATTATCATCTACTATCAAATCACAAATTTTTTCATCACATAATTTTGATAGGTATTCTATGTATATAATATTTTCACTACCCTTAACACTTTCAAGAATTAATTTTGATAAATCATTTCTTTGGTCGTATCCATTTTTATTAAAAATAGGACGCGGTAAGTAACTAGAAAAGATATGAAGTGGATAAGCATCAATACTCAAATCTTGAGAGATCTCAGGAAAGTGTTGATATAAGTAAACTTTTTTTCCAGATCTTGTGATCGAAGATATCATCTCCATAAAACTCTTGATGTATAGATCAAATGCCTCTTTTTCTTTTACTATTTTTCCTTCTAAATCTACTATTTTTAGATCACTAATTTGAGAGGGATTTTCTAAGAGCCCCTTTAAATAAACATTGTGCCGATAGTTAATGTGCACCTCTTCTAATGAAGAATCTATTATTAATTCAACTGCTTCTTTGGTCCATTTATGACAACTGAGGGAAGTTTCTATAGGTTGCATTATTGATGAAAAGGTATACGAGGGTGGACAGCCAGAGTAAGTAAGGTGAAGTACGCCTTTTGCGTTAAAATTTTCTCTTTTAGCTAGAGAATAAGCTATCTCTGTAGAATGGCTATCACCTAGAGCAGCCACCCTTGTTTCACTATGAAAATATTTACAAGCTTTATTAGGTTTTAAGTAATTTACTCCCTCAGTGTGGCAAGATTCTTTAAATGGATTTAAACCTTTTCTGAACGGATTGTGTTCTCCAATCAATGGAATTTTTCCTTCAATATTAATATACCTCTCAGGA
>MDTG01386593.1_pt1 | contig 17795 bp, 15 predicted proteins | sample 811421 | NCBI WGS metagenome assembly MDTG01 (sample SAMN05326645, study PRJNA326480) | marine metagenome | isolation source: seawater | place: Pacific Ocean: South East | collected 2011 | reverse complement strand
CTTACTTCAAAAATATGAAAAAACTTATGCCTCTCCAAGGTCTTTTAATAATCATTATGGTGTTCCAATAAGCTTATCAAATCTCAGATACGATCATCGATTTGGAGTTTTTGAAGTGGGGATGAGTAAATCTGGAGAAATAGATAAATTATCTAAAATTGTAAGACCACACTTAGCAATAATTACTAATGTAGCTGAGGCACACATAGAAAATTTTAAAAATATAAATGGAATAGCAAATGCAAAAGGCGAAATTATAAATAATATTCAAAATAATGGAACTATCATTTTAAATCGAGATGATAGATTTTTTCATTATTTGAACAAAAAAGCTAAATCTAAAAACATAAAAGTTATTACTTTTGGTAAATCTAAATACTCAGACATAAAGCTTCTTAAAATAAAACGATTACACAAATTTAATAGAATAACTGTACAAACAAAAGAAGAGCACCTAAAGTTTGAAACCAAAAATATTAATATTTATAATGTTCTTGCTTCCTTGGCGGTTTTAAAAGAATTAAAATTTGATCTTAAAAAAGAAATAAAAGAGTTTAAAAAAATTAATCCCTCGGACGGAAGAGGAAAAATTCATTTAATAAAAAGATATAAAAAAAACTTCAAACTAGTAGACGAAAGTTATAATGCAAATCCTTTTTCAATGAAAAATGCATTGATGAACTATTCTCAAATTAAAAAAAATGGATCTAAAAAATATCTTTTTCTAGGAGACATGCTTGAACTCGGCAAAAAATCTGAATTTTATCATAAACAATTATCAAAACTTATTAACAGTTCAGATATTGATAAAGTGTTCATAAAGGGTGAAAAAACACTTTTTACCTATAAAAATTTGAAAAAAGATAAACGTGGGAATATTTTACAATGTGATCAAGATGTAGACTTAATCTTAAAAAAAATAATCGCTAATAATGATTATTTAATGATAAAAGGATCTAATGCTTCCGGTTTAAATGCTATTACCAAAGCCATGATCAAAGGAGATTAGATGTTATTTAATTTACTAGTATCTTTAATAGAACAATATTCTTTTCTTAATGTATTTAAGTATTTAACTTTCAGAACTGGTTTATCAGTGGTTACATCATTAGTAGTAGTTTTCATTATTGGCGGACCTTTAATAAGAATTTTTTCAAAAAACATGGTTACAGGTCCAATTAGGCAAGATGGGCCAATAGATCATATAATTAAAAAGTCGGGAACGCCTACAATGGGAGGAGTGATTATAATTGTTGGTATTATTACTAGCACTTTGTTATGGGCAGATTTAAACAATATTTACATTTGGACATTAATATTCGTATCTTTAAGTTTAGGATTATTAGGTTTTATTGATGATCTATTAAAAATAAAATTGAAAAACTCAAGAGGGTTAAATTCAAAATTAAAATTTTTTGGTCAATTAGTAATTGGATCTGTAACATTGCTTATTTTGATCAAATTTTCAAATCATGAATATTTATTTGATCTTTACTTTCCATTTTTTAAAAATCTTATTTGGCAGATGGGTTTATTTTTTATTCCATTTGGATTGTTTGTAATAATTGGTTCTTCTAATGCTGTAAATTTAACCGATGGTTTAGACGGTTTAGCTACAGTTCCAGTAATGTTGGTGGCTCTTTCATTTACCTTAATTTCATATGTAGTCGGTAACACTATATTTTCAGAATATTTGCAGCTGCAATATATACCCGATGTAGGAGAACTAGCTATATTTTGTGGATCTATAGTTGGCTCTTGTCTTGGTTTTCTTTGGTACAATGCTCCCCCAGCAAAAATTTTTATGGGAGATACTGGCTCACTTTCATTAGGAGGCTCATTAGCAGCAGTAGCGATTATTGCAAAACATGAAATTGTGCTAGCAATAATTGGTGGTTTATTTGTACTTGAAACTGTTTCCGTAATAATTCAGGTTATTTCATTCAAATTAACAGGAAAAAGAATTTTTAAAATGGCTCCAATCCATCACCATTTTGAACAAAAGGGATGGGCCGAGTCAACAATAGTAATTAGATTTTGGATTATAGCGATAATTTTAGCATTAATTGGGTTAGCTACACTTAAATTAAGATGATAAATGCCTCATAAAATAGATTTAAAAAAAAAATCATTTTTGGTGTATGGATTAGGAGTCACAGGATATTCAGTAATTAATTTTTTAAAAAAAAAAAAAATTAAAAATTTTTTTGTTTGGGATGATAAAGCTGAATTAAGAAAAAATTTTAAGAATAAAAATTTTACAAAATTAAAGGATATAATAAAAAGCGTAGACTATATTGTTTTGAGTCCAGGAATAAGTTTAAAAAATACAAAATATAGGAAAAATTTAATTAAATATCAAAAAAAAATTATAACTGACTTAGATTTATTGTATCTTAATTATTCAAAATTTAAATCAATAGTTATTACTGGATCGAATGGTAAATCAACAACATGTAAAATTATCACACATCTTTTGAAAAAAAATAATTTAAATGTTGAGATGGGAGGAAACATTGGAACACCCATTCTAAATTTAAAGATAAAAAAAATATTTTTTTAGTAATTGAAGCATCTTCTTTTCAACTTTCTCACTCGAAATTTATACATCCCGATTATGCAATATTGCTTAATATAACCACTGATCATTTAGATTGGCATGGTTCTATGAATGAATATGTTAAGTCAAAATTCAAAATTTTTAATTTCCAAGAAAAAAAAAATTTTGCTCTTATAAACAAAAAATTTGCAAGAAAATTTAAAAAAGAAAAATACTTAGCCAAACTCATAATCCCAAATTTTAAAAAATATCAGAAAATAAAGTCCAAACTTAAAAATTTATATTTGAAATCTAATATAAATGATCAAAACATGAATTTTGTATTTACCCTTTCAAAACTATTAAAGATTAAAAAAAAATCATTTATCAAATCTATGCATACATTTAGCGGCTTACCTCATAGGCATGAATGCTTTTTGAGAAAAAAAAATATCACTTTTATAAATGACTCTAAAGCAACAACTTTTCAAGCTACTAAATTTGCTTTATCGAATAATAAAAATATATATTGGATACTTGGAGGCTTTCCAAAACAAAAAGATAAAATTGTTTTAAAAGATATCAAAAAAAATATTATCAAGGCTTATATTATTGGAAAAAAACCTCTTTTTTTTAAAAGTCAGTTGAAACATAAAACTAAACTTTGTGTTAAAGGAAGCTTAAAAAAGGCGATTATACATATTTTAAAAGATATTAAATTATTTAAAAAATTAGATAACACAATTTTACTAAGTCCCAGCGCAGCATCATTTGATCAATTTAAAAATTTTGAGCAAAGAGGGAATGAATTTAAAAAACTAAGTAAAATATATGCTAAAAGATTTATTTAAATTTGAAATCAATAATTACTGGAGAAATATAGATAAAAATATTCTTTTCTGTTTTTTTTTATTATTTTTTTTAGGACTTTTTTTTTCATTTTCATCAACTTCTTCTTTAGCTAGCGAAAGACTAAACAAGACTTACTACTTCTTTTTTTTAAAACATTTAGCTTTTACTCTATTAGCAATACTAATTATGATAATGATTTCTGCGATAGAAACTTCATTATTAAAAAAGACAACTATTTTTTTTTTCATACTATCTTTTACACTATTAATTTTAGTACCTATATTTGGTGTTGAAGTTAAAGGAGCAAAAAGATGGCTTAATTTTTATCTTTTTAGATTACAACCAATAGAACTTCTTAAACCATTTTTTGTATTAGCAACTGTAAAAATATTAACTTTAAGAGAATTAAAAAACACTCAATTAAAATATATATTAAGTTTTTTATTATTAGCTTCTATAATTATTCTTTTAATTGACCAACCGGATCTTGGTCAGTCCATCTTATTAATCGGAACATGGATTGCTACTGTATTTGTTTCAGGAGTCAGCATTATATATTTATTAATTTTTTTTATCTTATTTATAATTTCAATTGGGGGACTTTTACTTTTTATGCCCGATAAGTTTGGGTATATAATAAATAGACTAATTGCTTTTTTTGATCCCAGCAAAGGCGATAACTTTCAGTCAACTAAAGCTTTAGACGCAATAAAACAAGGAGGATTAAAAGGACAAGGTATGGGCGAGGGAATTTTAAAAGATAATGTACCCGAAGCACATACTGATTACATTATAGCCATAATATCTGAAGAATATGGTTCAATCGCCTCTATTTTAATTATAGCCATTTTTCTTTATATTGCTTTTAGAATAATCAAAAATTGTATTTTAAAAAATGATGATTTTTTAAAACTTTCGTTATGCGGTCTTGCTTCTCTACTTATATTTCAAACATTTATTCATGTTGGTGTTAATACTAGTTTATTACCAACTACGGGAATGACATTACCTTTTTTAAGTTATGGAGGTTCATCTTTAGTAGGTAGCGCTATTTTAGCTGGAATAATTTTAAATTATACAAAAAATAAAATTGAAATAGATGATTAACTCAAAAAAAATAATCATAGCTACTGGAGGCACAGGAGGACATATTTTTCCTGCTTATGGGTTGGCCCAACATTTTATTAGCAATCAAACAGATGTTGAAATAATTTCAGACAAAAGAGGATTAAAGTATTTAAAAAATATTTCTAACATTAAGATAATCCAAATTAATTCAGCCACTATCTTTAAAAAAAATATTTTTAAGTTTTTATTTTCCTTTATTTTAATAATATTTTCATTAGTAAGATCATTTATCTATTTGATAGCAAATAGACCTGATTTAGTGTTTGGCATGGGTGGATATTCTTCTTTTCCAGTTTGTATTGCGGCGAAAGCGCTTGGAATTCCGTTTATTATTTACGAGAATAATTTATGTATAGGAAAAGCAAATCGCATTTTAATACCTTTTGCAAAGAAAATTTTTGTTGCTTTTCAAGAAGTAGAGGGGATTCCAAAAAAATATGAGACAAAAATTTGCAAAATAGGAAATATAATACGAAAAGAAATTTTAAATTTTCAAAGTCAATTTAGCCTGGACACTAGGGATAAGAAATTAAATATATTAATATTAGGAGGCAGCCAAGCGGCAAAAGTTTTTGCTGAAAAACTTCCCGAGGTTTTTAAAAAATGCAGCAATGCAAATATATCTTTTAAAATTTATCAACAGTGTTTACCTCAGCAAAATAAACTTTTGACATATTATTATGAAAGATTAAAAATTGATTTTGAGATATTTAATTTTAGTAATGATATATTAACTTATTTTTCTAAGACTAATTTAGTAATTACCAGAGCAGGTGCTTCAATGTTAGCAGAACTGATTAATTCAAAAATACCTTTTATCTGTGTCCCTCTACCTACTGCAGCTGATAATCATCAATTTAAAAATGCTTTTTATTATAAAAAAAATAATTATGGTTATCTAATAGAAGAAAAGGATTTAGAAATTAAATTATTCCAGTTGATTAAAAATTTAAATGATGATCGAACTTTATTGGATGAAATAATTAAAAAGCAAAAACAATTTTCTGATAAAACTGTATATCAAAATATAAACCATGAGATAAATAAAGTCTTTAATGAAAAAAATTAGAATTGGACAAAAAGAAATTATTCACTTTATAGGCATTGGAGGAATAGGAATGAGTGGATTGGCGCAAGTTATGAAAACTATGGGTTTTAAAATTCAGGGAAGTGATCAAAGTAAAAATAAAGCAGTATTAAATTGTATGAAAGCAGGAATTAGAGTTTATACCAATCATTCCAAAAATAATTTAAAAAACACAACCATTGTAGTAAAATCCTCTGCTGTTAAAGACAGTAATATTGAAATTAAACAAGCAAAAAAAAAAATATTCCTATTTATTCTAGAGCTGAAATTCTTGCTAACGTTGTTTCTTTAAAAAAAAATATAATTGTAACTGGTTCACATGGAAAAACTACTACAACTTCTCTTATAGGAAAGATTCTTTCTGATCAGAAATTGGATCCAACAATAATAAATGGTGGAGTTATCAACTCATTAAATAATAATGCGAAACTAGGCAAAGGCGAATGGGCTATTTTGGAGGCAGATGAGTCTGATGGAAGTTTTTTAAAATTACCAATTAATTATTCAATAGTAACAAATATAGACTATGAACACTTAGATTATTACAAAAATTTCGAAAATTTAGAAAAAGCATTTATTGAATTTATTAATAAAACACCACCGATAGGAAAATCTTTAATTTGTGTGGATAATAAAAATATCAAAAGAATTCAAAATAAAATTAAAAATAAAAATATTTTAACTTATGGCTTTAATAAAAAAGCTAACTACAGAATTACGAATGCTAGATATAGGTCTACCTACTCTCTATTCGACCTTAATTATAAAAGTTTAAAAAATAAAAGACAAACAATTAAGAATATAAATTTAAAACTAATAGGAGAACATAACGTTCTTAATGCCTCTGCAGCTGTGGCAGTTTGTATTAATCTAGGAGTAAAAATTGATATTATTAAAAAATCATTGAAAACCTTTTCAGGAGTTCAAAGAAGAATGACTAAAATTTTTACAAAAAACAAAAACGATTTCTTTGATGACTATGCACATCATCCAACAGAAATTTCTTCCGTTTTAAGAGGAGTTAAAAAATCTTATAGCAAGAGAAAAATCATAACAGTTTTTGAGCCTCATCGGTACTCTAGAATTAATGCATTAAAGATAGAATTCTCAAAATCATTTAAAGAGTCACATACGGTTTTAATTTGCCCTATTTATGCAGCTGGTGAAAAGAAGAGTGCTAATTTTAATTTAATAAATTTTGCAAAGTTAATATCAAAAAATTCTAGAACTCAAGTGGTTATTTTAAGAAATCAAAAAGAGTTATCAAATTATTTTAAGAAAAATTTAATTGAAGATGAAATAATTATAGGCATGGGAGCTGGCTCTATTTCTCAATGGATGAATGAATTAAAATATAATTTATGAATTTAAATACAGATTATTTACAAAAAAAATTTGGTAAAAATTTAATAATCAAAGAGAATTTATCAAAATACAGCTGGTTTAATCTTGGAGGTCCTGCAGATATTTTTTTTAGGCCTAATGACAAAGAACAACTTAAAGAATTTTTCAATGAAATTAAAAAAAATAATATAAAACTATATATCTTGGGAGCAGGCTCAAATACTTTAATTAGAGACACAGGAATAAAAGGAGCAGTAATTAAACTAGGTTCTAAATTTTCACATATTAAACTGATTGAAAAGAATATAATTGAAGTAGGAGCAGGAACATTAGATAGAAAAGTTTCAGATTTTGCGAAAAAAAATTGTTTAGGTAATATGGAATTTTTATCATGCATTCCTGGATCAATTGGTGGGGCGATTTCTATGAATAGCGGATGCTATGGGTCAGATATATCTAAAATACTAGTATCCTTAAAAGTATTAGATGAGGATGGAAAAGAAAAAGAAATACAAAAAGATGAAATTAAATTTTATTATAGAGGGACAAACTTGTCTAAAGATTTTATAATTCTATCAGCAAAATTAAAGGGGATTATTTCACCAAAACAACTAATAGAAAAAAAACAAAATCAACTTGTAGAACAAAAAAAGAAATCTCAACCTAGTCAAATTAAGACTGGAGGAAGCACTTTTAAGAATCATTATAATAAAAAGGCATGGGAACTTATTAAAGAGTCAGGCAGTGACAAATTTAATGTAGGAGATGCAAAAATTTCAGAAAAACATTGTAATTTTTTTTTAAATAATGGAAAAGCAAAAACTTCGGATATAGAACAATTAATAAAGAAAGTGAAAGAACAAGTAAAAATTAAAACAGGAGTAGATCTTCAATTAGAGATCAAAATCATTGGCGATGAATAAAAAAAGAGTTTTAGTTGTACTAGGAGGGACATCTGGCGAAAGAGCAGTTAGTCTTGATAGCGGAAGAGCTATTATTAAAGCTTTAAAAAAAAAAGGTTACAAGGTTTCATCGTTTGATCCTAAAAAAAAACCATTTAATTTAATTAATAGAGATAAAACAGATATAATCTTCAACGCATTGCATGGAAAAGACGGAGAAGATGGAGTTGCTCAAAGTTATTTTGAATATTTAAGAATTCCCTACACTCACTCAGGTGTAATTAGCTCTTACAATGCAATGAATAAGATAATCTCAAAAGAAATATTTAAAAAAAATAAAATTAAAACTCCTAAATATTTTATTTTTGATAAAGAGAAATACAGCAATGCAAAGTTAAGTAAATGCATAAGTAGAAAAAAATTGAAATTTCCGATTGTTGTAAAACCACCAAATGAAGGATCTAGTATTGGGGTTAAAATATGCAAGGATATAATAAATCTTAACAAATCTTGTAAACATCTTTTTAAAAATTATCCAAAATTAATTTTTGAACCATTTATAGGAGGCCAAGAAGTGCAAGTAGCAGTAATTAATGGAAATCCTTTAGGGGCAATTGAACTACAACCAAAACGAAAATTTTATGATTACAAAGCAAAATATTCGAAGGCAGCTAATACTAAACACATAATGCCAGCTAATTTAAAAAAAAATAATTATGAAAAGATTCTTAAAATTGCAAAAAAAGCCCATATGGTTTTAGGATGTGAGGGAGTTACTAGATCAGATTTTAAATTTTACAAAAATCAATTTTTTCTTTTAGAAACAAATACTCAACCAGGAATGACCAGCTTATCATTGGTTCCTGAGATTGCTAAATACAAAGGTATTAAATTTGAAAATTTAATTGAAAAAATACTTCTGAATGCCAGTTTAAATAAATGAAAAAATCTTTTTTATGGCTAATAGTACTTTTTATTACATTAACAACTTATAAACCCAATTCTAATTTAACCCCAAAATTTAACAATCTCATCGAAACAATTAAGATTGATAATAATATAGTATTAGATAAAGAGGAAATTGAGCAAAAAATTAATTTCCTGTACTCTGAAAACTTATTTTTTTTAAATATTGAAGATATTGAAAAAAGATTAAAAAAAATTGATTTCATAGAGAGTTTTACTATTAAAAAGATTTATCCCAATAAACTAAATTTAATAATTAGTGAAAAAAAACCAATAGCAATTTTATATTTAAAGAAAAAAAAGTTTTATATCTCCGACAAAGGAGATATTATAAATTTTAAAGATATAGAAATTTATAATAATTTACCAACAGTTTTCGGAGATAGGCAAATGTTCTTTACTTTATATAAAGACTTACAAAGTATAAAATTTCCCATAAAAAAAATAAAATCTTTTTATTTTTTTGAGTCTAATAGGTGGGACTTGAAAATGGATGATGGCAAACTTATAAAACTACCAAATAAAGATTATATTTATAGTTTAAAAAATTTTATAACTGCAAAAGATGATATCAATTTGAATAATTATAAAATATTTGATTATCGTATAAAAGATCAATTAATTTTAAATTAAAATATGCAAATCAATAATTTAAATTTATTTGTTGAAATAAACGATACAAATTATATTTTTGTTGCAGGTAAGCAAGATGAAGATCAAAATTTTAAAATTATTGAAAAAATTACTACTACCAATAAAGAAATAATCAATAATAAATTTATTAATATTGATAATGCAAGTAATATAATAAAAAAAAACGTTGACTTAATAGAAAAAAAACTAAATTTTGTCTTTAAAGATGTAATTATAATTGTAGATATTTTCGATCTCTATTGTTTGAATATTTCAGGATTTAAAAAACTTAATGGCTCTCAAGTAAAGAAAGAAAATATATCCTATATACTTAATTCATTGAAATTAAAAGTAAGTGAAAATGAAAAACAAAAAACTATTTTGCATATTTTTAATTCTAAAAGTGTGTTAGATGGAAAAAATACTGAAAATCTTCCAATTGGATTATTTGGAGATTTCTATAGCCATGAACTTACTTTCTTTCTTGTTAAAAATAACGACCTTAAAAATATAAAATTACTTTTTAACAAAAATAATCTTGAAGTAAAAAAGATTTTTATAAAAAGCTTTAGTGAAGGAATACAATTAATTCATCAAAATAAAACAGAAACTTTTTTTCAAATTAAGCTTGATAAAAATAATTCTAAAATTATTTTTTTTGATAAATCTTCTTTTAGATATTCGGAAAGTTTTGAATTTGGAACTGATATAATTTTTAGAGATATTGAAAAAATATGTTCCATAGATTATCATATGATCAAAGATTATTTATCCGATAACCCTTATGAAGTAAAAATTTTAAATAACGATGAATTGATTGACAAAAAATATTTTACAAATAAAAAATATAGAAAAATTAGAAAAAAATTAATCTTTGATATTGTAGAAGCAAGAATAACAGAAATAATAAATATAATCTTATACAAAAACGTAAATACTTATTCTTTCAAGAAAAAAAGTATTAAAATCTATTTGTTTGTAAAGGAAAAATTAATATCGGATACTTTTAAGGAAATATTTAGACTCCATTTGTTAAAGAATGGAAATATTAATTACGATTTTGTTAATGATGATCAGGTTGATACTATTTTTACTAACACTGCTAAACTATCTGCATATGGATGGTCAAAGGAAGCTATACCAGTGTCTCAGCCTAAAAATTCACTAATTTCAAGGATTTTTAAGTATATATTTGACTAGTTTAATGTATTTTTTGGAAACATTTGTTGTTTTAATCACTGAGCTGTAATTCTGTATAAAATTTCAAATGCGAAAAATATATCAACAAACAATTAGCAAACCAGTGCATTTTGAAGGTGTTGGATTACACTCTGGGTTAATTACTAAGGTTAAATTAAACCCTGGCAAAGAAGATCATGGGATTATTTTCAAAAGAGTCGATTTAAAAGCAGAAAACATAATAGAAGCAAATTACAATAATGTTTCTTCGACAAAACTTTGTACTACTTTAGAAAATTCATCAGGAGTAAAAGTTTCTACAGTAGAACATTTGATGGCAGCATTTTATATCGCTGGAATAGATAATGTAGAAGTTGAACTTGATAATGAGGAAATACCAATTATGGATGGTTCATCTAAAAATTTTATTGAAATTTTAAACAAAGTTTCTATTAAACAATTAGAAAAAAAAAGAAAATATTTGAAAATTTTAAATAAAGTAGAATTAAGAGATAATGATAGAAAAATTCTTATTGAACCTAATGAATTTGATTTTGAAGTAGGATTTGAACTTAATTATTTAAATAATATTATTGGAAAACAAAAAAATACAGTAAACTTTATGAAGGATAACTTAGAGGATGTTTTTTCCTCTAGGACTTTTTGTCTTTTTGAGGATATTGAAAAAATAAAGAAAAATGGTTTAGCTAAAGGAGGCTCTCTTAATAATGCATTAGTAGTCGATGATAAAAAAATTATTAATGAAGGAGGTTTAAGAAATAAAAAAGAATTTGTTAATCACAAGATTTTAGATCTTGCTGGTGATTTTTTATTATCAGGTTATAGAATTTTTGGAAAAGTGAGTTGTTATCAAGGAGGACATCAGTTATCAAATATGTTTTTAAAAAAACTTTTAAAATCAAAATCTATTTTAACTGAAGTCGAAATGGATGATATTAAAATATGCAAAGAAACACCTATTATCCAGCCAAACAAACTAGCAGTAAACGCCTAATATCATTAAAATTTACCATTCTGATTTAATTTGTTATTAATCAGATATGTTTCAAAAATTTATTTTTATAATTTTTTTAAGTTCAATTCTTTATTCTTGTAGTGAAAAAGAAGTACTATATGAACCTAGGAATGCAGATGACCCATATAGATTATATGAAGAAGCATTAGAATCTTTTGAAAAGGGAGATTATTTTTTTGCATCAAAAAAGTTTAATGAGGCAGAATTGAACTTTAATATAATAGAATTTGCTGCAAAGTCATCCATTATGTCTAGTTATGCTTTATATGGGATTAATTTTTATCCAGAAGCACTTGAAAATTTGGAAAGGTTTATAAAAAAATATTCTGCAGATAAAAATGTAATTTATGCACATTACTTAATCGCATTAATTTACTATGAACAAATATCTGACGAAAAAAAAGATTTACAACCATTATTAGACGCAAAGGAAAAAATTAATTTTTTCGTTAATGAGTATCCAGACTCTGAATATACTTTAGATCTTAAATTTAAAAATGACTTAATAGAAAATCAATTAGCTGCTAAGGAGCTCTATATTGCTAAGTATTATATTTCAGTTCAAAAATGGGTACCAGCCTTAAATAGACTTAAAATAATTGTTAAAGAATATGACAAAACAGTATTTATTGAGGAGGCACTACATCGACTTGTTGAAATAAATTATTATTTAGGACTAGAAGAAGAAGCAAAAAAATATGCTAAAATTCTAGGCTATAATTACAATTCAAGCGAATGGTTCGAGCAATCCTATAAAGTTTTAAACAAAGATTATAAAATTACTAAAAAAACTTCTAAAAGGGATGAAAGTTTTTTAAAAAAAATCCTTAAGAAAATAAAATAATTTAATGAGCAAAAAATCGGAAATTATCACTTCTTATAAAAGAAAAATTGATTTACTAAAAAAACATAATAAATTGTACTTTTCTAAAGATAATCCCATTATTTCAGATGGAGAATATGATGACCTTAAAAAAACAATTATTGATTTAGAAAATAAAAATTCATTTTTAAAAGACCTAAATTTACGCAGCGGTTTAATCGGTTTTGCTCCTTCTAAAAAGTTTCAAAAAATTAAACATTTAAAACCAATGCTTTCTTTATCAAATGCTTTCAATAAAAATGATATGGAGGATTTTATAAGTAAAGTTAATAATTTTTTAAATTCTAAAAACAAAAATATTGAACTAATGTCAGAACCCAAGATTGATGGAATATCAGCAACATTAATTTATGAGAATGGATTGTTAACAAAAGGTTTGTCAAGAGGCGATGGAGTGACAGGAGAGGATATTTTAGAAAATTTAAAAACTATAAAAGAGTTACCAAGAAAGATTAAAGATGCCCCTGCATTGATGGAAATTCGTATTGAAGTATATATAGGTAAAAAAAATTTTGAAAATTTAAAAGATAAATTTGCTAATCCAAGGAATGCTGCTGGTGGATCTTTGAGACAAAAAAATCCAATTGAAACGTCTAAAATTCCACTTAAATATTTTGCTTATGGATTCGGAGCTATAGAACCAATGGTTTTTAGTTCCCACTTAGAATTTTTAGAGAAACTAAATAAATTGGGTTTTGTTGTAAACACACTTAGTAAAGTAGTAAATAATTTAGATGAAATAGAAAATCAGCATTCTTTAATCGAAACAAAAAGATCATCATTAGACTACGACATAGACGGATTGGTCTTTAAAGTGAATGATCTTAATTTACAAAAAAGATTAGGTAATACCTCTAATTCACCAAGATGGGCGATTGCTTACAAATTTTCAGCAGAAAAAGCCATTACTAAGATTAAAGATATAATTATACAAGTGGGTAGAACTGGAGCAATAACTCCCGTAGCTAAAGTTGAGCCAGTAACTGTAGGTGGAGTAGTAGTGTCCAATGCAACCTTGCACAATGAGGAAGAGATTAATAGAAAAGATATAAGAATAGGTGATATTGTTACCATTCAAAGAGCAGGAGACGTGATACCTCAAGTAATTTCTACGGATAAATCAAAAAGAAACAAAGAAAGCAAAAAATATTTTTTCCCCAAACGATGTCTTTGTGGCTCCATTTCAGTCAAAGAAGTTAGCAAATCTACCAAAAAAATGGATGCAGTCAGAAGATGTCTTAAGGGATATGAATGTGATTTTATAGCAAGGGAAAAATTAAAACATATAGTTTCAAAAGATGCATTTAATATTGATGGTTTCGGAAAAAAAGTAGTAGATCAATTTTGGAATTTAAAGTTAATTCGAAAACCATCTGATATCTTTTCAATAAATTATAACAAAATTAAAAAATTAGAGGGTTGGGGAGAGCTTTCTATTAAAAATTTAAAAAAAGCCATAGAAAAATCTAAAAATATAAAATTGGACAGGTTTATTTATTCAGTAGGTATTCGTCATATAGGTCAAGAAAACGCAAAAATTTTAGCAAAATTTTTTAAATCAATTCAAAAATTTAATGAATTATTTTTAGAAAAGAAACGGAAAAAAATTCTGAAAAGTTTGATCGAGCTTGACGGGATTGGAAACACTCAAATTAGCTCTATAGATAGTTTTTTCATCAATGACATAAACAAACAAATTTTAAACAGTTTAATTGACAAACTTTCAATCGAAGAATTTCAAACTCAAAATACAAAAGGAAAATTTTCAAATAAAACAGTTATGTTTACTGGAGGGTTAGATAGAATGAGCCGGTCTGAGGCCAAATCTCTTGTAGAAAATAATGGTGGAAAAGTCTTGGGGAGTATTTCAAAAAAACTTGATATTTTAGTGATAGGAAATTCTAAGCCTATAAAACGCAAAATAGAAAATGCCAAAAAATTAAATATAAAAATGTTAAAAGAAAAAGACTGGTATGAGATATTAAATCTTTGAACAAAACTTCTTTAATTCTTCTAATTCAATTTTATTCATAAACTTTTTTAAATTTATAAAAACTTTTTTATGATAATTATTAAGCCAATCAATCTCATTTTTTTTTAAAATATCCCTATTAATTAAATCTTTATCTATAGGAGCCATGGTCAAATTTTCAAAAACTTTACTGTTTTTAAATTTTCTAATTCTAATCAAATTTTCTATTCTAATACCAAATTTGCCATTTTTATAGTATCCAGGTTCATTTGAAAGAATCATTCCTTCTCTAAGTTTTTCTGAATTTTTTTTAGAAAACGCCTGAGGGCCCTCATGAACATTTAAAAAATATCCTACTCCATGTCCAGTGCCGTGAGCGTAATCTAAATTAATATTTTTTAAAAATTTTCTAGCTAAATTATCTATTTGAGCTCCATTAGTATTATTTTTTAATTTATAAGATGCTACGGCAATATGTCCTTTTAAAACTCTAGTAAAAATATCTTTTATTTTTTGATTTCTATTTTCTAATGAAACTGTTCTTGTTACATCGGTTGTTCCAAAATTATATTGTCCCCCAGAATCTATTAAATAAATATCTCCTCTTTTCAATTTTCTATTAGTTTCTTTTGTGGCTCTGTAATGAATAATTGCACCATTAGGTCCAGTGGCAGAGATTGATGGAAAACTTGAAAATTTAAAATATTTATTTTTTTTTCTAAACCCTAATAATTTTTTTTGAGCACTAATCTCATTAATATTAAGTTTTATATAATTCTTTTTTAACCAAATAAGAAATTTTGTGAGAGCAGCACCATCATAAATATGAGATTTAATAATATTTTTTATCTCTTTATTCGTTTTAATTGATTTTAAGGGATAAATAGGATCTAAAAATTGAACCAATTTATTTTTTCTGTTTAATATATTTTCAAAATAAACTGAACATGAAGACGAGTCTATCAAAATTTTTTTATTTTTTATTTGAGATAAAGATAAACTAATTTCTTTTATATTTACAATTCTAATATCTCTTAATTTTTTAATAAAAATTTTGTCAATTTTTTCTAGATCGCAAAACAAGGTAATCTTTCCATCTACGCTTAAGGTTAAGTAAGAATTAGGCACAGGACTAAAATTTGAGTCTCGTCCTCTTATATTAAGCAACCAAGCAATATTTTCGCTTGCAGTTATAAAATGTAAATCAATTTTTTTACTTTTTAAAATGTTTATTAATTTATTAATTTTATAATTGTAATTTTGTCCAACTGCATTTTTGGGCAAAACATAAAATTTTTTTAAACTAGATTTGTTTTTTTTAACCCATATTTTGTCTACCAAATTTAGTTTTATGGGAAATAACTCACATTCTGTCTTTTTAAAAAATACTCTTAAATTATTTGAGGTATGTAATTTAGGGTCATAACCGATCTTTAATTTTTTTCTACCAAGTATATTTGATGGGAGTTTGTTAGGCATCACAACTATCTTAAAAAATTTTCCACTTTGCATCTTTGCCTGTATTGAGTATCTTCCATCTACGAACAAATAGTTTTTATTTTTTAAGATTAAAGCTAGACCAAAAGAACCAGAAAATTCACTTATGTATTTTAGTTTATCTTTACTTTCTTCAGTATATTCCCCAAAAAATTCGTCATTTTTTGGAACAATGTATCCATCTAAACCATGTTTAAGTAATAGTTTTTTTAATCTCTTTATTTTTTCCATCTGAGTAATTTATTTTTTTTGTATCTATCCCAACCTGGACTTCTATATTCGTCATCAAATTCTATTGAATTATCTTGATTGAAATCAAATTCTTCAACGTCTCTCTCAATATTAATTTCATTTTTTTCAACGCTATCCTCTGGTATTTCATTTATAAACCTTGAAGGCAGCGCATCCATCCAATCTCCATGGTAAGCTCTTTTCATCGCAAATGATAAATAGGCCTCTTTTTTAGCCCGAGTAATTCCTACGTACGCAAGCCTTCTCTCTTCTTCCAAAGCAAAATCTCCTTTTTCTTCAAGTGATTTTTGATGGGGAAAAAGTCCTTCTTCCCATCCAGGTAAAAAAACAACGTCAAATTCTAATCCTTTTGCGCCATGCATTGTCATCAAATTTACTTTTGCTCCTTCCCATTCTTGATCAACTGAAGTCGCTAAAGCTACATGCTCTAAGAAACTTTGTAGGCTGTCATAATCTTGCATTGCTCTTAATAGCTCTTTTAAGTTTTCTAATCTATTTTCATTTTCTAAATCCTTTTTATTTTTTAACATCGCAGAGTAACCAGACTCATCGAGCACTAACTTTAACAAATCATAGTGTTTCATTTTTCCAGAGTCTTTCCTCCATTTAAAAATCATATTAATTAATTCATTAAAAACTTTTTTGATTTTAGGTTTAAAATCGCCTTTCTCTAAAATTTTAATTATAGCGTCTTCTAAGCAAAGTTTATTTTGATTACCGAATACATAAATCTTATTTAAAGTGCTTTCACCTATTCCTTTTTTTGGTGACCCAATTACTCTTTCTAAAGCTAAATCATCAAATTTTTGATGAATAATTCTAAGATAAGATACTGCATCTTTTATTTCTGCTCGTTCGTAAAATTTAATCCCTCCTAAAACTCTATATCCCAAGCCAACTTGTAAAAATCTTTCTTCAAATTCTCTTGTTTGATAAATAGCCCTTACCAAAATACTAATGTTATTTAATGAATATTTTTTTTTTAATTTATGCTCAATTGAGTCCGATATCCCTTCAGCTTCTTCCTTACCATTTTGGTAGCAATTTAATTTTACTAATTCTCCCTGATCACTGGATGACCACAACGTTTTCCCCAGTCGTTTATCATTATTTGAAATAATAGATGAAGCTGTAGCAAGAATATTTTTAGTAGATCTGTAGTTTTGTTCGAGTTTGAATATTTTGCAATTATCGTAAATTTTATCGAAGGTAAGAAAATTTTTAATTTCGGCACCTCTCCAACTATAGATCGATTGATCATCATCACCAACACAGCATATATTTTTTTTCTCATTAACAAGAAGATTTAGCCATTTATTTTGTATGAAGTTTGTGTCTTGATATTCATCGACTAGAATATATTTAAAGTTTTTTCTATAAATATCTCTTATATCTTTATGTTCTTCAAAAAGTTTTACACAATAAAGAAGAAGATCACCAAAATCACAAGCATTCAAATCTTTAATTTTAGTTTGATAAATTTTATAAACCCTTAATATTGATTTTTCTAATAGGTTACTTTTTT
>MDTG01015569.1_pt1 | contig 17795 bp, 14 predicted proteins | sample 811421 | NCBI WGS metagenome assembly MDTG01 (sample SAMN05326645, study PRJNA326480) | marine metagenome | isolation source: seawater | place: Pacific Ocean: South East | collected 2011 | reverse complement strand
TTTTTAGCAATGGCCAGTTTAAAGGTATAGAATACTCCCAGTTGGTTATAGGGTTCAAACTGCATGGCGATTTTTACTGCCCAAAAAAACAATGCTTTCTTTATTCCATTGAGTTCATTCCCTTTTGCGTAGATTTTGTCATAAACCTTTTCCAAAAGTCGCGGAACAGCCGTCATAAAATATGGTCGGACTTCTTTTAAGTTCTCACTGATGGTTTCCAAGGATTCTGCATAATAGACCCCAATATTATTGTAAAGGTACCCATAGATAAATGTTCTTTCAAAAATATGACACAGGGGAAGAAAGCTGAGCGCAGTTTGATTTTTTTCATCAAAGGGAAATTTTCTTGTAGCGGAAATAACATTAGAAACAATATTACTGTGACACAACATGACCCCTTTTGGCGTTCCAGTGGTTCCCGAGGTGTAGATGATCGTAGCAAGTGATTCGGGGTCAACCTTGGACATGATTTCACTGAGTTTTTTTTTATCTCGATGTGAATTCCCCAGTTCAAGGAGTTCTGTCCAGTTCTTGCAATGCTTTATTTTATCAAAGCAGTAAATCTCTTTCATACCCTGAGTTGTATCTCTGATGGAGTTGACTTTTTCAAAAAGGGCTTCATCTGAAACAAAACAGTAGGTGCTTTCCGAGTGGTTGAGTATATATTGATAGTCTTTTGCGCTGATGTTTGGATAGATGGGTACTGTAACAGCACCAACTTTGAGTATCGCCATGTCCATAATAGACCACTCAGATCTGTTGTTGGTGGATATTAAGGCAATTTTATCCTGGGGTTTCACCCCCATTTTGATCAGGGCGTAACTGATGGAGTTGACAGATTCTAAATACTCTAGTGTAGAAATTGCTTTCCATTTACCTCCTCTTTTGTCATTGAGACAATTGTCAATGGGGAAGTTTTCAGCCTGAAGATTTAAAATATCAAAAATCCGAGTTGGTTCCATATCAATCAATGGGCCTAAAATAAATAAAATTACTTTAAGAAGTTTGTTCTTTGGTGTTGACTATCCATTTTTTTGCATTTTCGAATGCTGTAATCCAGGGAGAAAAATGGTCGGTTCTGTTCTGGGGATAGTAGGCCCAGTTCCACGGAAATGTGGATCGTTCTAAATGAGGCATCATCACCAAATGCCTTCCTTTTTTACTGCACAACATGGCGGCATTGTAATCTGATCCATTGGGATTGGCAGGATACTGATCATGGTGGTATTTTGCAGGTATCTGATATTCGGATTCTTTCAAGGGTAAATTAAACTTACCTTCTCCGTGGGCTGCCCAAATCCCTAAGGTACTGCCTTCCATGCCTTGAAGCATTACAGAACTGGATTCCTCCAAGGTGACTGCGGTAAACTGACATTCAAATTTCCCTGAGTCGTTGTGACTCATTTTTGGAAGTATATCGTGTTCTGGAGTAATTAAGCCTAAGGCAATAAAAAGCTGGCATCCATTGCATACTCCCAAGGAAAGGGTGTCTTCTCTGGCAAAAAAATCATCTAAACTTTTCTTGGCTTTGGGGTTGTACAAAAATGCCCCAGCCCATCCTTTTGCAGAACCCAAGACGTCTGAATTTGAGAATCCACCCACGGCTGCGATAAACTGGTATTCTTCAAGTGTTTTTCTTCCTTCTATTAAATCGGTCATGTGAATGTCGTGTACCTCGAACCCCACACTGTGCATGGCATAGGCCATTTCCCGCTCAGAATTACTCCCTTTTTCTCTGATTATTGCGGCTTTAAATTTTGTTCCAGAAGAGCGGCTCAGTGAGCCATTAAAATTATTTGGGAATTTAAATGTAAGGGGGGTAGTTTTGTAATTACTAAACCGAATATTAGCACATTTATTTTGATGGGCGTCCAATGCTGCTGAGGTAGAAAACCAAACGTCACGAAAGTGAGAAACTTCGAGGTCCAATGAATCATTTTGATTTTTGAAGCTTAATTTTCCTGAACCATCCGTCATCCCAATGGTGTAACAAGTCACCCCTTCGGCAGCAAAATATGATTCAAGATCACTTTCACTCTGAAGTATAACCCCTAAATTTTCTCCAAATAACAAGGCCACGCTGTCTTTTTCACCAACTGCGGTCAGGTCAATTTGCATTCCCATGTGGTTGGAGGGAAAACACATTTCAAGTAAGCTGGTGATTAATCCTCCTGAGGATATATCATGACCAGCGATAATTTTACTTTCACCAATTAGACTTTGAATCAAATCGAAAGCTTTTTTAAAGACTTCTATATCTAAAATTCCAGGGGCTTCAGACCCAATTTTATTGAGGACTTGATTCAATGAAGAACCCCCTAAAACGTGTTTTTGAGAAGATAAGTTGATGTAATAGAGTTTCCCTTTATTGGCCACAGCGACAGGAGTGACTGTTTTTCTTATGTCTTTGCACTGACCAACAGCCGTTATGATCACTGTGCCAGGGGCCAATACGTCTCCATCTTTATACTTTTGTTTCATCGAGAGAGAGTCTTTTCCTGTAGGGATATTGATTCCAAGTTCGACAGCAAAATCCGAGCAGGCCTTTACCGCTTCATAGAGGCGGTCGTTCTCGCCTAGATTGTTACAAGGCCACATCCAATTGGCAGAAAGACTGACTGATTTGATTCCCGATTCCAACGGCGTCCATACGATATTGGTAAGGGACTCGGCTATGGCATTCATACTCCCTTTTGCAGGATCAATTAGCCCGATAACAGGGGCGTGACCAATGGCGGTTGCCACGCCTAATCTACCGCGGTAATCCAAAGCCATCACCCCACAATTACTGAGGGGGAGCTGTAATTCTCCCACGGTTTGCTGCTGGGCAACACGTCCTGTTACACATCGGTCGACTTTGTTGGTGAGCCAGTCCTTGCAACCCACTGCCTCTAACTTCAAAATATCACTTAAATAGTCTTCAAAATTGTCAAATTGGTAGACAGGATCATCAAATTTTACAATTTGTTTTTGATCTATTAGGGTTGTCATTGGGGCATCTCCAAATAAGGACTCTAAAGCCAAATCAATGGGTTTTTCTCCCTTATGCTCGTCAACAAAAGAAAAATGATGATCTCCTGTTACTTTCCCAACAATGTAAAAAGGCGCTCTTTCTCTATCGGCAATTTTTTTGAGCAGCTCCGCATCTTGTTTAGCGATGATGAGTCCCATGCGCTCCTGGGATTCATTGCCGATAATTTCTTTAGCAGAGAGAGTGGGATCGCCCAGCGGTAGCTTGTCGATTTGAACTTCCCCTCCAGTGTCTTCGACCAATTCTGACAAACAATTCAAATGTCCACCTGCACCGTGGTCGTGAATAGAAATAATGGGGTTTTTAGTACTTTCCACCATGGCCCTGATGGCATTAGCAACCCTTTTTTGCATTTCAGGATTGGAGCGTTGTACTGCATTCAGTTCAATTTCATTCCTAAAATCACCGGTATTGGCCGAAGAAACAGCAGCGCCACCCATACCAATTCTGTAATTGTCACCACCTAAAATAACGATGATGTCTCCCTTTGAAGGTTTTTGTTTTTGTGCCTGATCCAAAGATCCATATCCAATACCACCCGCGAGCATTATCACCTTATCGTAACCCAAGCGGTGATTTTTTTCTTGATGTTCAAAGGTCAATACAGATCCTGAAATGAGTGGTTGTCCAAATTTATTACCAAAATCGGAGGCACCATTGGATGCTTTAATCAGTAAATCCAGCGGGGTTTGGTACAGCCATTTTCGTTCTAGAAATCCTGCTTCCCATTTACGTTCCTTGTGTACCCTTGAGTAGGGGGTCATATAGACCGCAGACCCTGCCAAAGGAAGCGAACCTTGCCCCCCTGCTAGTCGGTCGCGAATTTCACCTCCCGAGCCCGTCGCAGCTCCATTAAAAGGTTCTACAGTGGTTGGAAAATTATGGGTTTCTGCTTTGAGTGAAATGATGCTTTTGACCACATTGGTTTCATATGGGCTTGGAAAAGAACCGTCGCTGGGAGCAAATTGTTCTATCTCTGGGCCAGTGACGAAAGCTACATTGTCCTTGTAGGCAGAAACAATACCATTGGGGTGAATTTTGGAGGTTTTCTTAATCAATTGAAATAAGCTTTCTTTCTTTTCATCACCATCGATAATAAAACGCCCGTTAAATATCTTGTGCCGGCAATGTTCAGAATTCACTTGTGAGAAACCGAATACTTCAGAATCAGTCAGCGGTCGACCGAGTTTTGATGACAATTGTTCTAAATAGGCCACCTCCTCATCACTGAGGGCAAGTCCTTCTTCTCTGTTATAAGCGGCAATATTGTTGATATCGGTAATAGGTACAGGCGATGCTTTTATGTCAAAAATTTTACGATCCAGCTGGTCGTACTTTTGATAAAGCATGGAGTCAAAAGATTCTTCAGGTTTTTTTGCAACAAATCGCTCTATTCTTTCAATCCCATCAATTTCCATGTTTTGACATATTTCAACAGCATTGGTGCTCCAGGGCGTAATCATAGTAGCGCGAGGACCCAGAAATGATCCTTCAATTGTTAGTTGTTCTAACAGGGGTTGGTTGCTGAAAAGCCAAACCAATTTTTGTTGCGTAGGAAGGTCAATTTTTTTTGAAGTTTGAACAGCATGTAGGAGCTGCGAGGGATTTCCAAAAAAGTAAATCATCAATGGATTTTTATAATTCAAAAATAATTTTTTCCTCTAATTTAATCCCTATCAAATACGGTCAGGAATTAATTACTTTTCAGCATTTTATTCACATTACACGGGTCAGACGTGCACAATAGAATCCATCGAATCCTGTTTGATGTGAATAATAAGTGTGCTCATTGTCCATTGCGAAAAATTTCCCCAGCTTGCTTTCTAAAAAATGGGCGAGCTGATGTTGATTTTCAGCTGGTAAAATTGAGCAAGTGGCATAGACCAAGTTGCCCCCTTTTTTGACCATGGGGGCATAGGTTTTTAAGATGTTATTTTGAAGGGCGATCAGCTCATCTAATTTTTCGGGGGTGATGTTCCATTTGGTGTCGGGGTTTCTTTTTAAAACGCCCATTCCAGAGCAAGGGGCGTCTATCAAAACACCTTGAGCAGCATGGATTAAGGCATCTAATTTTTCAGTTTTGTCAGCAGGAATGACCTCAACCGATTTTATGTTGTTTTTTTTGCACCTTTTTATCAACTCTTGAAGCTTTAAAGGCGCAATATCAACAGCAATTATCTTAGCAGCATCCCCTGTCTTTGTGGCGAGATGCAAACTTTTACCTCCAGCCCCTGCACAAGCATCTATATACAGCTGATTGGCCTCAGGATTCAGCCATGGAATAATTTTCTGGGAATTAGCATCTTGCACTTCAAAATAACCATTGCGGTATTCTGCGAGCTGATGTAAAGGCTGTTTTTTTTGGATGATTAAGGCGTCAGGGTAGTCTGGAATCCTATGACTGACGATTCTATATTTTTTTTCTAAAATACTTTTTAATTTCGGAATAGTTAACTTTAGGGTGTTTACTCTAATAACCAGTTCCGCAGGTGTATTGAGCGAGGCCATCTCCTTTTCCCAAAGGGCTTCGCCCATTGATTGTACTCCCATTTCATCCATCCATTTTGGTATGGAATATCTGTATCGTCTTTGTTGAGATAAAACTGCAGCTTTGGCAAGTAGGGATGGTGGATTCATGTTTTCAAATTCCTCCCAGTCGGGTAGTTGGTTTTCGTTTAGTACCATCCAACAGCCCAATAGTGGCCAATGGTTGTTTTCTGTAGTTGACGTTAAAGCCTCAAAAAAAAGCTTTTGTCGTATGATGTCGTAAAATATTTTACCAATGGTGCGCCGGTCTTTTCCTCCCCAACTTCTGTTACTTCTCAATAGCTTTTTTAGCACCTCCGAAGCGGATCTTTTTTTTATCAGGACATTTTCTAATCCCAATAATATGCCCAAAGCAACATTTCGGTGCAATCTCATGTCGGGTATAAGTCTTTTGGTGATCCTAAAGTTATTTGCTATGCCTTTCTTTTTTCATTTTGTACACCATTTCTCGATTAAAATGGTACTCAGCATGATGCATTTTCAATATTTTCTGGGCATCAAATTTATTGAGTAACAGTTTGTCCCTTTCCTGCTTTAGCTTTAAAGCATAGTGTTCCAGATTGTTTATTTTTTCAATGATCTCAAAAGCCTCGGAATTGGGTACACTATCCAATGATTTTTTGTAGTTGCGCCTGATTTTTTTTATTTCGGTTCTGCATTCCAAGTAGATCTTCTTTTCGTATTCATCATATACGTTCCAAAAAACACTTTCCTCTTCTTCAGTTAATCCAATCTTTTCAGTGATATAACTCATTTTAAGTGCCTTGAGTCTTTCAAAGCTCATTTTTGAGTTTTGTCCAAAAATATTACTAACACTGAGTACCAAAATAATTATCCATATTCTATTCATCGTCAAACAAGTTTAAATTGGTCGGTAACTCACCATAAAGTCTTAATTCAATTGCATCGTCAATACTCATAGATTCGTAGCTGCTTGAAAAATTACTATTTTCAAATGAATAATCTGAGTGATCAGCGATCTCATAGGTGGTATTAAACATAAGGTAATCTTCAATATAAAATTCGGCAAATTCATTTTGATTTAACATGGATTGCTCATTGTAATAAAACAGAAACATAAGAACTATTATTGAGGCAATTTTCCAAAGAGGTGACACAAGTGTTGCTGTACGGTGATTGGGATATTTTACTTTGTTTAATATATCCTTTTCAACACGTTGGAAGTATCCATTTGGAATATTAAATCCATTTTTTTCCGACGTATTTTTTATTTTCTGAATCAATCTTGAATCAAAATCTTCAAAATAGCCTTTAGGGACTTTAAAAGGTGATTTGTTTGTAAATCTACTCATTGATTATATTTTTGATTTTGGTCATTGCATGGTGATAGGACGCTTTAAGTCCTCCCACCGAGGTTCCTAATATTTCAGACATTTCCTCATACTTCATTTCCTCGTAGTGCCTCATGTTAAAAACAATACGTTGTTTTTCGGGGAGTGAGCCTATTGCTTTTTGCAATTTTATCAGCATCGCATTGCTGTCAAAATACACATCCGACTCAAGGAGATCGGTTTTTTTCTCAATCCACTCCTCGTTGGATATTCCCAACTGCTTGGATTTTTTATCCAACAGGTTGAGTGCCTCATTAGTTGCTATTTTGTACATCCAAGTGTAAATACTACTATTCCCTTTAAATTTCCTAATATTTTCGTACACTTTAACAAAGGTGTTTTGCAATGCATCATCTGCATCATTGTGATCAATTAGAATTTTTCGGATATGCCAATACAGTCGTTCTTTATAGTCAACCACCAATTTTTTGAAGGCAACCTCCTGCGTCTCTGGTGAGGTTAAAGCTTTTAAAAATTGATTTTGTGATTCCAAAATTTTATTCTTTGACGTCTTTTTTTATGAAAAGTTTAATCGAATTTATAAAGTTTGTAGTTCAACAAGTTTTTTGTAAGCCGATTTTTTCGCGATCAACTCCTTATGGGTTCCCGTTTCGATAATTTTACCGTTGTTCATCACCACTATTTTGTCTGCTTTTTGAATGGTGGAAAGCCGATGGGCGATCACCAAGGAAGTTCTGTTTTTCATTAAATTTTCTAGAGCTTTTTGCACTAATTTTTCTGAGGCTGTATCAAGTGCCGAGGTTGCTTCATCTAAAATTAACACATCTGGATCTTTGAGAACAGCGCGGGCTATGGACAGTCGCTGTTTTTGTCCACCCGATAATTTATTACCCCCTTCTCCAATCAGCGTATCGTAACCCTGTTTGAACTTGTCTATGAATTCGGCGGCATTAGCAATCTCGGCGGCCTTCTGAATTTCAGCGAACTGAGCTGCTGGATTCCCCAAAGCGATACTGTTTTTTATACTTTCGTTAAATAAAATAGGGTCTTGGGTGACCATGCCTGTAATCTTATAGAGTGATCTCTTTTTAATCTCGTGTATGGGAATTCCATCTACCGTTATATGTCCTGAATTAATGTCATAAAAACGGTTGAGGAGATTTGCCACTGTGGTTTTCCCACTTCCTGAAGCACCCACCAGCGCCACTGTTTCACCTTTTTTAATCTTTAGAGAAAAGTTGTCCAGCACTTGTTGATTTTCATAGGAGAAAGAAATTTTATCAAAAATAATTTCCTTTTTCAAACCGCTGATCTCAAGGGCATTGGGGCTGTCTTGCATTTCATCTTTGGCCTCCAAGATTTCGAGGACCCGCAGCGCAGCAGCATCTCCTTTTTTGATATTGTAATAGGCCTTGCTGATCCCCTTGGCTGGCGTAAGGATATTGTAGGCCAGACCCAAATAGGAAAGAAAAATAGCGCCGTTCAGTGTTTGATCGATCAAAACCATTTTCCCTCCGTACCACAGTAAAATACTGATGACGAAGATTCCTAAAAACTCACTGACGGGGGAAGCTAAGTTTTGACGGTTGAGTAGTTTATTGGAAAAATTAAAAAATCGATCGGTTGACTGGTTGAATTTTTTAATAAAAGTATTTTGACCGTTAAATGCCTTAATGATTTTGATCCCCCCAAGGGTCTCCTCTAAGAGCGATAAAAATTCTCCTTGTTCTTTTTGAACACGATCCGATTTGCGGTTCAATGATTTTCCAATTTGGGAGATTACTACTCCTGAAATCGGGATGAATATCAATACAAAAAGGGTAAGTTCCACGCTAAAACTAAACATCACCACAAGTGAAAAAATGATGGTCAGTGGATCTCGGACTATCAATTCTAATATTGCGAGAAAGGAATGCTGAAGCTCCAATACATCCGAAGAAATTCGGGCCATAAGATCTCCTTTTTTCTTTTCAGAAAAAAAATGCACTGGAAGCGTAATGGTTTTTTTATACAATTCATTTCTCAAATCTCTCAATACACCGTTTCTGAGATAGGTGATGAAAAACATGGCCAAGTAATTGAAAATATTTTTTAGAAAAAAAAGGCTGATTATGATTCCAATTACAAAAAACAAGGCCATTCCGCTGTCCTGTTCTAGGTAGTATGTGACTTTATAGTTGAAATAACCCTCTAAATAATTTTTGATTTCACCTAAACCATTATAGGTGGGGGGAACAGTTGTTTTTACAGTACTTCCGAAGAGTATTTGCATCATGGGAATCATGGCCACATATGCTAAGGCACTGAAAATTGCATAGAGAAAATTAAATAATACATTCAATAAGGCGAACCTTTTGTAGGGCAATCCAAACCGAAGTATCTTAAAGAAGTAATTCATCCTAGAGTCCCATTCCTTCGATGATGTTTGCTATTTTACGGTCCAATTGTTCTGATACAGTGTTCCATTTTTCTCCCGTTCCCATAGTGGAATTAACACTGAAGTAAAATTTAATTTTAGGTTCTGTACCGCTGGGTCTAATGGCGATCCTGGAGTCATCTTCTAAAGTAAATATCAAGACATCAGCCACGGAGAGGTCAATTTTTTCAAATCGGTTTTCTAAGTGAAAAGATCGTTTACTGGACAAGTAATCCTCTGACTGGACAACGGAAATCCCTGCTATTTCTTTTGGTGGATCATTTCGGTATTGCGTCATCATGGCCTTGATTATGTGGGCGCCCTCTATTCCTTTTTGAGTAAACGAAATAAGTTTTTCTTTATAAAAGCCAAATTTTATAAAGCACTCCTCTAATAACTCATAAAAACTTTTACCATTTGCTTTTGCGTAGGTTCCAATCTCGCATGCTAAAAGCGTGGCCGTTACTGCATCTTTGTCTCGGACAGCGTCTCCCACCAAATACCCAAAACTCTCTTCTCCGCCTCCAATAAATTCAAGATCGGGAAAATCTTTAATCAGCTTTCCTATCCATTTAAAACCCGTGAGGGTCTCTTTGAATTGTACCCCATAGGCTTGCGCCATTTTTTTCATCATGGGAGTGGAAACAATGGTAGAAGCAATGAATTGTTTTCCATTAAGTTCATTTTTCTTTTTTCGCTGCTCGAGAAGGAAATAGGTCATCACCACCATGGTTTGGTTTCCATTGAGAAGACAAAAGTTGTTATGGTGGTCTCTTACGGCAACTCCAAGTCGATCGCTGTCTGGATCAGTGCCGATTACGATATCTGCTCCGATCAAATTTGCCTTTTTTAAAGCCATTTCCAAGGCTTCGGGTTCTTCTGGGTTTGGAGATTTGACCGTACTGAAGTTTCCGTCGGGTTTGGATTGTTCCTCAACCAAATGAACTTCTTTGTATCCTGCTATTTTGAGAACCTGCGGGACCGCAGTAATGGACGTTCCGTGCAGCGCAGTAAAGATAATTTTAAATTGATCTCTTGCATCTATATCGAACCGCCCTAATTTGACTGAAACATTGAAAAATGCTTCATCAACATCGCTGTCTATCCATTGGATCAAATTGTTTGCAGGCTGAAATTTGATATTAGAAAATTGTGTCTTGTTGATTTGATCGATGATGGCTTTGTCTTGAGGCGGTACAATTTGTCCGCCGTCTTTCCAATAAACTTTATAGCCATTGTATTCAGGGGGGTTGTGCGAGGCGGTCAACATTATTCCACAATGTGCATCGAGGAATTTTACCCCGAATGAAAGCTCGGGGGTGGTGCGTAAATCAGAAAAAATAAAAACCTTGATTCCATTAGCAGAGAAAATCTCGGCTACTTTTATGGCTAGGCTTTTGCTGTTGTGTCTGCAATCATATGCAATGACCACTTTGATCTGTTCTGAAGTAAAAATACTTTTTAAATAATCGGACAGCCCTTGGGTGCTTTTTCCCAAGGTATAGGGATTGATCCTGTTAGTACCCACGCCCATAATCCCGCGCATACCCCCGGTACCAAATTCTAAGTCTTTGTAAAAGGCGTCCTCCAATTGGGTGGGGTTTTCTTTTAGTAAATCCAGCTCAGAAATTGTTTTTTTATCAAAAGGAGGGTGTGACCACTCCTCAATTTTATCACTAAGGGTTTTGCTCATGTGTCGTTTCAGTAATGTTATATCTTTTGATTTCCCTTTTGTACCGGATTATAATTTCCCCTAAAAATCCTGCTATAAAAAGCTGTGTGCCGAGAATCATGGTGGTCAGGGCAATGTAAAACTCAGGCCTTTGTGTAATCAGACGCCCCTCTGGATTAAAATAAATTTTATCCAAGCCCAAATAGAGAGTAAATCCAAATCCAAGGGTGAGCATCAAAGTTCCCCAAAACCCGAAGAAATGCATGGGCCGTTTCCCAAATCCATTGATGAACCAAAGGGTGACCAGATCAAGAAATCCTTTGAGGAATCTATCTGCACCAAATTTTGTCCTGCCGAATTGTCTAGCCTGATGTTGTACTATTTTTTCGTCTATACGGTCAAATCCAGCATGGGTGGCAATTACAGGGATGTAGCGGTGCATTTCACCATATACTTCAATGTTCTTGATCACCAGTTGTTGATATACTTTTAATCCACAATTAAAATCGTGGATCTGAATGCCCGATACTTTTCTCGCAGCCCAATTAAATAGTTTGGAAGGTAAATTTTTAAAAAGAATTGAATCAAATCTTTTCTTTTTCCAGCCCGAAACAAGGTGAAGATTTTGGTCAATCAGGAGATCAATCATGGGTAAAATCTCTTCCGGGGAGTCCTGGAGATCGGCATCCATCGTAACCACATACTCACCCTTGGCTTTTTTAAAACCTGCGTGTAAGGCCTGCGACTTTCCGAAGTTTTTCGAAAACTTTATCCCATGAGTGTGGGTGGTCGAAAGCGCCAATTGGGAAATCACTTCCCATGAATCGTCTGAACTACCGTCGTCAATAAAGATTATTTCATAATCTCTTTTACCTTTTTTAAGGGACTTGTGAATCCATTTGTGAAGGGGTACTAACGATTCACTTTCATTTAGAAGAGGAATAACGATAGAAATATCCATAGGGGTTGTTTCAACAGCAAAAATAGGAAATTTGTGCTATTCTACAGGAGATTTCTTGAGGAGTAGTCCACCAATCAATGAAATTATAAATCCAAAGAAAAGATTAAAGATGATCATAAAACTGGATATCATAAAAGGGCCAGCAAACTTTTTTTGCATTTCGATCATCTGATTCACGTTTTCCTCAGAGATCTCAGGTTGTTCTTGTAAAATGGTTTGCCTGCTAATTTTAAGGGTGTCCTCAATAAAAGCTGGATCTATAAATTTGATAAAAATGACAAGATAAACGGCGAGAACAATAGACGAAACCAGACTAATCGCAAGGCCAGTTTTCAGCGCATCACTTAATTTTAAACTTCCCTGGTTTTTGTTTCTGTAGTCGACAATACCCCATATAATTAGTGAGATAAAAATAACATATCCAATTATATTTGAAGTTGTGTTTTTTTGGATATGCATATCCAATGAAAACAACATTAAACCGTAAATGATATTTATGGCTCCTAATAGGAGTCCAAAAATTAATGCAGTTTTAGCGGTGGTGTTTTTTTGTTTTTCCATAGTAAGATTTGTTGAAGTTTAAATACAGCACTATTTAAAATAAACAGCAGTTGTGTTTTTACATAAAAAGATTAAATTTGCAACATTAAAGATAGAAATGTTATGAAAACTGATATCCATCCAGAGAATTATAGGCTTGTCGCTTTTAAGGACATGTCCAATGAAGATATCTTTATTACTAAGTCAACTGCCGAAACCAAGGAGACCATTGAGCACGATGGTGTTGATTATCCGTTGGTGAAATTAGAAATCTCCCGAACGTCTCACCCCTTTTATACTGGTAAATCGAAATTGGTAGATACTGCTGGGCGAATTGACAAATTTAAAAATAAATATTCCAAGTTTAAAAAATAAAATTTTTAAAAGAAACCATTAAAACCGCTATGTTGTTAGTGGTTTTTTTGTTTCCTTACTTTTTTAAGCTTTAGATCATTTAAAGGGTTGATGGACAAACCCGATATCTCTTTTTGAGTAAAACGAACGACTTCATCATAATAAAGTGGAATTAGCGGGTGGGTACTCATCGCAATAGAATCCATTTGTTGATAGCGGTGGTATCTTTCCTCTGCAGCATTCAGTCGATAACTTTTTTCAAAGTACTGATCGTAAACAGGATTGTTGTAGTGGGTGTAGTTTGGACCTGAGGGGCTGAAATTTTTTGAATAAAAAAGCGAAAGATAGTTTTCCGCATCGGGGTAGTCGGCGATCCAACTGGATCGAAACATTTCCAGCTTTCCATTTGATCGCGCTTGTTTCAATGTTGCTGGCGGCAGTACTTCTACATTTATAAATATTCCGATTTTCTGTAATTCCCGTTGAAGGTATTCACATAAATCAACATAATTGGCATCTGTAGCTAAATTAATTTCAGGTTTTATACCGGTTTGTTTTTTAAATTGTTCCACTAATTTTAAAGCTTTTTGGGGTTGGTATTGGATGCGTTTTTTTTGTGGATGACCAGGCAATCCTCTCGGGATGAATCCCTTTTCTCCAATAAAGCCGATGTTATTTCTCAAATACATCATCATTTTTTTTCGGTCAAATCCGATATTAATGGCTTCACGTATCAATTTAGATTGAATGACGGGGGAGGGGTTGTCTAGATAAAAACCTAAGTATTCCGTATTTAGGTAAGGCCCTTTTTGAAGGTTTATTTTTTGGGAATATTTTTCGTGAAGCGTTCCTTTATTGGTGAGTAATTCGTCCTTGTAGGCATTGTCGATGGCATTTAAAAAATCTATTTTTTTCTGTAAAAAAAGCATGAATTCACTCTGTTTGTCGGGTACAAATGTAATCGCAACCGCTTCCAAGTAGGGTAGCTTATTTCCCAGAGTATCTCTTTCGTGATATTGCTGGTTTTTTCTAAAGATCAGTTTGACATCCTCTTCCCAGTTTTTAAATTTAAATGGCCCAGTTCCAATGGGGTTTTTCCTGAAATCCGCTCCGATTTTTGCAAGAACTTCTTCAGGGACAACAGAGCAATAACTCATGCTGAGCAAGCCCAAAAATGCTGGAAAAGGCTTTTTTAATTGAAAGGACAAATGGTGATTATCTACCGCAGTAATATTTTTTACATTTTGCATCACCCACCCTCCTGGCGATGCTGTCTGCGGATCAGAAATCCGATTTAGGCTGAATACAAAATCAGCAGCGACCACCTCCCGAGTTTTCTCAATTCCAAAAGCGGGATGTTGGTGAAAGTAGATACCTTTTTTTAAGAAAAAATCATATTTCAAGCCGTCGGCAGATTGAGTCCAATGCGAGGCAATATCTGGGACGACTGTCAAGCTGTCGTCCAATTGAACCAAGCCGTTGAATAACTGTGAGCTGGCCCATATATTGGACAAGTTCATTGAAAAAGCTGGATCTAAAGATGTGATATTTTCATGTGCGTTGTAACGGAATACCAAGTAGGATTGTTCTTCGGAATTTCTGTTTGAACAGGAAATTACACCAATTAGCAGCGCGATACTTCCTAAAATTTTTACTAGACTATAGATCCTATGAACAAGCACGTTTAAAGATTGTATATTTACAGCAAAATACAATATTTTAATACAACTGGACCATGGAGCGCGTTTTGCAGCGGAGACCTAAATCTACAAAAGCAAGGGTGGCTTTTTATACCCTGGGTTGTAAATTAAATTTTTCTGAAACAGCCACCATATCTCGGGATTTTAAAACTGATCGGTTTGAGCAGGTAGCCTTTGATTCACCAGCAGAGGTTTATGTAATTAACACCTGTTCTGTTACCGAAAATGCCGACAGGAAATTCAAGGGATTGGTCAAGACAGCCTTGCGTCAAAATCCTGATGCGTTTATTGCGGCCATTGGGTGCTATGCCCAATTGCAACCACAAGAATTGGCAGAAGTATCGGGGGTTGATTTGGTATTGGGGGCCACTGAAAAGTTTAAGTTGATTGATTACTTGGGAGATTTGACGAAAAAATCTTCGGGAGCGGTTCATTCATGTGAGATTGGAGCTGCAAACTATTATGAGCCCTCTTTTTCCCTCGATGATAGAACCCGAGCTTTTTTAAAAGTGCAAGATGGCTGTGATTACAAGTGTACCTATTGTACCATTCCCAGAGCAAGAGGTATATCCAGAAGTGATTCTTTGGAAAATATAATCAAACAAGCTCTGCTTATCACTGAAAAGGGAATCAAAGAGATTGTGTTAACCGGTGTTAATATCGGTGATTATGGGAAAGGAGAGTTTGGTAACAAAAAATACGAACACACATTTTTAGACTTAATTACTACACTAGATCAGATAGAGGCATTAAAACGAATCAGAATATCCTCCATTGAGCCTAATTTATTATCAGATAAAGTGATAGATTTTGTTGCCAACAGTAGGGCATTTGTACCCCATTTTCACATACCTTTACAAAGTGGCAGTGATCAAATATTAAGGAAAATGAAGCGGAGATATTTGAGTGGTTTATACCGAGATCGTGTAGCTCAAATCAAAAGCTTGATGCCAAATGCCTGCATAGGAGGTGATGTTATTGTCGGTTTTCCGGGGGAGACAGATGAAGCATTTTTGGAAACTTATAATTTTATAGTAGGATTGGATATTTCATATCTGCATGTTTTTTCTTATTCTGAACGGCCCAATACCGAAGCAATAGCCATGGGAGATTCGTTATCATTAGCGGTGAGAAAGAAGAGAAGTAAAATGTTAAGAGGACTTTCAGCAAAAAAAAGACGCTCGTTTTATGAGACTCAGTTGGGTGAAAAAGTAAATGTGCTTTTTGAACACGAAAACAAAAAAGGTTACATAACTGGTTTTAGTGAAAATTACATCAAAGTTAGAGCTCCCTGGGATCCCTATCTGGTGAATCGAATAGAAAACTTAACACTTCAAGAAATCGATCCTGAAGGATATGTAAGAACTGAAAATAAAATTAAAGCTTGATGCCCACGGGTAGCAGAGATTTGTAACACTTATTACGCCTTACAAACCCAGCAATTTTTGGTGAGGTGGGTACTACTCTTAAATTTTTTTCTGAAATAAACTCTAAAACACTTTTGATAAAACTCTCTTCAAATTCAATATCGCATACATCTCCTGGAATTACGAGTTTGGTTAGGAAGATTTTTCTCTCTTGTTCCGCATATTCAATTCTTGCCAATGAACCATTAAAATTGGCTTCGAATTGTCTTAGAAATTCATTGTTTTGTAATTCAAAGTTGTTCATCAAGATAATTACTAATTTGGTTTAATTAATAAGTAAAAATTAAAATTAGGTCAGTTTTTGTAAAGAGGGGTCAGCGAAATTAACTATTTTTTGAATAATTGGCAATGATAAATAAGGAAAAATAATGAAAGAATCAATTTATCTTATGCCTGGTATGGCAGCCAGCCCAAAAATATTTGAGTTTCTTTCATTTCCAGATCATTATTATGTTAACTACCTTTCTTGGATTCCTCCAGTCAACGATGAGTCTTGGCGTGACTATGCCCTTCGAATGTCAGCCAGGGTAAGGCACAAAAAGCCAATTTTGATTGGAGTATCATTGGGAGGGATATTGGTTCAGGAGATGAAAAATCATCTGGATTGTAAAAAAGTAATCATTGTCTCCAGTATCAAATCCAACAAGGAGTTGCCCATTCACATGAAAATTGCAAAGCGCACAAAAGCGCACCGTTTGTTACCCACCCAATGGGTTCAAAATTTAGAAATGCTAACCTCTTTTGCGTTTGGAGAAAATATTCAGCGCCGGTTGGCGCGTTATAAGAAATACTTATCGGAAGGCGATCCGGAATATCTCAATTGGGCAATAGATCGCCTGGTGAATTGGGAAAGAAGCGAAATAGATCCGAACGTGATTCACATCCATGGTTCTCAAGATGCTGTTTTTCCCATTAAAAACATAATTAAACCAATTATAACCGTAGCAGGAGATCATGGGATTATTATCACAAAAAGTGAATGGTTTAATGATAAGCTCCCTAAAATATTAAATGAAAGTTTGGTGGATTTAAATTTTTTAAAATAAATTCATATCATGAAAAATCATGAATTTTATTATGAGTGGTTGGGTATTTTGATCTTTTTTATCATATTATTCAGTGGGTTTATTGTAAACTACCAATCTGAATATGCACTCAAAACGCAAGGAAAAGAACCCGCTTATAAAGTGTATGCACTTGAATTACCGGATACTTTAAATTTTGCTACAGAAAAAGTACCCCTTACCTCACCTGATCTCAGAGAACGCTTAGACAGGGAATTATTGGTTAATACCTATTGGCAGTCCAACATGATGTTAATGCTTAAACGCGCCAATAAATACTTCCCTACTATAGAAAAAATTTTAGCAGAGGAGGGGGTCCCCTCAGACCTTAAGTATATTTCGGTAATAGAGAGTGGCTTGGTCAATGCAATTTCTCCCTCAGGTGCAAAGGGTTTTTGGCAAATAATGAGGGCTACAGGCAGGGAATATGGTTTGGAGGTCAATGGCAATGTTGACGAACGCTACCATCTTGAGTTTTCTACTCGGGTTGCGGCAAAATATTTAAAAAAAGCAAAAGAAAAGTTTGGTTCATGGACCCTGGCTGTGGCTTCCTACAATATGGGAGTAACGGGAATTCAAAGAAACCTGAACACACAACAGGTCGATAGTTATTTTGATTTGAAATTAAATGTAGAAACCAGCCGTTATGTGTTTAGGGTTTTGGCAGTAAAAGAAATTATCGAAAATCCAATCAAGTATGGATATGTCTTTAATCAGAGCGACCTTTACGATCAGGTTCCCTTGCGGCTACACGGCCTGGACACAGCAAT
>MDTG01176476.1_pt1 | contig 17797 bp, 18 predicted proteins | sample 811421 | NCBI WGS metagenome assembly MDTG01 (sample SAMN05326645, study PRJNA326480) | marine metagenome | isolation source: seawater | place: Pacific Ocean: South East | collected 2011 | reverse complement strand
CCATTAACCGTCTCAGCCGAGCTTCGCGGAATCGACGTGGAGGGACCCATGATCCTGTTGTTTGGCTGGCATACCTGGTGGGGCGAATCCGGCCGGCCGTACCGGTTCAATATTACGCTGACGCGCAAGGGCCTGCCGGATGAGGGCGGGATCTATATCTTCGTGCGCCGGCGCTTCGTGTTCTTCCTGGAGCCGCTGTACATCGGCAAGGCCACCAATTTCCGTTCGCGCCTTATCGGGCATGAGCGCTGGTGGGAAGCCTGGTGGAAACGCGGGGCGACCGAACGCCATGTAATGATTGTAAAAAAACCGGCTGACCGGGCCCGGGTCGAGGAAGATCTGATCCGGAATTACCAGCCGCGGATGAACGACATCCTCATCCCGCGCGGGGCAGACGATGCGCCGAACAACAAGCGCCTGCGCCGCTGGTGGAAGATCAAACGCTGGTTCCGCCTGCCCTTTTTGACCTGATTACGCCGGACTATACCGGACTATCTCATGATCTCAGGCGGCTCCGGCCGCCTTTTTCCATGCTTCCACATTGATCCCGCGGACCAACAGCCAGAGCGTTAGGGCCGCCTCGGCGACAAGGCATGGCAGGAACAGGATCATGAACCAGTCAGAGGCCGCCAGCGCGGGCGTCAGGAAGATCATGAGCGAGGTGACGAGGTAGCAGAGGCCCGCCACCACAATCCCGGTCCCGATCAGGCGCGGCAGGAAGCCGGACTTCCAGATCAGCCAGCCAATGATGAGGCAATCGAAGCCGAAGAACACCAGCGAGATATTATAAGCCTGCCCGTGCAGCATGAGCGAGAGGACAGACAGGCGCTCCAGTTCCCCGGCAGCAAACCCGCCCGTTTCCGGGTCCATGTTCAGCAGGATGAGCGGCATCAGGAAGAACAGCGCCTTGGTCCCGGCAATCGCCGCAGAGATCAGCCGGAAAACCAGCCCCGCCAGCGAGAGATGCCGGTCGACGACCAGCAGGATCCGGTAGAGGCAAAGCGCAACCAGAATATCCGCGCCGGTCATCAGCAATTCCGCCACGAAACCGATACGGTAGAGCATCTCTGCGCCGAGTATATTCGCCGCCGTGCCCGCCGGGTCGTTATAGTCGACCAGCTGGCCGCGCACGCCAATCTCGGCAAAGAGGCCCGCGACGATAATGTAGAGATAGGCAAGACCCGCCAGCCGGGCGGTTCGGACGGGCGGGGTCATGTCAGGCTCCATCATCTCGGCTTCGCTACGCTTATTATTGAAATTCGATAATATTGCAAGCCGCCTGAAGGGAAGTGCTTCCCGCACGGCCCGGCCCGTGGGATAGGGCGCGCATGGCAGATGATGTTTCCTCTTTCACCGGTGTGCCGCCGCTTTTCGCGGAGACGCCGGATTCGGTGAGCTTCAAGAAGCTGCGCAAGCGGCTGGTGCGCGGCGCGCTTCAGGCGATCGACGCCTATGGCATGGTCGACCGGCGCGCGGTGGAGAGCGGCGCGGCGCCCCGGCCGAAATGGCTGGTCTGCCTGTCAGGCGGCAAGGACAGCTATGGCCTGCTGGCAGTGCTGATGGATTTGCAATACCAGGGCGCCCTGCCCGTGGACCTGATCGCCTGCAACCTGGACCAGGGCCAGCCGGGCTTTCCCAAGCACATCCTGCCGGAATGGCTGGACAAGATCGACGCCACCTATCGCATCGTGACGGAAGACACCTATTCCATCGTCACCGACAAGGTGCCCCAGGGGCGGACCTTCTGCTCCATGTGCTCACGCCTGCGCCGGGGCATCCTCTATCGTATCGCGCGGGAGGAAGGCTGCGACGCCATCGTGCTGGGCCACCACCGCGACGATGCGCTGGAGACGTTCATGATGAACCTCATCCATGGCGGGCGGCTGGCCGCGATGCCGCCGAAGCTGCTGAACGATGAGGGCGATGTGATGGTACTCCGCCCCCTGATCACCGCGGCGGAAGACGATCTGGAGAAGTTCTCGAATGCAATGAACTTCCCGATCATTCCCTGCAATCTGTGCGGCAGTCAGGACGGCCTGCAGCGCGTGGCGATGAAACAGATGCTGACCGAGTGGGAACGCAAGAAGCCGGGCGTGCGCCAGGTCATGGCCCACGCCCTCGCCACGGTCCGTCCCAGCCACCTGCATGACCCGAAGATCTTCGACTTCCTCGGCCTCGCCCCCGGCGGCGAAGGCGAAGACGATCCGAACGTGCCTTTCTGAAGCATACCTGACGCAGAGCTGGCACAGGCTGGCAGGGGGTAACATGCCATCTGATCACGCAAAGCACCCGCTCGCTACGCATATTACCGACCACGGACAGTTCGGGCACCCGGTCTCGGACAATATCCACGCCTATCTGAACGCACTTTACGAAGGCAAGCTCTACGAAACACTTTCCGCAGGGTATCCCGGACGGAAAATCATCCTCAACCTTGCCGATGCCTATTCGCTGATGAGTCAGGAAATCTTCTGGACCGAGGATGAGGCCTACGAGCAGGCCCTGAACGCCTTCCCCTACCTCGCAGATCATATCGCCGGAACGGATCTGGGCCTGGCGGACCTTTACCATGTCTCGGTTATCGTCGAGAATTTCTTCGACGGGGACCTGCACGGTCAGGGCCCCGCTCACCTCACCCGGCTCAACGCTCCGATAAAGTTACTGGCGGAACTTTTTGAGCGGCCTGATTACAAGACAGCGATCTACACCGCACTGGAAAACAAGTCCCGGTCAGATTTCCATGAACTTATCTCCATGGCGACCTGGTTCTATGGAGAAGATGCGTTCGATCTGTTCTTCAGTTTTGCAGAAGCCCAGCCTGTCCAGGCGCTGGAGCCTGCCTACTGGCTGATCGACATGAATGATGCCCAGCGCGAGAGATTCATTACCTGGGCGCGACGTTACATGCCTTCGGGGCTTTCGCTGCCAGTATCGGCGCGCACGCAGGACTATGACGAAACAGTCTCCCAGATTCTCGACCGTATCGAATGGCAGCACGAGCACACGCTGAAATCGGTTCGGGACCGGGTGGATTTTACGATCTGGGGCCTTTGCTCGACTGACAAGTTCAAGGCGGCAAATGCGGCGTATCTGCTGGAAGACCTGCCGGTCAGTCAGTGGCCTGAGGGAAGTCTGGCCGTCATTTCCGGACTGTACGAAGACATGGAACCGAACTGGACCTCGTTCAAATCCAGAGGTGGCAAGGGAAGCTACACAACGCACAGGGAGAGGCTGGGCGAGCTCCTGAAAAAGGCGAACGGGCCGTTCTGACAAGCGGCGCCGGTGCAGCCAGACGACTGTGCGCACGCCGGCAGCGCCATGCCTGATTTTCGGGCACTCTTTAAAATGTCGGGCTGCAGCGAAAGAAGCGCTGGCCCTGCCCGGTGGCGCTCCCTATTCGACGGGCAGCGAGAGGTCGATACGTCAAAGGCGGTCGGGTAAAGTACCGGGAGGGCATCAAATTGCATCGATGGATGTTGGGCGCCTGCATCGCCTTGTCCGGCGCCGGACTGGCCATGGCCGAAGACGAGCCGCCAATCCGCAATTTCTCCACCTACCAGCCGACCGTCCGCCCGGTGCGGATCGACACCAGCGAAGCCCCCGTCATCGACGGCAAGCTTGACGAGGCCGTGTGGTCGAAGGCCGCTGAGGTCACAGAGTTCTACCAGGTGGAACCGAAAGTCGGCCCGCCCAGCGTCGAGACGCGCGTCTATTTCGCCTATGACGAAAACAATCTCTATGTCGGCATCTATGCGCAGGACGACATGCCGGAGGCGATCCTCGCTTCGGTGCTGGAGCGCGACGGCGAAATCTGGCGGGACGACATGTTCCGCTTCTATATCGACCCGTTCAACACCGGCACGTCAGGCTTCGGCTTTGATATCAACGCCCTCGGCGCGCGCACCGAACGCCTGATCCGGTATGGACAATCGCCCGTCGATGCCTGGAACATCATCTGGGATGCCGACAGCGTACGGACCGAAGACGGCTGGACGGCGGAGATCGCCCTGCCGTTCCGCTCGCTCAGCTTCGACCCGGCCTCCGACGGCTGGGGCCTGATGATGACGCGCGAACATGCCCATGCGAACGAGGAGATCCGCTGGGCCGGGATCGACCAGTCGGTAAACAAGTTCGGCTTTGCCCGGCCGGGCCATATCGAGGGCATCGACAATATCAACAAGGGCAAGGGGTTCGATGTGCAGCTGCAGGCGGGCCTCAACGGGAACCGCCGCTGGGACCGGCCGCGCGACGATGATCTGTCGATCGAGCCGAGCGCCAATATCTCCTACAAGTTCACGCCGTCGCTGACCGGCCTTGTTACGCTGAACACAGACTTTTCCGACACGCCGCTGGACGACCGGCAGATCAATACAGGGCGCTTCTCGCTGTTCTTCCCGGAAACGCGGGACTTCTTCCTGCAGGACGCCGCGCTGTTCGAATTTGCCGGGCAGACCTTTGCCGGCGCGCCGAACGGCCAACCCTTCTTCTCGCGCCGGATCGGTATCGTCAACGGCCAGTCGGTGAAGGTGGATGCGGGCCTGAAGCTGAGCGGTGAAATCAATGGCGTGGAAGTCGGCATCCTGTCGGCCCAGACCGGGGCCATCGGCAATATCGGCTCGCAGAACCTGTCGGTTGCCCGCGCAACGGTGGATGTGCTGGACCAGTCACGGGTCGGCTTTATCGCCACGAATGGCGACCCGACGGGCCTTTCCGACAATACGCTGGCGGGCGCCGATTTCAGCTATCGCGTGCCGTCTTTCTTCGGCGGCGGGCGGATGCAGGCGGACGTGTTCTACCAGCGCACTTTCTCCTCCACGCTGGAGGATGACGATTCCTTCGGGGCGAAGTTCGACTATCCGAACGACAAATGGGCGTGGAACCTCGAAGCCCGGCAGATCGGAGAGGATTTCGCCCCGGCGCTCGGCTTTGTGAACCGGCCAGGCACGCGCACCTTCTCCGCCGAATGGCACCGCCGCTTCCGCCAGGCAGGCGGGCATCTCCGCTGGTGGCAGTTCGGCACCAGCCATGAATACATCACCGACCTGGACGGCAATGCGGAGACCACGGTCAATTCGCTCGTCCTGAACGCCAACACGATCTGGACCGACGACCTGACCCTCACCGCCAGCCAGAATGAAGAGCATATCAATACGCCCTTCTTCCTGCCCGGCGGCCTGGTCGTGCCGGTGGGCGTCTATGACAATAATGGCGTGAAGTTCCGCATCCAATCCTCCTATGTGCGCCCCTGGGGCACGACATCGGAGATCGAGTTCAGGGATTTCTATGGCGGCGAGTCGAAGCGCTACGATGTCAATGTGAACTTCCGCCCGAACCCGCACGTTGACCTCAAGGCCGGCTATAAACGGGAAGACATTTCCGTGCCTGCCGGGGACGTCAGTGTACAGATCGGATCGCTGGAAACCGTGTTCAATGTCTCGACGGATCTCTCGGTCACCACGCAGACGCAGTATGACAACATTACCAACAGCCTGTCCTTCTTCGGCCGGGTGAACTGGGAACTGCGCCCGCAGACGGAGGTCTTCTTCTCCCTCGGCCACGGCGCGGTGATCGAAGGCGACGATTTCCGCCGCAACTTCCGGTCCGTGCAGACCAGCGCCGTCCTGCGCTTCGGCAACACGTTCCGCTTCTAGCGACAAAAGAAAAGCGCGGCCCCTTGCGGAGCCGCGCTGATCGTTTGACCTGCAGGCAGGCTTATTTGCGCCAGACAGCCGCCATCGCCGGATCTTCTTCCTCGCCCGTGTACTTGCGGGTTTCGGCGCGGCCGACCACCATGTGGTGCACCTCGTCCGGGCCGTCCGCCAGGCGCAGCGTGCGCTGGTTGGCATACATGCGGGCGAGCGGCGTCCATTGCGAAACGCCGGTTGCGCCGTGCAGCTGGATCGCATCGTCGATGATGTCGCAAACGCGCTCCGGCACCATGGCCTTGACCATGGAAATCCAGACGCGGGCTTCCTTGTTGCCGAGGACGTCCATCGCCTTGGCGGCCTTGAGGACCATCATGCGCATGGCTTCGATCTCGATGCGGGCGCGGGAGACCTTTTCGAGGTTGCCACCCAGCTTGATCAGGTCGCGGCCAAAAGCCTGACGGGTCATGCCGCGAACGACCATCAGGTCGAGGGCTTTCTCTGCCGCCCCGATGGAGCGCATGCAGTGGTGGATACGGCCGGGGCCGAGGCGCAGCTGCGAGATCTCGAAGCCGCGGCCTTCGCCGAGCAGCATGTTCTCTTTCGGAACACGGACGTTCTCGAAACGGATGTGCATGTGGCCGTGCGGGGCATCCGGATCGCCGAAGACGTGCATCGGGCCCATGATGGTCACGCCCGGGTGCGGCAGTGGCACGAGGATCTGCGACTGGCGGCGGTTCACGTCCGGCCCGTCATTGGTTTTCACCATGGTGATCATGATGCGGCAACGCGGGTCGCCAGCGCCGGAGATGTAGTATTTCTCGCCATTGATGACCCATTCGTCGCCTTCCAGAACGGCGCTCATGGAGACGTTCTTGGCGTCCGAGGACGGCAGGGCCGGTTCGGTCATGGCGAAGGCGGAGCGGATCTTGCCTTCCAGAAGCGGCTTCAGCCACTGTTCCTTCTGGGCCGGCGTGCCGACGCGCTCGAGAACTTCCATGTTCCCGGTGTCCGGCGCGGAGCAGTTCATCGACTCAGATGCCAGCGGGTTCTTGCCGAGTTCCGCAGCGATGTAGGCGTAATCGAGGTTTTTCAGGCCTTCACCGGTTTCGGCATCCGGCAGGAAGAAGTTCCAGAGGCCTTCTTTCTTTGCCGCGTCCTTGGCCCCTTCGAGGGCTTCGAGCTGGCCCGGCGCGTAAGACCAGATGTCGGTCTTGCCTTCGCCGAGACGTTCGAATTCCTCATACATCGGTTCGACCGTTTCCTTGATGAACCGCTTCACATGTTCGTAGAGGGGGCGGGCCTCCTCCGACATGCGCAGGTCATTCAGTTCGGCCATTGCGTCCATGGAATGCTGGGTATCAGCCATGGCTGTCCTCCTTCAGTTTGTTTGTTGATCCATTGGTAGTCCGTGCAGCCGGGTGGCCGCAAATTCTTTCTTGGCAATGTTTCTTGACGGCGGCGGCCCGCAAGGCCCGCGCTTTGCGCCGAATCGAAATCGGGTCTAGAGCGCAGGCATGAGCCCGATCGCCGCTGCCATCATTCTCGTCACTGTGCTGGTGACCAGTTTCATTTCGGGCATTTTCGGCATGGCGGGCGGCATCATTTTCATGGGCGTGCTGGCCGCGCTGGTGCCGGTTGCCACCGCCATGATCGTGCATGGCGCGGTGCAGATGATCTCCAATGGCTACCGCGCCTTCCTGTGGCGGGATCATATCGACTGGCGCATCTTCCGCCGCTACGCGGTGGGCTCCGTTGCTGCGGTCGCCCTGCTGTTCGCGCTCAGCTGGCGTCCGGACAAACAGGTCGTCTATGTGTTGCTGGGCTGTGTCGCCATGCTGGTCTGGCTGCCGAAGACGCTGCTGGATCTCGACATCCAGAAACGCTTCCAGGCCGAAGGCGCAGGCTTCGTCGTGCAGTCGCTGAACACGATTGCCGGAGTGTCCGGCCCGCTGCTGGACCAGTTCTTCGTCCATACCGACATGACGCGCCATGCCATCGTGGCGACCAAGGCCGTGACGCAGGTGCTGGCGCATTTCGTGAAGATCGTGTTCTGGAGCACGCCGGTCATCATGGCTGCAGGTCTTCAGGCGCTGCCGCCCTGGTGGCTGATCCTGCTGGCAGCCCCGCTTTCCATGCTGGGCACGACGCTGGGCGGCAAAGTACTGGACCGGATGAGCGACGTGAATTTCAAACGCGGCATGAAATACCTCGTCACCGCAATTGGTGCCGTCATGCTGATGAAAGCTGCAGGCTGGCTGTAACGCCGCGCGCATTCGGGAACTCCACTGTCGACAGACGCGACAATGCCCCATGTTAGACTATTCGGGAACTTTATTATATGAAGCCCAATCATCACCACTGGTGATAATTGGGAGCGCGCCATGAATCTACGGTCGATCGACCTGAACCTGCTGCCTGTGCTGGAAGCCGTTTATGACGAGCGGAGCCTGACACGAGCCAGCGAAATCCTGCGGATCACTCAGCCGGCTGTCAGCAATGCGCTCTCCCGGCTTCGGAACCATTTCGAGGACCCGCTCTTCGTCCGCGAAGGCCGCGGGGTGAAGCCGACCGCGATGGCAGAGGCGCTCATGCCCGCCGTGCGCGAAGCGCTCGACAAGCTGCGCGCCGGGCTGGAGCCACGTTCCGTGTTCGAGCCGTCGCATTCCACCCGCGTGTTCAACCTGTCTGCCCGCGATGCCGGCGCGTTCCTGATTGCTCCGGCACTGGCGGCGCGGCTGGAAGCGATTGCCCCCGGCGTGCGGATTTCCTGGAGCCAGCTGCACCGCTCTGCGGTCGCCGCGGAACTGGCATCCGGCCGGCTGGACCTCGCCATCGACGTCTCCGACCTGCTGGGCGTGGATATGGAACGGGAAAAACTCCTGTCGGCGCCCTATGTCTGCGTCCTCTCACCAGATCATCCGCAGGCGGACCAGCCTTTAACGCAGGACGCGTTCTTCGACCTGCGCCACATCACCGTGTCCAGCCGCCGGGAAGGCCGCAGCCTGATCGAGGAAATGGCCCGTATGGTCGGCCGGCGCATTACGCCGACACAGCGCCTGCCGCACTATATGACGGCGCTGGAAATCGTCCGGCAGACAAAACTGGCCCTGGTGGCGCCCCGCCAGATCGCGGAAAACACCGGCCTTGCCGTGCTGGCCCTGCCCTTCGACTATCCCTCCCCGGAATCGACGCTCTACTGGCACCGGGAATATGCCGGGGATCCGGCGCTGACCTGGATGCGCGGCCTGATCCGGGACATTGCCCGTGAGCTGATGGCTTCCGAACGGCAGAAGGCGCCCGTAGCGGCGTCCTAGACGGTCGACTGTTCCAGCGTCGGCATGATCGCGTCGATGGCCGGCTTCCGGACAAGCATCTTGTTGCGATAGTAAGCGCCGTTCGCAATGGCCTTGAGGGCGGTGGCGGCTTCCATCGCCGTGTCCATCAGGGCATCCGCCTCGACCACCTTGTCCAGCCAGCCGACGGGCACTGCCTCATCCGGCGAGTAAAGGCGAGCCTGCACGAGCGCTTCCGTCAGGTACATCGGGTTGAGACGCGCGCGCGGCAGCTCCGTGCCGAAGCCCGGCAGGGTCATGCCATTGACCGTCTCGTTCGCACCGATCTTGAAGGCGCCGCGCGTGCCGATCCGCGTGTCGCCGCCCAGCAGCATGAAAGCGCCCATGGCGATGGAGTGCCCGGTCGATGCGATCACGACCGGCATCTTGGAAGTGAACAGGCGCATGGCCAGCTGGCCGCCACCAGTCACCAGTTTGCGCACACCTTCGCCGTCGGACGTGGCCAGGAATTTCAAGTCGAACCCGGCAGAAAATTTTCCCTCGCGCCCGGTCAGCACCAGAACGTCCCCATCCTTCTCCGCTTCGTCGAGGCAGGCATTCACTGCCTCCAGCATGTCGAGGCTGATGGCATTGGCTTTGCCGTCATCCATGGTGACGACGGAAATGCCATTTTCGGTTTTGACGGTCGCGGTCATGCGGATCTCCCTGTTTTGCAGGCAGAAGGCAGCCCGTGCCCTCAAGGAAAGCAAGCATTTCCGGCGCGTCAGGCGTGAAAGGCGGCGTTTCAGCCAGCCCCCAGCTACTTTCGCCGGGCCTTGAAGAAATCCTTCAGCAGCTGGCTCGCCGCTTCGCCGCGTTCCTCGTCCTGCTCGACTTCCGGCCGCCAGTGGCAGGTCGGCTGTTCGAAAAAGCGGGCGCCATGGATCACCGCGCCACCCTTCGGGTCGCAGGCGCCGAAGACCAGCTTGCCGATCCGGGCAAGGCTGATCGCCCCGGCGCACATCGCGCACGGCTCCAGCGTGACATACATGGTGAGGCCCGTGAGACGGTAATTGCCACGCGCCTCTGCCGCGCGGCGCAGGGCGATAATCTCTGCATGGGCGGTCGGGTCATGCCCGCTGATCGGCGCATTGGCGCCCTCTGCGATGATCTCACCCGTTTCCGGATCGACGATCACGGCCCCCACAGGCACTTCGCCTGCCGCAGCAGCTTCGCACGCCAGTTCCAGCGCGCGGTCCATCGGATCAGCAAGAATTGTCATGATGATGAGATCGCCCTAGACGGGCCGGAAGTAAACCCGGAAGTCTACGCAGCGACCGACCTAAAGCAGACTCAAACACAGGACGACGGCAGTCGCTCCGGCCGATATCCAGACCACAATCCGAAGCGGCAACGACACGGCTTTGCGGACATATTCTGCTCCATGCAAACCCGATGCACGACGAATTGCTGCCCTGTTGAGTATCCCGATGCCAAGCGTGGCCTGATTCAGCGCGATGCGGATAAATATGAGATATCGCAGTTCGTCCCAAACCCGGACCACCCACAAATTTACCACCATGATTGTCGTGATCGCGACAAGCTGTGGCACGTAGAGGGCGGCGAAGGAGGGTGAAATAGAAGCGAGACTGTAGAGGTATCCGGAAAGCGGGAATAGAATCCAGGCGACGACCAGCCCCGCACCTGCGGAGGGCAGTGCGGCCAGGAAAAACGTCGAGATAACTTGCGAATTGTCCCGCGTTTTTGCGGTCACAAGTGCAGCGACATCCTCCGGTATTCCTGCGCTGATGAGGGAAGCCCTTAACAGGGACGCACTGTTCCAATACTGGTCCAACATTCAGCAACCCCCGGATCAACCTAAGAATGCGCATCATTGCCGGACAGCACAAGGGGCGGGCGATTGCCGCGCCGAAGGGACAGGGCACGCGGCCGACGGCCGACCGGGCGCGCGAAAGCGTGTTCAACATGCTGGCCCATGCGCCCTGGGCGCCAGAGATCGAAGGCGCTCGGGTGATCGACCTGTTCGCGGGGTCTGGCGCGCTGGGCCTCGAAGCGGTCAGCCGGGGCGCGGCCTTCTGCCTGTTCGTGGAAACCGACCATGCCGCCCGCGGCGCAATCCGCGACAATATCGAGACGCTGGGCCTCTACGGGAACACGCGCATCCACCGGCGCTCCGCCACCGATCTTGGCGAGAAGCCGGCCGGTGTCGGCAGCCCGTTCACAATCGCCTTCCTCGATCCGCCTTACCACAAGGACCTTGTCGCCCCGGCCCTCGCCTGCCTGATTGAGGGCAACTGGCTGGCCGATGACGCCATCGCAGTGGTGGAGACAGCCTCGGACGAACTCATCGCGCCGGAAGGCTGGGAGGTGCTGGACACGCGGGACTATGGCGCCGCGCGCGTGTGGTTCCTGAAGCCAGCTTAGCCCTTCAGGAATTCCTCCCGAAGATCGCAGTTCGATTTGTTCGTGCCGACGAGTTCTGCATCGCCGGTCAGCCAGGCCTCTGCAGCGGCGCGGCCCTGATCACGCAGGCCTGTCAGGAAGCGCCAGCTGGTGTCGAACTTGGTGTGCAGGGCCTGGTCGGCGAGATCCTGCCCGCCGCGGATCGCATGCACGTTCAGGCGGCGGTACTTCTTCAGCATCGGCGCTTTCAGCATGCCGTCATCCAGAAGGCGCTGGACGAAGGCGATGGCGCGCAGCTCGCCGATCAGGGCAGCATTGAAGCTGATCTCGTTGACGCGTTCCTGGATCTCGCCTGCTCGCTTCGGCACGCCCAGCCGCTCGATCGGGTTCAGCGTGACCAGCAGCACGTCGGTCGGCGCGCCGCCATAGATCAGCGGGAAGATGCTGGGATTGCCCATATAGCCGCCATCCCAATAGGCATGGCCGTCGATCTCCACCGCCTGAAAGGTCTGCGGCAGGCAGGCGGAGGCGAGCACGGCATCGAGCGTCACCTCTTCGCCCGAAAACACTTTCACATGACCGGACTCCACATCCGTCGCGCTCAGGAACAGCTGCAGGCCGGAGGCACGGACCGCCTCGAAGTCGATCACGCTTTCCACCGCGTCCCGCAGCGGGTTCAGCTTCAGCGGGTTGAAGTCATACGGGCTGGCCCAGCTCTGCAGCGCGGAGGCATATGCAAAGGCCGCCGCTCCGGGCACACCATAGGCCCGCGCGGGCTTGCCGCTGTGCGACACCGCCTGCCAGAGCGCCTCAAGCGCCTGCCGGGCACCATCCACGCCGTCCGCACCATAACCGCCTGCAAAGGCGACCGCATTCATTGCACCGGCCGAGGTGGCGGTGATAGCGCGGATGTCGAAGCGATTCTCTTCCAACAGCCGGTCGAGGACACCCCATGTGTAGGCGCCATGCGCCCCACCGCCCTGCAAAGCCAGACTGAGAGGCTTTTCTGCCGGTTTCGCCATTCAAGCCTCCTGTTCGCAACCGTCCTGCGGTGCTAACCCGTGAATCGGCATACAACCAGTGGGGAGACCGGCATGCCTGCCATTCCAGACGCAGATGCTCGCGGCGCCAGCACTGTGGTCATCGAACGCCTGGGATCGAAAGGCGATGGCCAGGTGCGGATCGACGGAGACTGGGTTTCCGTTCCCCAGGTACTGCCTGGCGAAGAAGTCCGCATTGCTGTCGAGAAAGACCGCGGGCGCCTCCTCGAGATCGTGACGCCCTCGCCGGACAGACAGGTCCCGGCCTGCCCGCATTTTTCAAAGTGTGGCAGCTGCAGCCTGCAGCACCTTGCCGATGGGCCTTATCAGGCCTTCAAACGCTCGCTTGTTGTAAATGCCCTCAAGTCGCGCGGGCTGGAGCCGCATGTCGAGGACATCTGGGTCACCCCGCCCGGAACCCGCCGTCGCATGTCGCTGGCCGCGCGGCGGACGAAGACCGGTGTGCAACTCGGTTTCCATGCCCGGCGCAGCCACGATATTGTGGACATTTCCACCTGCCCGGTTGCCTCGCCGGAGATCACACGGAAGCTCAGTGCCCTGAAAGAACTCGCCGCGCCGCTGGCACCGCTGAAAGGCGAGATGGTACTGAAAGTCACCGTGATGCCGAACGGGCTGGACCTTCATATCACGAATACCGCCACCTTCGCCGCGCCGCATGATGTCATGATGGCCGGAGCCAAAGCACTGGCCGCCGGGTTCCTGCGTGTCTCCATCGGCGATGAAGTCCCGCTGCAACAAGGAACACCGGAGATACAGGTCGGCAAGGCCGCGCTCCGCCCCCGCCCGGGCGGCTTCCTGCAAGCCAGCGCGGAAGCCGAAGCCTTCATGGCGAGCCTCGTGCGCCAGCATCTGAAGTTCGCCCTCGAGGTGGCCGACCTTTTCTCCGGCTGCGGAACATTTGCCCTGCGCCTGGCGGAGGAATCCCGCGTCCATGCGGCCGAAGGCGACGCAGACGCGATCGAAGCGCTGGAAGCATCTGCCCGCGCGGCGCCCGGCCTGAAGCCTGTAACGGCGGAAGTGCGCGACCTGTTCCGCAATCCGGTTCCGGCGGCCACGCTGTCCCATTTCCAGGGCATCGTGCTGAACCCGCCCCGGCACGGCGCTGCCAAACAAGTGGCAGAAATCGCGCAAAGCGGTGTCGCGCGGATCGCCTATATTTCCTGCGACCCCGGCACGCTTGCGCGGGACCTGCGCGTGCTCGTCGATGCCGGATACCGGTTCGTCCTGGTGCAGCCGGTCGACCAGTTCCTGTGGTCGCCGCATGTGGAAACAGTCGTGTTGCTGGAACGGGGAGGTGCAGGATGAGTGCCCAGAAGCCTGTCCCAGCCGTCGGCACGGTCTGCTTCCGCGGCGACGACGTCGCCCTGATCCGCCGGGGGACAAAGCCTATGGCCGGCAGCTGGTCTCTGCCCGGCGGCAAGATCGAATTCGGCGAACGGGCGGCCGATGCCGCGCTGCGCGAACTGAAGGAAGAGACCGGGCTCACCGCCCGGCTGGTGGGTCTCGTGGATGTCGTGGACGGTATCTTCACCTCCCGAACGACCGGTGATGTGACCCGCCATTTCGTCCTGTTCGACTATGCCGCCATCTGGGTTTCCGGTACGGTAATGGCGGGTGACGATGCCGCCCATGCCGAATGGATCAGCCCGTCCCGGCTGGCAGAACTCGAAATCTGGGACGAAACCCGGCGCATCATCGAAGCGGCCCGCGCGCTGGTCGCCTCCAGCCAAACTGCCTCTTGACCGGCCCCAGCGTCACCTCTCTTGTGTGACGCCAGAGAAACAAACCCAAGTCTTTCAGGAGGAAACCATGACCTACGCCCCATTCGACCTTTCAGGAAAAGTCTGCGTTGTCACCGGCGGCAACAAGGGAATCGGCCTCGGCATGGTCGAGGCGCTGGCCGCTTCGAACGCCGATGTCGTGATCTGGGGCCGCAAGGAAGCCGATAATGCCGCCGCCGTGAAAAAGGCCGACGCACTCGGCACCGGCAAGATCAAAGCCTGGAAAGTGGACGTCGGCGAGGAAGCCGAAGTCGTCAAAGGCATGAAGGAAGCCGAAGAAGAATTTGGCCGCATCGACTGCTGCATCGCCAATGCCGGTGTTGGCCGCGGCGCCGCGAATTTCCACGAAATGACGCTGGAGACCTGGCGCTACAACCAGCGGATCAACTCCGAAGGTGCCTTCTTCACGCTTCGCGAAGCCGGCAAATCCATGGTGGCCCGCGCCAAGGCGGGCGATCCGGGCGGCAGCCTGGTCGGCACGGCGTCGCTGGCAGGGATCGAAGGGGCGGCACGCAATGAAGCCTACGGCCACACCAAGGGCGGCCTGATCGCCATGATGAATGCCATCGCCGCCGAATATGGCCGATACGGCATCCGCGCGAACTCCATCCTGCCGGGCTGGATCGCGACGGACATGACCGAAGGCGCGCAAGGGAATGAAGCCTTCCAGACCAAAGTGATCTCGCGTGTCCCGGCCCGGCGCTGGGGCGAGCCGGAAGATTTCGGCGGAATCGCTGTGTATCTGGCCTCCGATGCCTCCCGCTACCACTCCGGCGACACGCTGATCGTGGATGGCGGCTACGCGAAATTCTGATTCAGGTTTCTGCAATCCGAATCAAAAGGGCCGCTCCTGATGGAGCGGCCCGATCTTTATCCGGATGGAGAACCGATTATTGCGGCTCTTCGTCCGACATCGCTTCGGCAGTCGCGTCAGCTGCATCTTCAGCTGCATCGGCAGCGTCTGCAGCGGCTTCTTCAGCCGCTTCCATGGCATCGTCAGCGGCTTCTGTCGCAGCATCAGCAGCATCGGAAGCTGCAGCAGCAGCGTCGTCAGCGGCTTCTGTCGCAGCATCGGCTGCGTCAGAAGCAGACTCTTCGATAACCGTGGTTTCTTCAACAACCGGCGTGTCGTCAGCCGGAGCCTCAGCCGGTGCGCAGGCTGCGAGAGCCAGGGCGGCAGCGCCCAAAGTGATGATATTCTTCATGATATTACCCCTGATTAAGGTCTTGCGACCGAACGGCGTCATAGCATCCGCCAAGCAAAACGGATAGTTCAATTCAGAAAGGGGCTTGGCATCACTGTAAACCCCCTGAATCGAACCAGCCTCTCCCGGGACCCCGGAAAAGGCCAGAAGATGGGCAACCGGACCTATTCCCGGGCAACGCCCGTCGGCCGGTTGCCGCGTCCTTCGTGAGGGCGGGCCAGCCCGCGAGAGCCGGTCCAGTTGGCCTCAGCATGTGACGCCGGACCGGCGATTCTGCCAGTCCATTGCCAATTCTGCCGACAGAACGCGGCGGGAATGGGGCGGAGACGCGGCGGGCTGGCGCCGCCTCTTGCGTTGACGCTGCGACGGGGCGCTACGGCTTCTTCATAAAAATCACCAGAGAGGAAGCCCGACATGGCCCTGAAAACCCGCCTGACAGAGATGTTGAACATCAAGCACCCGATCATGCTCGCCGGCATGGGCGGGGTTTCCTATGCAGAAGTCTGCGCCGCGATGTGCAATGCGGGCGGCTATGGCGTGCTTGGCATGGCCGGCACGACACCGGATTTCATCGCCGGACAGATGAAACGGGTCCGTGAACTGACCGACCGGCCCTTCGGCGTCGACCTGCTGGCCGCCAGCCCGGAGAGTCTGGAAGAGTCTGTGGATGTCATCATCGAAGGCGGTGCCGATTCCTTCGTCGCCGGTCTCGGTGTGCCGATGCCGATCATGGAACGGCTGAAAAAGGCGAACGTCAAAGTCATGGTCGTCGGCGGCGCGGTGAAGCATGCGATCAAGGCCGAACAGGCGGGCTGCGACGCGGTGATCCTGCAGGGCGGCGAAGGCGGTGGACACACGGGCCTCGTCGGTACGCTGCCGCTGGTGGCACAGGCCGTCGAAGCGGTGAAGATCCCGGTCATTGCGGCAGGCGGTATCTATGACGGGCGCGGCCTCGCGGCCGCCCTGGCGCTCGGCGCACAAGGCGTCTGGATGGGTACGCGATTCATCGCCTCCGAAGAGGCCCACGCGGCAAATATGTATAAGCAGACCATTGTGGATGCGACCGACATCGATACCACGCGCACGCGCTGCTATTCCGGCAAGCCGATGCGCTGCCGCACCAATGACTATATCAATGACTGGGAACGCCGCCCGCAGGACATCAAGCCCTTCCCGTTCCAGGCGATCCACTCCACGCAGACCGGCGTGATCGGCGGCATTGGGGGCATCACGGACGAAGCAAAACTCAATCCGGATAGCTCCTGCTTCGCCATGGGCCAGTCGGCCGGCGGTGTGCATGAAGTGAAGCCCGTCGCCGCCATCGTGGCCGACATCATGCGGGATGCAGAGGCCTCCATCGACCGCATGGCCGGTATGAAGACGAAAGAAACGGCGTAAACGGACGACCCCGCCGCTCAGTCCTCGAAAGCCTTCCGGTCGACGAGGTTCCTGAGCGGCTCACCGTTCAGGTAGCGGTGGAGATTGTCCACAAACGTCCCGTCCGCACGCAGGATGGTCCCATTCGTCTGGGAGGAGTCGTGCGGCGTGAGCATGATCTTCGGATGATGCCAGAGCGGGCTTTCTTCCGGCAACGGCTCAACGCCTGTCACATCCAGCGCCGCAAAGGCCGGGCAGCCTTCATCCAGCGCGGCAATCAGCGCGTCCTCATCCACAAGGGCGCCGCGGCCGAGGTTCATGAAGAGGGCATCCGGCTTCATCTTCGAGAAAAAGTCCGTCCCAGCCATGCCTTCCGTTTCCGGCGTATGCGGCAGTGAGAGCAATACCACATCCGCCCCCGGCAATTCATCCATCAACACACTGGACGGCAGGATTTCGTGCGCGCCCGGTGCCGGGCCGGGGGAACGGCGCAGGCCCGTGACATGCCCGCCGAGGGCCGTCACGCGCGTACCGACGGCCGCACCGATCGAGCCGTAACCGACGATCAGCCAGCGGCTGCCCGCGATCTCGCGCGACTGGACGCGTTTCCACTCCGCGGCCTGTTGCTGGGCCCGGTGCTGCGGGCCCTTACGCAGGAAGTCCAGCGCTGCCCAGAGTGCCCATTCGGCCATCGATTCGGCCTGGGTGTGGTTGGTCGTGTAGTGTTTCGAGGCTTTGCCGATGCCTTTGAGCACCGCATTGTCCACGCCCGCTGCCGGAGACTGGAACCAGTCGAGCCGGTCTGAGGCCATGACGGTTCTGACAAATGTCCCGGCCGCCGGGCCGAAAAAGCAATCCAGGCTGCCAAAGACGATTTCGGGTTCCACCTTGTCGGTCACCACCCGGCTCCCGGCATGATAGAAGCGGCCCTCATCGGTCATAATGAGGACATCAAGTTTGTGTTCTACATCCTTGAGCCGAGGCTGGATGCGGGCAAAGGTCTTTTCATGAACAAGGCACGTTTTCATG
>MDTG01002782.1_pt1 | contig 17798 bp, 17 predicted proteins | sample 811421 | NCBI WGS metagenome assembly MDTG01 (sample SAMN05326645, study PRJNA326480) | marine metagenome | isolation source: seawater | place: Pacific Ocean: South East | collected 2011 | reverse complement strand
GATCTCGAAATATCTCTCGCCGCAGATCTACAAGTCGATCTTCTCCGGCGAGAAGGACGTGGTGATCTCGACCGAGCGCAAGAAGCTGACGATCTTCTTTTCCGACATCAAGGACTTCACCGAGACGGCGGAACACCTCCAGCCGGAGGAACTGACGAACCTGCTCAACGAGTATTTCACCGAAATGTCCGTGATCGCCCACGCCCATGGCGCGACGGTGGACAAGTTCATCGGCGATGCGATCCTGGCCTTCTTCGGCGATCCGGAGACGCGCGGCGCGCGCGAGGACGCCAACGCCTGTCTCGACATGGCAATCGCCATGCAGCGGCGCATGGGCGAGCTGAAGGGCGAATGGCGCCGGCGCGGCATCGAGAAGCCGTTCGAGGTGCGCATGGGCATCAACACCGGCTATTGCAACGTGGGCAACTTCGGCTCCGCCGACCGGATGGACTATACGATCATCGGCGCGGAGGCGAACCTGGCGGCCAGGCTGCAGGGCATCGCCGAGCCCGGCGGCATCGTCATCTCCTACGAGACCTGGGCGCATGTGCAGGACAGGGTGCGCGTGCATCGTCTCGATCCCATCACGCTCAAGGGGATCTCGGGCGAGATCGTACCCTATGCGGTCGACGGGCTGGCGGAGAATGCCCCGGGCGAAACGCCGGGGTCCTCGACGATCAACGAGGAAAGCGAGGGGCTGCACCTGAGGCTCGACCTCGACAGGCTCGACGAGGACGCGCGTCGTCGGGCGGAGGCCGCGCTCGAGAAGGCGCTGGGCGTGCTGCGCCGGGGAGGGGATGAATGAGCGTCATCCTGACGCATGACGCGCAAGATTCCGCGTCTGCGGCACCAAGATATGTGGCTCACCCCGTTGCATCCTCCGCGAGGCTTCGGTAACCAGCGTGCGGAGGCCCCGGACGGGGCGTGCCGGGCGACAGGCCCATGCCGACCGCAGTCGGGTCGACGGTGTCGCCAGAACATTGCCCATGGATGCGGTTCGCCGCCACAGGAGAGACAAGCATGACCGTGAAGGTTGCCATCAACGGTTTTGGTCGCATCGGACGCAACGTGCTGCGCGCCATCGTGGAATCTGGCCGCACCGACATCCAGGTCGTTGCCATCAACGATCTCGGCCCGGTGGAGACCAACGCCCACCTGCTGCGCTACGATTCCGTCCATGGCCGCTTCCCGGCGACCGTGACGGTGGACGGTGACACGATCGACGTGGGCACCGGCCCGATCAAGGTCACCGCGATCCGCGACCCCAGGGAGCTGCCGTGGGGCGAGCTTGGCGTCGACGTGGCGCTGGAGTGCACCGGCATTTTCGCCGACCGCGACAAGGCCTCCGTGCATCTCGAGAACGGCTCGAAGCGCGTTCTCGTGTCCGCGCCGGCCACCAATGCCGACAAGACGATCGTCTACGGCGTCAATCATGACAGCCTGACGAGCGCGGACATGGTCGTGTCCAACGCGTCCTGCACCACCAACTGCCTGGCACCGGTCGCCCATGTCCTCAACGAGGCCATCGGCATCGAGACCGGCTTCATGACCACGATCCACTCCTACACGGGCGACCAGCCGACGCTGGACACGATGCACAAGGATCTCTACCGCGCCCGTGCGGCCGCGCTGTCGATGATCCCGACGTCGACCGGCGCCGCCAAGGCCGTCGGCCTGGTTCTGCCAGAGCTGAACGGCAAGCTCGACGGCGTGTCGATCCGCGTCCCGACGCCGAATGTCTCGGTCGTCGACCTGAAGTTCGTCGCCCGCCGCGCCACCACGGTCGAGGAAGTCAACGAGGCCATCCGCACGGCGGCCAACGGCAAGCTGAAGGGCATCCTCGGCTTCACCGACGACAAGCTGGTCTCGACCGACTTCAACCACGATCCGCATTCCTCCATCTTCCACATGGACCAGACCAAGGTGATGGACGGAACGCTGGTGCGCATCCTGACCTGGTACGACAACGAGTGGGGCTTCTCCAACCGCATGTCGGACACGGCCGTGGCGCTCGCCAAGACCATCTGATCCGCTGATGTTCGGGCGGGCTCCGGCGACGGTTCCCGCCCGACGCATATCCGGATGGCGGCGCGCCTCGCGCGCAGGCCGTTTCCGGTCCGGCGAACGTCCGGACCGCCCCCGGGGCCACACCCCAGACCTGTCAGGAGCCGACAGATGAGCTTCAAGTCCCTCGACGATCTCGATGATCTTTCCGGCCGGCGGGTCCTCACCCGCGTCGATCTCAATGTGCCCATGGACGGCGGACGCGTCACCGACGCGACGCGTATCGAGCGGGTGCTGCCGACGATCCGCGAGCTTGCGGGCAAGGGCGCGCGGGTCGTGCTTCTGGCACACTTCGGCCGTCCCAAGGGGCAGGCGGTCGCCGACATGAGCCTGGCGCCCGTCGCCAAGGCCCTTTCGGAGCACCTCGGTCGGCCGGTGGCCTTCGCCTCCGACTGCATCGGCGACGCGGCGCGATCCGTGGTCGACGCGCTGGGCGACGGGGACGTGGCGCTGCTGGAGAACACCCGGTTCCACGCGGGCGAGGAGAAGAACGAGGCCGCCTTCGCGGACGCCGTGGCGAGCCTCGGCGATATCTACGTCAACGACGCCTTTTCCGCGGCGCATCGCGCACATGCCTCGACCGAGGGGCTGGCGCGCCGGCTTCCCGCCCATGCGGGGCGGACCATGCAGGCGGAACTCGAGGCGCTCGGCGCGGCGCTCACCACGCCGGTGCGTCCGGTGCTCGCCGTGGTCGGCGGCGCCAAGGTGTCCAGCAAGATCGACCTTCTGGAAAACCTGGTGAAGAAGGTGGACATGCTCGTCATCGGTGGCGGCATGGCGAACACCTTCCTCGCCGCGAAGGGCAAGGATGTGGGCAAGTCGCTGTGCGAGCACGATCTCGCCGATACCGCGACGCGCATCCTCAAGGCGGCGGAGGCCTCCGGGTGCGAGATCATCCTGCCGGTGGATGCGGTCGTCGCGCGCGAGTTCAAGGCACATGCGGCGAACGAGACGGTCTCCGTCGACGAGGTTCCCGCCGACGCCATGATCCTCGACGTGGGGCCGGCGTCCATCGCGACGGTGGTGGCGGCCATCGACAAGGCGAAGACGCTCGTTTGGAACGGCCCGCTCGGGGCGTTCGAGATCGAGCCCTTCGACAAGGCGACGGTGGCGGCCGCGCGCCATGCGGCGGAGCGCAGCAAGGCGGGGGCGCTCACGAGCGTCGCCGGCGGCGGGGACACGGTCGCGGCGCTCAATCACGCGGGCGCGGCGGAGGCGTTCTCCTATGTCTCGACCGCCGGAGGCGCTTTCCTCGAGTGGCTCGAGGGCAAGGATCTGCCCGGCGTGAGCGCGCTTCAGGCGTGATGCGCAGGCGTCGCGCGCCTGCGACTGGTTAAGTTTGTCTGAAAGTTGCGGCGCCGGTCTCTTGTGCGCTGCGGCAGGCTGGATAATAAGGAGCCGCGCGACAGGCGCGGACAACGACAGGGAAGAAGGACGAACCGATGAGCGAGCGTCTCGAGGACATTGCAGAGGCCATGGTGGCCTCGGGCCAGGGCATTCTTGCGGCTGACGAAAGCACCGGCACCATCAAGAAGCGGTTCGACCAGATCGGCGTCGAGAACACCGAGGACAACCGCCGCGCCTATCGCGAGATGCTGTTCTCGGCCGACGAGGCCATGAACGACTACATCTCCGGCGTCATCCTGTTCGACGAGACGCTGCGCCAGAAGGCCGCCGATGGCACGCCCTTCGTGGAGATGATCCGCAAGGCCGGCGCCGTTCCCGGCATCAAGGTCGACAAGGGCGCCAAGCCGCTCGCGGGCTTCCCCGGCGAGACGGTGACCGAGGGCCTGGACGGCCTGCGCGAGCGTCTGGCCGAGTATCACGAGCTTGGCGCGCGCTTCGCCAAGTGGCGTGGCGTCATCGACATCAACGAGGAAGACGGCCTGCCTTCCAGCACCTGCATCCAGGCGAACGCCCATGCGCTGGCGCGCTATGCGGCGCTGTGCCAGGAAGCGGGCATCGTGCCGATTGTCGAGCCGGAAGTCCTGATGGACGGCCCGTCGGCCTCGCATGACATCGAGACCTGCTACGAGGTCACGGAGTGGACCCTGAACACGGTCTTCGCCGAGCTGTTCCAGATGGACGTGCTGCTCGAGGGCATGATCCTCAAGCCGAACATGATCGTTCCGGGCAAGAACGCGTCCTTCCAGGCGTCGGCCGAGGAAGTGGCGGAGTTGACCGTGCGCTGTCTGAAGGCGACCGTTCCGGCCGCAGTTCCGGGCATCGCCTTCCTGTCCGGCGGCCAGTCGGACGTGCAGGCAAGCGAGCATCTGCACCTGATGAACGCGTCCGGAAACCTGCCCTGGACGCTGACCTTCTCCTATGGTCGCGCGCTGCAGCAGTCTGCGCTCAAGGCATGGGGCGGCAAGGGTGACAACGTCCCGGCGGCCCAGGCGGCCTTCCTTCACCGTGCGAAGATGAACGGCCTTGCCGCGCGCGGTGCATGGAGCAAGGACCTGGAGCAGGCCTGAGCCGCTCCGCCCGGTCCGCCGTGCCGTCCTTTCGGGGCCGGTGCGGCGCAGGAATGACGTCTCGCCACGCGGCAGGTCCCTGCCGCGTGGCGATTTCGCATTGACGGGGCGCCTTGTTCCGTCAAGCTTTCGCCGCGATCGGCGACCATTCCAGTGTGACGGGATCCACAGGTCCCGCCCCAGATGAAAGAGCCAAGACCGTGCATCCGCGCCTCTATCTGATCTCGCCCCGGACGCTCGACCCGGCGACCTTTCCCGACCGCCTCGCGGAGGCGCTTTCGGGCGGAGACGTCGCCTGCCTGATGCTCGACAACCCGGGCCTGTCCGAGCAGGACTTCCAGAAGCTCGCCGAACGGGTGGTGCCGCTTGCGCAGAAGGCCGGCGCGGCCGTGGTCCTGCGCAACGACACGCGCACGGCGGGACGCGCGCGGGCCGACGGCGTGCATCTCGACACCGACGGCGAGGAGGGCGCGCAGGACATGGAGCGCGCGCTGGAGACCTTTAGGCCCGACGGCATTGTCGGGGCCGGCGAGATCCGTTCGCGCCACGACGCGATGACGCTTGCCGAGATCGGCGTCGACTACCTCCTCTTCGGCCTGCTGTCCCTGACACCGGAGGCCGCGCCGCACGACAAGACGATCCAGTTCGCCTCGTGGTGGTCCCAGCTTTTCGAAACGCCCTGCGTGGCTCTGTGCGGCACCGATCCGGCGGGGGTTGCCGCCTGCGCCGCGACGGGGGCCGATTTCGTCGCCCTGCGCGAGGCCGCATGGGATCACGAGCAGGGGCCGGCCGAAGCCGTGCGCCAGGCGAATGCGGTTCTGCAGACCTACTCGCTCGAGGAGGCGCACGAGGGATGAGCCGGCGCGTGACCAGGGATCTCCTCGCGCTTGCGCTGTCGGCGGGGCTTTTCGCGCCCCTGGCGGCAAGCGGGCAGGAGCAGCCGGTTGATGCGCCGGCGACGACGGATGCCCCGGCCACGCCCGAAACATCTTCCACTCCGGACGCTTCCGCCGCGCCCGTCGCGCCGCCGGCGACCGATTTCGGGGACGTCGCGCCGCTCGACCTTCCGCAGGCCGGCGAGGGCGAAAGCGATGCCGCGCGGGCTCCGGGGCGGACGTCGGGCTCGGACACGACCCCCTCCCTTCCCACACCGGTCGCGGTCCGGCCACCTCTGCCGCCCGGGCCGGGGATCACCGGCGTCGACCGCTCAGCCGACTATGCCTATGGCGCGTTTCAGCGAGGCTGGTACATGACCGCGCTGTCGCTCGCCACCCCGCGCGCGGAGGAGGGCGACACCGCCGCACAGACGCTTCTCGGCGTCCTCTACGAGACCGGGCGGGGCCTGCCGCGTGACGCGAAGCGGGCCGCGAGCTGGTATTCGCTTGCCGCCGAGGCCGGCAACCCGCAGGCCGCGATGCGCTACGGCCTCATGCTGCTGAACGGGCTGGGGGTGGAGCAGGACGAGGAAAAGGCCGGCGACATGTTCGAGATCGCCGCGAAGGCGGGCAGCGCCGAGGCGATCTACAATCTCGCGGGCCTCTATCGCACCGGCGAGGGGCGCCCCTACGATCCGGACAAGGCATTCGAGCTTCTCAAGCAGGCCGCCGAACTCGACGACATGGACGCGCGCTTCCAGCTCGCCCAGTTCTATCTCGACGGTCCGGCTGACATCCGCGACGAGGCGCGCGCCGCCTTCTGGATGGGCCGTGCCGCGCGCCAGGGGCATGTGGGGGCCCAGGTGCGATACGGAATCCTGCGCTTCAACGGGCGTGGCGTTGCGCCGGACGAGGCGGAGGCGGCGGACTGGTTCGAACGCGCGGCGCGGGCGGGAAATCCGGTGGCCATGAACCGGCTCGCGCGCATTCTGGCGCTGGGGCGCGGACGCGAGGTCGACACGCAGGCCGCCGCCGGCTGGCATCTGGCAGCCCGCTCGCTTGGCGTTTCCGACCTGCAGCTCGACGCGATCCTGGCGAACCTCACGCCGGAGCAACTGGACGAGGCGCAGGCCTTCGCGCGCGGGTTCGCGACGGCGGTGGAACAGCTCGCCACCGACGAGGCGGCCACCACGCCGTAACGGCGCAAAAGCGGCTTTTTGCTTGATTGCGAACCGGAAGTGTGGTGCACAGGCCGCGCACCGAACATCGAGCCGTCCTTTCGCGAGGCGCGCCCGTTCCGACCTTGCCGGTCCGGCTCCTCCTGGAGCCGTGCAACCGGGCAGAAGCGTCGGCGCGCGGCGCCGGCAGGTCCCTGACGGACCGCCAGCCCGAGCAGTCGGTCCCGCGACAGGAATTGCAAGTATCACGCTTCAAGAACGACAAGACAGACGAGTCCGAACGCATGAAGATCAACGGCAATGAAATCAAGCCCGGCAACGTGCTGCAGCATCAGGATACGCTGTGGGCGGTGGTCAAGGCCGAGCATGTGAAGCCCGGCAAGGGCGGCGCCTTCGCCCAGGTCGAGATGAAGAACCTGATCGACGGCCGCAAGCTCAACGAGCGCTTCCGCTCCGCCGACAAGGTCGAGCGCGTCCGGCTCGAGCAGAAGGACTTCCAGTACCTGTATCCGCAGGAAGACATGCTGGTCTTCATGGATACCGAGACCTACGAGCAGATCGAGCTCCAGTCCGACTTCGTCGGCGAGCGCGCCGCCTTCCTGCAGGACGGCATGATGGTGACGCTCGAGCTGCACGAGGAGCGTCCGATCGGCATCACGCTGCCGCAGTATGTGACGCTCGAGATCACCGAGGCGGATGCGGTCGTGAAGGGCCAGACGCAGTCCTCGTCCTACAAGCCGGCGATCCTGGAGAACGGCGTGCGCGTCATGGTGCCGCCCTTCATCACGGCCGGCGAGCGCATCGTCGTCGACACCGAGCTTGTCGAGTACGTGCGCCGCGCGGACTGAGCCGTCCCCGCCTCTTCCCGGTTTCGCGAGGCGTGCAGCGGCATGCCTCGCGCCTTTTCCCCGCCAGTGCGCCCCACGCCGCGATGAGTCCGCGCGGCGCGAGACGGCCCGGCCAGATCCAGGTATTCGTCCATGTCCCGCTCCGCCATTCTCAACGTCATGGTCCAGGCGGCCCTCAAGGCCGGCCGCAGCCTCGCTCGCGACTTCGGTGAGGTCGAGAACCTGCAGGTGTCGCGCAAGGGGCCGAGCGACTTCGTGTCGGCCGCCGACATCGCGGCGGAAAAGATCGTGCGCGCCGAACTCCAGAAGGCCCGCCCGGACTATGGCCTGCTGATGGAGGAGTCGGGCGAGATCCCGGGCGAGGATCCCCAGCACCGCTGGATCGTCGATCCGCTCGACGGCACCACCAATTTCCTGCACGGCATTCCGATCTTCAACGTGTCGATCGCGCTGGAGCGCGAGGGCACGATCGTCGCCGGCGTGATCTTCAATCCGGTCATGGACGAGCTTTACACCGCCGAGCGCGGCCGTGGCGCCTTCATGAATGACCGCCGGCTGCGCGTCGCCTCGCGCAAGGCGCTGCCGGACAGCGTGATCGGCACGGGCATCCCGTTCCTGGGTGTTGGCGATCACGCGCGTTCGCTCAAGGAAATCCGCCACGTGATGGGTGAGGTTGCCGGTATCCGGCGCTGCGGCGCGGCCGCGCTCGATCTCGCCTGGGTCGCCTCCGGCCGGTTCGACGGCTACTGGGAACACGGCCTGAAGCCGTGGGACATGGCGGCCGGCATCCTGATGGTGCGCGAGGCGGGCGGTTTCGTCAGCGACATCACGGGCAAGGACGACATGTTCGGCACCGCCTCGATCGTGGCCGGCAACGAGCATATCCAGGGCCAGCTTCGCAAGCTGCTGGCCAACGCCAACGCCTGAGGCAGGTCCCGGTTCGACATTACGGCTTTCCAGCCCGGGAAAAATCACGCTATCAAGGGGTACGGCCGAAACAGGGAGAAGCAAGCCGACATGGCGCGCGCCTATGATCCTTACAGCCTGTCCAGCCCCTGGATCTATCTGATCCGAATGGTGATCTTTCTGGCGGTGTTCGCGTTTCTCGCGCTCATCCTCTACCGCCAGATCGCAACCGCCTTCATGAGCAATCCCGGGCTGAACGGCCTGATCCTGGCAACCGGCGCGATCGGCATCCTGCTCGCCATCCGCCAGGTCATCCGGCTGGTTCCGGAGGTCAACTGGGTGAACGGGTTCCGCCTCGGCGATCCGGGCATCGAGGTGCGCCGGCCCCCGGTGCTGCTGGCGCCCATGGCGACCCTGCTGGGCAATCGCGCCGGCGACACGATCCTTTCGCCGGCGACCACCCGCTCCATTCTCGATTCCATCGGGATGCGCCTCGACGAGGCGCGCGAGATGGCCCGCTACCTGACGGGCCTGCTCGTGTTCCTGGGTCTGCTCGGCACTTTCTGGGGCCTGCTGCAGACCGTCGGCTCGGTCAATGCGACGATCCAGAGCCTCGACGTGGGTTCGGGCGACGCCAATGTCATCTTCGAGGATCTCAAGGCCGGACTGGAAGCCCCGCTTTCGGGAATGGGCACAGCGTTTTCGTCCTCGCTGTTCGGCCTGACCGGTTCGCTGATCCTCGGGTTCCTCGACCTTCAGGCGGGGCAGGCTCAGAACCGCTTCTACAACGAGCTTGAGGACTGGCTCTCGACGCTGACCGATATCGAGCCGGAAGACGGTGTCGGCACCGGGGGAACCGCGGGGCTCGTCGAGCTGCGTGTCGCCATCGACAACCTGCGCCAGAGCATGGCCGAGGGCGGAGGCGGCGGCGGGGGAACCAACCGCAACGCGGCGCTCGCCATGGCAAACCTTGCCGAGGGCATCCAGGGGCTGGTGCAGCATGTGCGCGGCGAGCAGCAGATGATGCGCAACTGGGCGGAGGAGCAATCGGAGCAGCAGAAGCGCATCGAGCAGCTCCTGCGTTCCATGTCGAGCGCCTTCGACCGGCTGGGCGACGGCGACCGCTGAGGCGGCGGGCCGCGAAGGCGGTCCCGGGGCCTGAACCGTGAGGTAGGGAGACATGGCCGGCACGCGCATGAGACGGCGGGAAACGCGCACGGACTACTGGCCGGGCTTCGTCGATGCCATGGCGTCGCTCCTGCTCGTCATCATCTTTCTGCTGTCGGTCTTCGTGCTGGCCCAGTTCTTCCTCGGTCAGGAGCTGTCCGGCCGCGACACGGTGCTCAACCGCCTCAACGCGCAGATCAGCGAACTGACCGAACTCCTGGCGCTGGAGCGTGCCTCGGGCCGCGATCTGCAGGACACGATCGCCACCCTCACGGCCAATCTCAACGACGCGGAATCCGAGCGCGATCGGCTTCAGGGCCTGCTTTCGGCCTCCTCCAGCGAGGCGAACCGGGCGGGCGGGACGGTGGCCGAGCTGGAAGGCCAGCTCGACGAGGAAAAGCGGGTTTCCCAGCGCGCGCTGTCACAGGTTGAACTCCTCAACCAGCAGATATCCGCCCTGCGTCGCCAGATCGGCGCGCTGGAGGATGCCCTCGAGGCTTCCGAAAGGCGAGACCGCGAGAGCCAGACGAAGATCGCCGACCTCGGCCGGCGGCTGAACGTGGCGCTGGCGCAGCGGGTGCAGGAACTGTCGCGCTATCGGTCGGATTTCTTTGGCAGGCTGCGCGAGATCCTGTCGCAGCGCTCCGACATCCGCGTGGTGGGCGACCGCTTCGTGTTCCAGTCGGAGGTGCTGTTCTCCTCCGGCTCCGACACGATCAATCCGGAGGGCGAGCAGGAACTCGTCAAGCTCGCCGAGGCGATCAAGGAACTGGCGGTCGAGATCCCGCCGGAGATCAACTGGGTGCTCAGGGTCGACGGCCACACGGATGCCAGGCCGCTGTCGGGCACCGGACGCTTCCGCAACAACTGGGAGCTTTCGGCGGCGCGCGCCATTTCGGTCGTGCGGTTCCTCATCGACCAGGGCGTGGACCCGGCGCGGCTCGTGGCCGCCGGCTTCGGCGAGTTCCAGCCTCTCGAGGAGGGCGAGAGCGAGGAGGCCCTTGCCCGCAACAGGCGCATCGAGCTGAAGCTGACCGAACGCTGACGCGCGTTCGCGCGGTGCATGTTGCCCGGTTGTTCTGGCCTTGGGGCGCGAAAAACGTTACCGGTTTGTTCCATGACAGCGGCGATTCGAATCCTCGGGATTGATCCCGGTCTCAGGCGTACCGGCTGGGGGCTCATCGTGGCCGAGGGCAACCGCCTCCGCTTCTGCGCCAGCGGCACGATCACGTCCGACAACAAGCTTCCGCTGGCCGAGCGGCTGCGGCAGCTTCACGACGGATTGCAGAAGGTCGTCGCGGATGCCGACCCGCACGAGGCGGCCGTCGAGCTTACCTTCGTCAACAAGGACGCGGGCGCGACGCTGAAGCTCGGACAGGCGCGGGGCGTGGCGCTGCTGGTGCCGGCGCTGAACGGGCTGTCGGTGGCGGAATACGCGCCGAACCTGGTCAAGAAGACCGTGGTCGGCACGGGGCACGCGGAAAAGGACCAGATCCGCATGATGGTGAAGGTTCTGATGCCCAAGGCGGTGTTCAACTCGGACGACGCGGCGGACGCGCTGGCGATCGCCGTGTGCCATGCCCAGCATCGCAACCAGCCGGCCGCCGTGCGGCTTTCTCAGCAGGGGGCCGCATGATCGGCAAGCTCAAGGGCGTCGTCGACGAGGTCGGCGAGGATCACGTCATCCTCGACGTTCACGGCGTCGGCTATCTGGTTTTCGCGCCCGCGCGCGTTCTTCAGGGGCTGCCGTCGCAGGGCGAGGCGGCGGTGCTGCACATCGAGACAATCGTGCGCGAGGACATGATCCGCCTCTACGGGTTCGGCAGCGCGGCCGAGAAGGCGTGGTTCCAGCTTCTGCTCACCGTGCAGGGCGTGGGGGCCAAGGTGGCGCTCGGCGCGCTGGGAGTGCTCAGCGCGTCCGAGATCGCCAATGCGATCGCGCTCGGGGACATCACGGCGATCACGCGGGCGCCCGGTATCGGCAAGCGGGTGGCGGAGCGCATCGTCTCGGAGCTCAAGAGCAAGGCGCCGGCCTTCGCCAGCGTGGATGCCGGCACCATCGCGGTCTCGACGCAGGCCAAGTCCGACGTCGCCACCAACGCGGGCGACGCCGTGTCGGCGCTCGTGAACCTTGGCTATGCCCAGGCACAGGCGAGCGCGGCGGTGGCGGCCGCGATGAAGACGGCCGGTGAGGATGCGGAGACCTCGGCGCTGATCCGTCTCGGCCTCAAGGAGCTTGCCCGATGAGCGGCGAGGAGATCGGCGACGGCAGCACGCGCATCGTGACGCCGGAAACGCGTGGCGACGAGATCGACACGACGATGCGCCCGCAGGTGCTTGACGACTTCGTCGGCCAGGCGCAGGCGCGTGCCAACCTCAAGGTCTTCATCGGCGCCGCCAAGGCGCGCGGCGAGGCGCTGGACCATGTGCTCTTCGTCGGACCTCCCGGTCTCGGCAAGACGACGCTCGCGCAGATCATGGCGCGTGAGCTCGGCGTGAACTTTCGCGCCACGTCGGGTCCGGTGATCGCCAAGGCGGGCGATCTCGCGGCGCTTCTCACAAATCTCGAAGAGCGCGACGTGCTCTTCATCGACGAAATCCACCGCCTCAGCCCGGCGGTCGAGGAGGTGCTCTATCCGGCGATGGAGGACTTCCAGCTCGACCTCATCATCGGTGAGGGGCCGGCGGCGCGGTCGGTCAAGATCGATCTTTCGCGTTTCACGCTCGTCGCGGCGACCACGCGGCTCGGCCTGCTGACAACGCCGCTGCGCGACCGTTTCGGCATTCCCGTCAGGCTGCAGTTCTACACGCCGGAAGAGCTGGAGCTGATCGTGACGCGCGGCGCGCGGATTCTCGGCATCGGCATGAGTGAGGATGGCGCGCGCGAAATCGCGCGCCGCGCGCGTGGCACGCCGCGCATCGCCGGCCGCCTGCTGCGCCGGGTGCGCGATTTCGCCGTCTTCGCCGGGCAGGAAAGCGTCGATGCCGCCATTGCCGACCGGGCGCTGACCCAGCTCGAGGTGGACAGCGCCGGCCTCGACCAGCTCGACAGGCGCTATCTCAGCCAGATCGCGCTCAAGTTCGGTGGCGGGCCGGTGGGCATCGAGACCATCGCGGCGGCGCTTTCGGAACCGCGCGATGCGATCGAGGAGATCGTCGAACCCTATCTGATCCAGGAGGGCTACCTCCAGCGCACCCCACGCGGGCGTGTGCTGACGGCCCAGGCATTCCGCCATCTGGGGCTCGCCGTGCCGCAAGGGCCGGGGGCGCCGCAACTCGGCCTCTTCGCCGAGGACCCGGACGGCAACGGAGCCTGAGGCAATGGCTGGCGGACACGATACGGGATCGCGGGGCGAGGCGGACTGGCCCGATCTTGCGGGGCGCCTGACCGACGACGGACACGTTCTGCCGGTGCGCATCTACTATGAGGACACGGACTTTTCCGGCGTCGTCTATCACGCCGCCTATCTGAAGTTCGCCGAGCGTGGCCGCTCGGACTTCCTGCGTCTTTGCGGGATCCATCATGCGGCGCTGGAGGCGGGCGAGCACGGCGAGAGCCTCGCGTTCGCCGTGCGGCACATGGAACTCGACTTTCATGCCCCCGCGCGCATCGACGACCTTCTGGAGGTGGAGACGCGGCTGCGCGAGGCGCGCGGCGCCCGCCTGGTGCTCGACCAGTCGATCCGGCGGGGCGGGACGCTTCTCTTTCACGCAAGCGTGACCGTCGTTGTCATTTCCGCTCAGGGCCGGCCACGCAGGCTTCCGGCAGGTCTTGCCGAGCGTCTTGCGCAGCCCGGCGGGCGACCTTAACGCCGAAGTAACCTTAACAGGTGCTCAATGCCGCGAGCTTTCGGCCGATTCAGTCGCAGTTTTGCCCTATTCCCTCGCCAAGCAGGCGGTTGATACAGGCGGACGACTGACGGCCCGGATGCGTCCGGAGTGACCGGTCGAACGCCCCGAACTCGCCTGCGCCCGAATTTTTCGCGAGCGGCGTCCCGAGGCGGTTTGCAGCGGTTCATGAAGACGCCATTGGTATCGGGCAAGAGGTCCAGACATAGATGAATCCGGTTGAACTTGCACAATCGACCCTCGCCGCGCCGCAGGGGGATCTGTCCTTCTTCGCGCTGTTCATGCAGGCGCACCTTGTGGTCAAGCTGGTCATGCTGGGGCTGATCGGCGCCTCCGTGTGGTGCTGGGCCATCATCGTCGACAAGTGGCTGCTCTACGTGCGCACGCGGCGACAGATGAACCGTTTCGAGACCGTGTTCTGGTCCGGCCAGTCGCTGGAGGACCTGTATCGCACGCTGTCGGGGCGGGCGAACCACGGCATGGCCGCGCTGTTCATCGCGGCGATGCGCGAGTGGAAGCGGTCCCATGAAAGCGCCAAGCCCGCGATCGCCAGCCTGCGCCAGCGCATCGACAGGGTCATGGACGTGACCATCGCGCGAGAGGCGGAGCGGCTGGAGGGACGGCTGCTGGTGCTTGCCACCGTCGGTGCGGCGGCGCCCTTCATCGGCCTGTTCGGCACCGTCTGGGGCATCATGACCTCCTTCCAGGCCATCGCGGCCTCGAAGAACACCAATCTCGCCGTGGTGGCACCGGGCATCGCCGAGGCGCTCCTGGCCACCGCGCTCGGGCTTCTGGCCGCCATTCCGGCGGTGATCGCCTACAACAAGCTGTCCGCCGACGCGGCCAAGCTGTCCGGGCGCATGGAAGGCTTTGCCGACGAGTTTTCCGCCATCCTGTCGCGGCAGATCGACGAGAGGGGCTGAGCCATGGGGATGCAGATGGGCGGAGCGCGCGAAAGCGGCGGTCGCGGCCGCCGTCGTCGTCGCCAGCAGCCGATGAGCGAGATCAACGTCACGCCCTTCGTGGACGTGATGCTGGTGCTCCTGATCATTTTCATGGTCGCGGCGCCGCTGCTGACCGTGGGCGTGCCGCTCGACCTGCCGGAAACGCAGGCGAAGCCGGTCGACAGCGTCAACGAGCCGATCACCGTGTCGGTGGCGGCGGACGGCCGGGTCTACATCCAGGAGACGGAGATCGATCCGGAAGAGCTTATCGCGAAGCTGCAGGCGATCGCCGAGAGCGGCTACGAGGAGCGCATCTTCGTGCGCGGCGACGAGAACGCCGACTACGGAACGATCATGAAGGTCATGGCCCGCATCAGCGCGGCCGGCTACAAGCGGCTGGCGCTGGTCACGCTCGAGGAGCAGCAGTAGACCCATGCGCGTCGGGCTCATCGCATCGACTGCCGGCCATCTGGCCGTGCTGCTTTGGGGGGTTGTCGCCCTTCCCGATGCGAGACCGTTCGAGGTCCCGCCGGTGGACACGCTGCCCGTCGATCTCGTTCCCGTCTCCGAAGTGACCAAGCTGCGTGTCGGCGAGAAGACGGCGGAGCTGCGCGAGGTCGAGGCGACGAAGCCTTCGGAAAAGCCGGCTGAAAAGCCGGCGCCGGAGACGAAGCAGGCCCAGAAGACACCGACGCCTCCGACCCCGACGCCACCGGCTCCCACACCGCCCGCGCCGACGCCGCCGGCGCCCAAGGAGCCGGCCCCCGCGCCGAAGGAGCCCGAGCCGGCCCCGGCCCCGAAGGAGCCCGCGCCCGCGCCCAAGGCTGCGGAGCCGAAGACGGAGCCGAAGCCCGAGCCGCCGAAGGAGCCGGAGCCTCCCGCGCCGCAGCCGGTGAACGTGCGCCCGCGCACCAAGCCGACCCCGCCGCCGCCGCGCCCGACGCAGACGGCGGAGAAGCCGCGCGAGTTCAACCCGAACGATATCGCCGCGCTTCTCAACAAGGTGGAGCCGACCGGCGGTGGATCGACCAACCAGACCGACACGCCCGCTTCGCTCGGCAGCCAGCGCGGCGAGAGCGGCGTGACCATGAGCCAGTCGGAGCTCGACGCCTTGCGCGCGCAGATCCAGCGGTGCTGGAGCCCGCCCGTGGGCGCGGCCGGCGCCTCCGATCTCGCGGTGCGGCTGAAGATCTCCCTGACCCGCTCGGGCGAGGTCGACCAGCGGCCCGAGGTTCTGAATTCCAGCGCCAATCCGTCGTTCGGCATCGCGGCCGAGAGCGCAAGACGTGCCGTCCTGCGCTGTCAGCCCTATTCGATGCCGGCGGCAAAACACGACCTTTGGCGCGAGGTCATCATCAACTTCGATCCGCGTGATCTGCTTGGCGGCTGAGGCCGGGCGGGTCAGGATCGGGGCGGCAGGACACGCCGCCGAAATCGGACTGCGAGGGCCTGCGATCTCGCGACAGGCGAGGCGGGCGACAGCGCGAGTGAGGGAGCTCGATTGATGACGAGACAGGCAGCCATTGACGCAAGCCGCAGCCTCGTGCGCGTGGCGGCGATCGTCTGCGCGGCGGTGATCTGGGGTGTGATGCTCCTTCCGGCCGGCCCGGCACGGGCGGTCGTGGAACTCGACATCACCCAAGGCAACATCGAGCCGCTGCCCATCGCCATTCCCGCGTTCACCGGGCAGGATCAGGATGCCCAGCTCGCGGGCGAGATCAGCGGCGTCATCTCCGCCGATCTGGTGCGGTCGGGCCTCTTCCGCGCGCTCGATCCGGCGAGCTTCATCGAGAAGGACGTGAACATAAACACGTCGCCGCAGTTCGCCTCCTGGCGTCCCATCGGCGCGCAGGCGCTCGTGGTGGGCGCCATCCAGCGGCAGGCGGACGGGCGCATCCGCGCGGAGTTCCGGCTCTGGGACGTGTTCTCCGGCCAGCAGATGCTCGGCCAGCAGTTCTACACCTCCACGGACAACTGGCGCCGCATGGCCCATATCATCGCCGATGCGATTTATGAGCGCCTGACCGGCGAGAAGGGCTATTTCGACACCCGCATCGCCTTCATCGACGAGACGGGGCCGAAGGACAAGCGCGTCAAGCGGCTGGCGATCATGGACCAGGACGGTGCCAACGTGCGCTACCTGACCAATGGCGCCAACCTGGTGCTGACGCCGCGCTTCTCGCCCTCGCGCCAGGAAGTGACCTACATGTCCTGGACCGGCAGCGACCCGCGGGTCTATCTGCTCAACATCGAGACCGGACAGCAGGAGGTGGTCGGCAACTTCCCCGGCATGACCTTCGCGCCGCGGTTCTCGCCCGACGGGCAGAAGGTGGCCATGAGCCTGCAGCAGGGCGGAAACGCCAACATCTTCGAGATGGACCTGCGCTCGCGGCGGACCACGCGGCTGACCAACACGCCGGCCATCGACACCAGCCCGTCGTTCTCTCCGGACGGGCGCCAGATCGTGTTCGAGTCCGACCGGGGCGGCTCCCAGCAGCTTTACGTGATGAACGCCGACGGCAGCAATCCGCAGCGCATCAGCTTCGGCCCGGGGCGCTACTCGACGCCGGTGTGGTCGCCGCGCGGCGATCTCATCGCCTTCACCAAGATGAACCAGGGCCGCTTCATGATCGGTGTCATGAAGCCGGACGGCTCGGGCGAGCGCATCCTTACCGAGGGCTATCACAACGAGGGGCCGTCCTGGGCGCCGAACGGCCGTGTGCTGGTGTTCTTCCGCGACACGCCGGGCGCCAACGGCGGGCCCCAGCTTTGGACCGTCGACCTGACGGGCTACAATGAACGCCGCGTGCCGACACCAGCCTTCGCCTCGGATCCGGCCTGGTCGCCCTTGCTGGAGTGAGGTGCAAAAGCTAGACTCGGCGCGTTCCCTGAACGGAGATCCTTGGGAACGCGCCATCATCAGGGCCCGCGTGGCGCGTCGTCGCGAAATGAAGCGGTGACGATTTGTTAACCACGTTGGTCAACGCGCATTTAACCGCTTTCGCTGTAGAAGCGTTTACCCTGTCGGGGCGGTGGGGATCAGGAGTAAGGGCAGATGATCAGTTTCGGGATGCGAGGACGCAGCACGCGCGTGGCGTTCGTCGTTGCGGGTGCCTTGGCGCTTGCGGCTTGCGCGCAGACCAAGCCGGAGGGACTCACCGGCAACGTCCAGCCGGGCACCGGCCAGGACTTCGTGGTGAATGTCGGCGACCGTGTCTATTTCGCCAATGACCAGACCAACCTCTCGGCCCAGGCGACCGCGACGCTGGACAAGCAGGCCCAGTGGCTCGGCTCCTACAGCCGCTACACGGTCACCATCGAGGGCCACGCGGACGAGCGCGGCACGCGCCAGTACAACATCGCGCTCGGCGCGCGGCGTGCCGATGCGGTGCGCAACTATCTGGTGGCGCGCGGTGTCTCCGCGAGCCGGATCAAGACCGTTTCCTACGGCAAGGAACGCCCGGTCGCCGTCTGCAACGACGAGAGCTGCTGG
>MDTG01184992.1_pt1 | contig 17802 bp, 18 predicted proteins | sample 811421 | NCBI WGS metagenome assembly MDTG01 (sample SAMN05326645, study PRJNA326480) | marine metagenome | isolation source: seawater | place: Pacific Ocean: South East | collected 2011 | reverse complement strand
GGCCCGTACTTGTCACCCCATTTGAGCGTAAAGAAGTTCATAATCATCCATATAAATAACTGTATATACTATTATATATCATTGGAATTGAAATGTACACTAAAAAAGAACTAGACGAACAATTTCCTACAGAAACATTTTGCGCGCTTCCCTGGATGCATTTATCTACTAGGCCTAATGGTCATATGCGTGTGTGTTGTACAGCAAATGCTAGTGGTGTTGCTGTTAATGCTGAGTCTACTAATAAGACTAAGTCAGATGCTGGAATCTTAAAAAGAGATGATGGTAAACCTGCAAACCTCGCTACGACCGGATTGCTTGAGAGCTGGAACAATGAGTACATGAAAGGTGTTCGGCGGCAAATGCTAGCTGGAGAAAAACCAGCATCATGTATTAAATGCTTCAAGGAAGAAGAAGCTGGCCATAGATCTAAGAGGCAGTGGGAAACTCGTAAGTGGATACAGGATGCAGGAGGAATTGATGAAATCATTCGTGGTACTCAAGAAGACGGGACAGTCGACCCTAGGATTCGATATATTGATTTGCGCCTTGGCTCTAAATGTCAGTTGGCTTGTGTTATGTGTAGCCCACATGATTCGAGTGGTTGGGTAAAAGAACACAAGCAAATTCATCCTCATCTAGTTAATCCTAAACTCAAGCAGACTATGCAGTGGGAGAAAGAGACTGGCAAGCTAGCTTGGACAGGTGGATCATATAACTGGCATAAGAAAAGTCCAACCTTTTGGGATGAGCTATACTCACAGCTTCCACATCTTCGGCAGCTATACTGGGCCGGTGGTGAATCTCTAATTATGGATGAGCACTATACTCTTCTTGAAAAAATTATTGAGGATGGCTTGGCGAAGGATATTGAACTACGCTATAACTCAAACGGATTAGAATGGAGAGAAGACTTATTTGATTTGTGGAAAGAATTCCGCAATGTAATCTTCCATTTTTCTATAGATGACATTGAACAACGAAATCATTTTATTCGCTATCCATCTCCTTGGCCTGAAGTTGTAGAACAAATTAAGAAGCTAGATAACTATCCGCATGGTAACCTTGAGCTTACTACTGCATGGACTTGCATTGCACTCAATATATATTACTTGCCTGAATTTATTAAATGGAAAGTGCAAGAAGGATTTAAACTTCTAAACAGATGGCCATCCGGCGCAGGACTCTTTTCATGCCATTTGGCCTATTGGCCACCACAGCTTAATGTAAAAGTCTTGCCTGAATGGTTTAAGAAAGATGTTAGGCAGAAGTGTGAAGACGAGCTATTTCCGTGGCTTGAAAAGAATTGGAAAGATTGTACTGGCGTAACTGAACGCCAAGTGTCATACGATACTTGGAGACAATCAGAGTATGGTATACCACGCATGCAAGGTTTGCTCAACTTTATGGATGCAGACGATTGGTCAACAAGATTACCAGAGACTGCAGAGTGGTGTTACACGGTAGCAGATAAAAGATTTATAGATTTCAATGAAACATTTCCAGACTATGATTGGCTAGAGTGGTATAAATGAGTAAGACGTTTTGTCCATTACCTTGGAACTCTATTAATCTTCGTAATAACGGAGATCTTAGAGTATGCTGTAACACAAACAGCTATACAAAAAATCGTGGTATTCTTCGAAAAGAAGATGGTACGCCATATAACGCAGGTAGAGATGATCTAAACGAAGCACGTAATGCTGAGCTTCTCAAGGAAGTAAGAACTTCTATGATGAAAGGAGAGTGGCATTCGGAGTGTGAGCGTTGTAGACAAGAAGAACTAAATGGTGTACAATCGCGAAGAGGATATGAGAATGACGATTGGGGTCATATCATGGATGGTGCCTTATCTAATACAGAAGAAGATGGTACTATTAATCCTGACGATTTCGATATTGATTACTTTGATATTCGGTATGGAAACTTCTGTAACTTGAAGTGTAGGATGTGTGGACCGACTGATAGCCATACTTGGTATGACGACTTTGTCAATATGCATGATAAGACTACGTACAAAGATACACATGACTTAATCACATTGACAAAGAATGCTAAAGGCAAATGGTCTACTAATCAATATGACTGGTTTAAGAATTCAAATTACTATTGGAATAACTTTGAGAAATATACTAACAACGTAAAGAGAATGTACATTGTTGGTGGTGAACCTCTTATCATCGAGGAGCACATTGAATCTTTAGAAAGGCTAGTACAATCTGGTAGAGCAAAAGATATTGAAATAGAATATAATACCAATCTGACAAATGTAACTGATCGTATTCTCAAGCTATGGGAAAGCTTTAAGCAAATACGAGTTGGTGTTTCAATTGACGGCTATGGAGATGTTTTAGAATACCAAAGAGCTCCTATCAAATGGAAGCTTCTATATCGTAATATGCAAAGGCTCGACCAGAATCTTGACATTAATCTAAAGTGCTGGTTTACTTTTACTGTTACACCATATAATGTTTTACACCTACCAGAGTTTATGAGATGGAAGCTAGAAGAATCTGGCCTAAAAAGATTTAATCCTCTTACTGGCCTTAGACCTCTCGTTACTCATCACATGTGTCATTCGCCGAAGCACTTCAATGTCAAAGTATTACCAGCAATATTTAAAGATGAGGTGGCAGAAAAATACCAAGAGTATATTGACTGGATCTTGGCAAGTGGATATAGCACTAAAGTAAAAAATAGTTTTATAAAAATATGCGATGGAGTTACTGACTTTATGCTATCAGGAGATTACTATAAAGATCATTGGGATAGATTTGTGTTTGAAACAACTAAGCTTGATGAATTACGAAATCAAGATATTAAATCTGTTGTGCCTGAATTCAAGCATTTACTATGAATGAGAATTTTTGTATAATTCCGTTTATGGTATTGAACTGTAGACCTAATGGAACTCTTAAGACTTGCAGTCAAGCCGAAGGAGCTCATCCTATTGAAGGATTTAATCTCAATACAGATAGTGTAGAAGACTTTTGGAATTGCGATTGGATGCGAGATTTTAGAAGACGTAAGATTCGCGGAGAAAGAATACCACAGTGCGAAGGTTGTAAAAGAACAGAAGAATCAGGAGGTGGATCTAAAAGGCAAGGATACCTTGATAGATACTATGAGAAGTACAAGCACCGAATTCGTGAAGATGGATATGTTGAAGAGATGCCTGCTTGGTGGGAGTTTAGATTATCATCGGTTTGTAATTCTGCTTGTAGAATCTGTACACCAAAGAACTCGACTCTTATTGAGAAAGAGCACACTAAGCACTACGACTTTATTCCTGAGTATGATAAGAAGCAATTAATCGGATGTTCAAAAAAACAGCTAGGAGACGGAGGTAACTTTCTAAACGAGTTTTGGAAGCATGTTAATCAGATAGATGCGATTGAGTTGCACGGTGGTGAGCCACTCATTGACGATAACGTTATAATGACTTTACAACAACTCGTTGATACTGGACATGCCTCTCGAATGCACGTTCATGTGCACAGCAATATCAATAAAGTAGATGAGTATGTAGTTAGTCTACTCAACCAATTTAAGTCAGGCTGGTTTGGAGCTTCTATTGATGCATATGGAGAAGAGAATGAATTCTTACGATGGCCAAGCAAATGGAAGACAGTGGATCATAATTTTAGATCATTAAAATTACATTCGCAATGGAGAAAAAGTATTCTGTCAGCTATTACAGTATATCAATGTCTATCTATGTGGAAATTTCTAGACTGGTTTTTAGAATTTCAAGATGACTGTGATATGTTTTTCTACACCGTTCACTCGCCAGATAGGTTTAGTTTAGAAATGATAAATCTAAATACTCGTTTACAAGCAGCTGAAGAGCTTGAAACTTATAAGCCTATTCTTCATAAAAGACACCATGAAAAAATAGATAACTTAATTAACAATTTAAGATCAACTCGTACTCCGCTCGAAAAAGAATATAAAGGATTTATCGAATATAATGATGCACTCGATAAAATAAGAAAACAAGATTCATTTAAGCTTTTTCCTCACATTAGAGAGATATATGAAACAAGTAGCACAAAGATACATTCATAATAGAACAAAGGCTATTAGTGTAGACTGGTATATGACTAAGCGGTGTAACTACGACTGCTCGTACTGTGTCGACTACTTACACGATTTTCATAGCCCCAATCCTCCTCTTGAGAAAATGAAGCTACTCGTTGACGCCATTGAAGACAAGTATTGGTATAACGTGCAGTGGTCATTGTGTGGAGGTGAGCCTATGATTATTCCTTGGTTCTATGATATCGTAGAATATATTGGAAGATCTATGCCTGACGAAATATCTGTAGTAACAAATGGATCTATTCCAGCAGATAAGATCATTAAGAACTTTGAATTTCTAGATAATATTGTCTTCTCTATACACTTTGAGTATATTCATAATAAGATTGAAGAAACTCTTGAAAAGATTATCGCTATCGAAAAGTGGCGTAGAGAGTGGAATGATACTCACGATAAGAAGAAAACATTTATCGCTCGATTTATGGTATACCCTGGCCAGCTAGATCTAATCGAAAAAATGTGGGAAAGATTAGTTGAAGAAGATATTGAGAAGATCGAGTTTCGCAATATTCGACCACAGCATGGTGTAACAAATGAATTGCGGCCGGGACAGAATGAGTTAATTCTAGGTGATAACACCGGTTCAGTATCTACTGCCGATAAGATTAAGAAGAAGGCGGAGAGAAGAAGCAAAGGCTATGATTCAGAAGTGTTTCAACAATTGATAGGAAGAAATTCTTTCTACACTCAAGAAGAATTTGATAGAATCAATAGCTGGTATAAACATAAGACTGATGCTAAAAAGAGAAATAACATTGAGAGATACTGGGAAGATGGATCAGTAACAGTAGATCACTATAATACTATGACGCTTAACAAAGACAATAACTATAAAGGATGGACGTGCTGGGCAGGTGTTCAGCATCTAAAAGTCGATCCTGACGGAAGAGTATTCATTGGTAGCTGCCATCGCGGCGGACCAATTGGAAACATATATGAACTTGATGAAGGCTTTGAATTGCCTACCAAGCCAACAGTTTGTGATAGAACTTGGTGCGGTGATTATTTAGATCTTCGCGTACCGAAAGCAGCACCAGGATATGAACACCTCCTTAAAGACTACGTCTGATACATTCTGTTCTCTTCCTTGGAACCACACTTTTATTGGACCGGGAGGAGTTGAAAAGCCTTGCTGTCGATTTCTCTTGAATAAAGTAGGTCCTATTGAAGAGCTTCGCAATGCTATGCTTAAAGGTGAAAGACACCCGGGTTGTCGTAAGTGCTGGGAAGAAGAAGATGCCGGTAGAAAAAGATCTTTAAGACAAATTCATTTACAACCTAGAGGGTTTAATGAACCTCTTATTGAAGATCTAGATGTAGACAATCCTAAGTTAGTTTGGCTTGAGTTATCTTTTAGCAATCGGTGCAATATTCGATGTAGAATGTGCGGTCCTTTTTATTCTACAAATTGGTATAAAGATTGGCTAGCCGTAGAAGATTACGTTCAGCCAAATATACCCGGTGTAAAAGATGTTGCAAAGTTTATCAAAGAACATCCTGAACCTGTTCCTTATGACATGTCAAATCTAGATAAACACATTCCAAATATTCGTCATATCAAAATGACTGGTGGCGAACCTTTTATTATTCCGGAATATCAAGAAATACTTGAAAAGATAGTTGAGAATGGAACGGCCGATAAAGTAAGTCTTAACTATAGTACTAATCTTACAGTAATGCCAAAGCCAAGACTATTGTCTTTATGGTCAAAATTTAAGAAGTTAGAATTCGCTACTTCATTTGATGCTACTGGCAAAGTAATGGAATATCAGCGCTATCCAACAAAATGGCCAAGAGTCGAACAGGTTTTAGATAGATTAATTAATCTACCGAATGCTGAACCTGGAATTCGAGGTACAGTTACGATATACAACATTTTAGATATTCCTAATGTTGCGTGGTATTGGAATGATATTTTGCCAGATAACACGTGGCTTAACTTTGTACAAGCTTCTAGCCCAGAGCAAGTATCAATAACAGTTTTACCACGATGGGCTAAAGACATTGTTGCTAAAAGATTAGCTTATAGTGCACCTACACAAAGAATACAAGACAACTTTGATCAACTAGTCAATTACATGTATAACGAAGACAACTCGCATAGGCTTTCGCAGTTTATCGACTTTACTCAAAAGTTAGATAAAGCTCGAGGAGAAGATTTTAAAAAGGTAGTACCCGAATTTGCAGGTCTCTGGTAGAAATCCAAATAGAATCTATATTACATGGAACTTTACTTCTATGTGTAACTTCTCTTGTTCTTATTGTCCAGAGAATTTACATGATGGTAAGTATGGATTTCCTGATATTGAAGATGCAATTTACTTTCTAGAAAAAATGTGTAACGGCAAACAACCTGATATGTTTTTTGAGATCCTAGGCGGTGAAACAACTATGTGGCCTAAGATGATTAAGTTTCTTAAAGAATGCGTAAGAGTCAATCCTAATATCATAATGGAAATCAATACGAATGGTAGTCGTACGCATGCATGGTGGGAAAGATTTGTTGCAACTGGATTACAAAAAAACGTAGTACTTAACTTTAGTTATCATGCTGCGTTCTGCGATCCGGATTTATTCTATAACAATCTTAAAATTGCTTCTGAAAGTGGATACGCGGTTTCAGCAAACTACATGCTCGATCCTGAGTACTTTTATAAGATTCTTGATCTGTATAAGAAAACTCATGGAAGTCTTAAAGTCGATACTTCTATGAAAGTTCTTAGACCAGACTTTAACAGCAGCAAGTTAATAGATGGATACACCGAAGAGATGCTTGACTATATCTCAAATACAAATGAAAATGAATTGAAGAAAGGTAATGCAAATGATTCCGGCTGGAATATGGATATTTACTATGATAAGAAAAATGTCAATTTTCAAAAGCAAATTATTGAAGGCAAGCATTCATTTCAATTCTGGCAATGCAGTGCTGGATCAAAACGAATTTTTATTGAGATGAACGGTGACGTATGGGTGTGTTCTGAGCTTATTGGCTATAATAAATACTCGTTAGGAAACATTTTTAATAGAACATTTGAATCACTTAATGATTATATTACATGCCCTGCAGAATATTGCGCATGTAAAGTAGACGCACTGGCATATAAGTATGATTAGATATGAAGACTTAACATTAGAACACTTAAGTACGAAGCGGCAAAGGCCTATGTACTTGAGCGACTATACTAAATTCCGTGAATCGCTGTCTATGAAAGACTACCCGCGCGACCCGCACGCGTACACCGAGCATTTTCTAAAACAAATTGATGAATGGATTAATTCTCATGAAATGTGTAAGTATATTGGTTTAGAAGATTTTCTATATAGAGATGCTATCCTAGGTACTACACAGTTTCTTGATGAGCTGCACTATCACAACAAGAATGAGATTGTAGTTATCGAAGGTGAGTATAAGTATCACAGAAGGCTTACTGATTGGTCTGTACAAGAAACTGTCGGTAAGTATAATATCTTGCCGGGTAATACGTTTGTAGTGTCATATCCTTCATGCATGACTACGAGTACTATAGAAGATTTTACTGACATATTAGATCACTGTTATGAAATAGGAGTGCCTGTTCATATTGATGGTGCTTGGTTTGGCATGTGCCGTAACTTCGAATTTGATGTAAGGCATCCGGCTATTCAATCTGTGGCAGTATCTCTTTCTAAATCTCTTGGATTAGGTTCACAGCGTATTGGTATTCGATATAGTCGCAATAAACAAGTAGGTCCAATATCTGTAATGAATGATTTTAGATATGCAAACGTTTCAGACATGTGGTTAGGTGTAGAATTTATGAAAGAGTTCGGTACTGATCACTTATGGAAAAGATATGGCCATCTATATTCAAAGGTATGCAAAGACTTTGGACTAACTGAACTTGATGCGATTCATGTCGCGCTTGGACCAGAAGGAGAAGAATATGGAATTCGCACACCTTTAAGAATGCTTATTGATGGAGTGTATGATGAACGTGGCACTAACAAAGGTTTAAACGAGGTTGAGCTCAATGAAAAGTAGAGTAATAGACAATCCGCTTGATGAGGATAAGATTGATTTGATTATCGACACTGCGCTAGGTGAAAAGGTTGCTCTTGGTAAAGAATCAAATTTCTATCATCGTTTTACGTGGACTGCTGATGAGTGGATGAATAACTGGATTAAACCAACAGTTCCAGAAGAAGGAATGTGGAAGTTTGACTATATGAATTCATCTTATAATATCCTCTACCACAATGATATTATCGAAGGTAACAATGGTGGATTAGGTTGTATCATTCCTTTAGAGTGGGAAAACCAAGATCCTCAAACGATTATGCTAAAACATTGGGATACTCGAAGATTGATGTATTGCGGTGATGATAGATGCGAGTATGTCGACACAAAAGAAAAAGCAGATTTTAAATGTAGTGAGCTTGAAGAAGATTTAGTCTTTAATTGGGATAGAAGCAAGATGCTAATCTTTGACGTTACGCAATTGCATACTGCTAGTCGATTTGACAAAGCGTGGAAAACTTTCTTCCTAGGATTCTTAGTTTGAAAGATGTAGTTTGTATGCTTCCGTGGCAGTCATTTACAGTCACGATGAATAATACAATTAGACCGTGCTGTAGATTTTCTACGAAGGAAGCTGTAGAAATTTCTGACTATGAAAACGCGTTTCGTCAGTTACGTGAAGATATGCTAGCAGGAAAGAAAGATTCTCGTTGCAATAAGTGCTACCAAGAAGATGATAGTGGTATACCGAGCATGAGGACTGCTGCAAACGAGTTCCATGCTATGGAGGATAGATATTCGAAACTCACACCCGATTTTAGAAATCTCGAACATCTTGAATTAAGCTTAGATAACACGTGCAATTATCAGTGCAGAATGTGTTCTAGTATGTTCTCATCTAAACTTCTAAAGCGAGATATAGATCTTGGCCTTAACCCAGAAAGAGTACAAAAATCTAGATATGAATCCCTGAAGCATTTAAACATTAATTGGACTAGTCTAAGAAGCGTAAAGCTATTAGGAGGCGAGCCATTTCTTTCTCCTAATTTTCTAGATTTTTTATACTTTCTAGATATGCGTACAAATATTTCTGAAGTAGAGTTAGAACTAGTAACAAACTGTTCTATAAAAATGAATGAAGAGACCGCAGAAATTCTTAATCAGTTTAAGCATATTAGACTGTCTGGCAGTTTTGACGGATTGCCTGAGTTATCAGAATATCAAAGAGTTGAATCTAATTTCCAGAAAAGTTTTATGAATTTTTTAGAATACGGTGATCTACTTCGTAATAGAAGAATGACAATACACCAAACATTTACAGTCATTAACGCAAATTTTATTGACGAATCGTTAGAATATTATGAACCGTATTGTGATACTCAGTCATGGTCATATGATACAGACGGATATTTGTCTTTCATGCATGCTCCTGATTGGTACGAAGAATGGATTTTAGAACGAGTAACTAATCAAAAATTTAGAAATATAATTAAACAAAAAAAGTATGATCATGTTTCTTGGCATCGAGTACTCCACTCCCTACGTATCTTAGATACTTATTATACCACATCTCTCGAAAAAGTAAACCCCGAATTATCAGAGATTTTGCGAATCAAAACAAAAAAGTATATCGATGCACATGAAAAACCGGCAACTCGTGACTGTATGTATTGTGATATGATAGATGAAATGTAAGTTTGCATGGTCTCATTTAGACTTTAAGCCGGGTGGATATGCACCGTGTTTTCGATTTAAACTAAGGCATGGTCACGGATTCGGCACAGTACCCGATAAACCTTCTGAAGTTATTAATTCAGATGAGTGGATACGTGTAAGAGAACAGCTACAAAATGATGAATGGCCTGAAGAATGTATTGATTGTAAGATACAAGAAGATAGTGGTATGCAATCGTATAGGCAGAGATCTATGGATTTGCTTGTTTCAGAACCAGACTATACCAGCACTCATGTAAAGATAACAGACTTACAGTTAAAACTAAACAGAGCATGTAACTATTCATGCAGACACTGCAGTGTACCGAGTAATTCTAACTTTATCAAGCTAGGTAAACAGAATCCAGAAATAGGCAATAGGCTGTGGGAGCAACATAAGTTTGATCATGTAATTGAAAGACACAAGCATATCGATATTCCAACTCCTGAAGTAATTGAAGATCTGTTTGTCAATGTACTTCCTACCGTCGAAAGAATCGAGTTTTCTGGTGGAGAACCTTTCTATCACGTTGAAATGTATCGATTCCTTGAACGAATGATTGCGGATCCTAATATTGATACGACTAAAGTCACTCTCGTATATAATACAAATATGTCCTTTACAAAGTTTAAGAAGTATGATATAGTAGATCTATGGAAACACTTCAAGCGAGCTGACGTAACGGTAAGTATGGATGGCACTGGTAGTCTTTTCAATTACTTTCGTCAAGGCGGCGATTATCAAAACGTTATCGATAACATGCATGATATTCTATCTCGTACGGATAAGATAGAGAGGCTTCTTCTTGTTTGTACGACTACTGCTTATCACGCATTCTATATGAATGAGATTGCTCATGACTTATTTCATCTCAAACAAGATCTTGAAAGACATTACGGCATAGAAGTAAAATATAGACCTACATTCGTGCACTGGCCTGAAGGTCTAGACGTGGCAAACCTTGCCGAAGAAACTAAAATAAATATGTTGAAGAACCTTGATAAAAATAAGTTTACCGAAGAGTTTGAAAAAAGATTGAAAGGTCCGCGGACTTTGCCAGAAGAAACGTTTAAAGATATTGTTATGCTACAGGATCAACTATACAACCGAGATGCAAGTGAGCTAGCTCCTAGGATTTTTGATTATGTCTATTAAGATTCCAGTAATTACAGAAAACGTTATCATTCGTTTATCAGGAGGAGCTGATAGCGCTATTCTGCTATGGATGATATGTAACGAGTGGAAGAAAGAAAACAAACCTCTTACGGTTTGGCCTATTACTATTATTCATGGAGTACGTAACTGGCAGAGCTATCACGCTCAACAAGTGTACGACTACATACAGGAAAACTGTTATGGTAACTTCATGCCTCAGCGAGCTTGGCTTTGTGAGAATCCAAAAGAAGATTACGTTGACTATCAAGAAAGCTTGATTGACGAAGTAGTATCTGAAATAGGTGAAACATCTCAAGTCTTTAATGGTGTTACCGCAAACCCACCTGAAGAAATTGGCCAGAAATACTGGGGATCTTCGCCGGTGTTTGGAGAAAAAGTATGGGAGTGTAGAGAAAAGCATAGAGACTGGGAAGGTCGCTGGAACAAGCAATTAGTTGATGATGATGAAAGGCGCAAGTTAATACACTGTTGTCCTTTTATTCACAGCCATAAAGGTGCAATAGCTGAGTTATACGAGAAGTACGAGCTTATGGATCTATTGAAAATAACTCGATCTTGTGAAGGTTGGGATTACATGACTCATGGATTTACTGAAACGTGCGGTGAATGCTGGTGGTGTATGGAAAGAGATTGGGCGTTTAATGTATGGAATAAATGACATTCGAGTTGTTCACCTCGAGCCAACGCAGCTATGTCAGGCCTTGTGTCCTATGTGCGATCGTACAACAATGGATGGCAAGGTTAACCCTATTCTAACTGGCGCGTCTCTTTCTCTAAGTGACATAAAGGATATGTTTTCGCCTGAGTTTATTTCGCAATTACGTAAGATGTATATGTGTGGTAACGTTGGTGATCCAATGTTAGCTCCTGATTGTATTGAAATACTAGAGTATTTTAGAAAACATAACGATGATATAGTGTTAGATGTTGTTACTAATGGCGGAGCTCGTACAACAGAATTCTGGACGAAGCTAGCTAAAGTAACTTCTAATGTAGTATTTTCAATAGACGGTTTAGAGGATACAAATCACATTTACAGAAGAGGTGTACAATGGAAAAACGTTATGAGAAATGTGAAAGCTTTCATTGCAGCTGGTGGTATTGCCAAATGGGCGTACTTAGTTTTCGAACACAATGAACATCAAGTTGAAGAAGCAGAAAAGCTAGCGAAAGACTTAGGCTTCAAAGAGTTTGCTTTAAAGTCTACAAACAGATACGGTGAAGATAACAAGCCTGTTAGGCAGACTTATGATAGAAATGGAAGAAAGTCTAATGTATTAAAAACTCCATCTACAGAAAAATACAAGAGCGAAATTATAGAGAACAGAGTATCTTACAAAGATTTGCAAAAATCTATTATTGTGCCTAACTGTGTAAAGAAAAAAGAAATATATGTAACTGCAACAGGTGATGTTTACCCATGTTGCTGGTCTAATACTGCAGTAATATCATCACAAGATACACACCCCGAAGAAATTTTAGACGCAATATCGCAACAAGGTTCATACGAAATAAACGCAAAAAAGCTTGGAATAAAGAAAGCTATGGAATGGTTTGTAACATATGAAGAAAGATGGTGCACCGACGATAAGCCTATGATATGTTCAAAAAAATGTAACACTATACAAAATCATTTTGAGTTACAAACACTGGTGACTAAAGATGTATAGTATTGGCCAGATACACTTTGAACCTACTCAGCTTTGTCAAGCGTCATGTCCTATGTGCGATAGAAATAAGAATGGCGGTGAGGTTAACCAATATCTTAAAGACGAGTCAATGTCGTATGATCAGTTTGTAAAAGCTTTCTCTCCAGAATTCTTAAAAGGTTTACATACGTTCTATATGTGTGGCAACCACGGTGATCCTATCTTAGCACCCGACATGTTAGAGATATGTGAATATATTCGAGAGTGCAACTCTAAGATAAATCTACAGGTAATTACAAATGGTGGAGCCAGAAAAGTAGAGTGGTGGGAGAAGCTTGCAAAGATTGTAACTTTTGTGAACTTTTCTGTTGACGGACTGCAAGATACTAATCACTTATATCGTCAAGGCGTACGGTGGCAGAACGTTGAAGAAAACATGGCAGCTTTCTGTGATGCAGGTGGTAGAGCCAAGTGGACGTTTATCGTATTCAACTATAACGAACACCAAGTAGAACAGGCTCGTATCTTCTCTAAGATCCTAGGTGTCGACGAATTTATCATAAAAAAATCTGGACGGTATGTATACTCGGCCGACCTAAAGAAAAGAGATCAACATCAGGCCGTTGATAGAAAAGGTAACGCTACACAGTTACTTACACAACCAAAAGATCCTAAGTATAGAAACAAAGCGATTGATAGTGATTACGGCAAGATCGTAGATAAGTTTGGAACTCTCGATAACTTTATTGACGTAGCAGAGATACAACCTAAATGTGTAAAGAAAAAAGAAATATATGTTTCGGCTGAAGGCTTAGTGTTTCCATGTTGTTGGTTAGCTGGCCAAGTTTATAAGTGGTGGAGGCCAATGAAGGACAGCCAAGAATACCAGATGATCATGGATAACGGCGGGTTTGAATCTATCAATATTAATATAACACCATTAGAAGAGATTGTAAACGGTAAATTCTTTAAAAGTATAGAAAATAGTTGGAACATCCACGGTGTTGCGCAAGGCAGACTTAAGACATGTGGCAACAAATGTAATAAGGGATGGGATCCATTTATGGCACAGTGGAAATGAGAATTCTTGGTATATCAGAAGGAAGTCACGACGCGGCATGGACACTTATAGAAGACGGTGAGATTCTTGAAGCGCACCACGTTGAAAGACATTCGCAAGTCAAGAACGACAAGTGGCTAAAGAAAGATCTTCTACCAGACGCCGACATTATTATTGGCCACGAGAAAAGAAATAGAGTCGACTTCCGTAGGCAGATCGCTGGCCAACCAGATCGTGCTCGTAACATAGATCCTCATATAGAATATGGTCATTATGAAACTCATGCTTGGGCTGGATGGGCTACGTCTACATTTGAAGATTGCGACATTCTTTGTATCGATGCAATAGGTGAAATTGAAAGTGCATCCTGCTTTGAAATGCGTGGTGGCCTTATGCGTAAAACGTGGATGTTGAGTTATCCGGATAGCATAGGCCTAGCATATTCAGCAGTAACACAGGCTCTTGGTTACAAACCTATGGAAGAAGAATACATTGTTATGGGGTTGGCCGCGTACGGAGAACCTACTATTGACTTTGATTATCTTTTACAAACTAACTGTCATACCGGTATTTCTCTTCCGGCAGGTAGACCTGAAGATATTGCGGCTTCCATACAAGCGTTCTACGAAAAACAGCTTCTCTCAAATATTAATAAATACTGTAAACACGAGAATCTAATATTGATGGGAGGATGTGCACTTAACTGTGTCGCTAATTCGAAAATTAAAGATAAGAATATTTGGATTATGCCTAATCCTGGTGATGCTGGCTCATCTCTCGGTGCTGCAGCAAGACACAGAAAGAAGAAGCTTAATTGGAAAGGACCGTATCTTGGAACTAATATCGATAGTAAAATCAATGCTAGTGAAGTTGTTAGATATATTCTTGAGCATGGTGTCTGTGGTGTGGCTAACGGCCGCGCTGAGTTTGGTCCTCGCGCCCTTGGTAATCGCAGTCTTATTGCTGACCCCCGTCTTGATATTAAGGACAGTGTTAACGACATTAAGAAAAGACAAAGATTCAGGCCTTTCGCCCCCGCGATACTAGAAGAATTTTATGATGAATATTATGAAGGACCAGTGAGTGAGTACATGCAATTTGTTTCAATAGCAAAACACGACCACAAATCTGTTATTCACGTTGACGGAACGTCTCGTGTTCAGCTCGTCAAAAAAGATTGTGGTTCTATACTACGAACTATCCTAGAAGAATGGTATGAAAAAACTGGATGTCCTATGCTTCTTAATACGAGTTTGAATATCAAAGGTATGCCAATGGTTGATAATTTAACAGACGCTCTTAAATTTGAAGAGACATACGGAGTAAAAGTTTTTTAATGACTAAGCCACTTCTTATTACTGCAGGCTGCAGTTGGACTGATGCTTTAGAACCGGGCTATACTGAAAATGGTATCAACGTGTGGTCATCCATTGCAGCCGAGTTCATGGATTGGGATGTGATTAATCGAGGAACTGGAGGAGCTGGCAATCAGTTTATAGCTAATCAGGTTTTTGATACAATCAATGAAAATCTGGATAGAGAAATCATTGTATTTGTATACTGGTCACAAGCTTGTAGAGCGAGCATTTTTGGGCTTGATAACATTGTTCTAGGAAAGAGCGGTAACTGGGTCAGAGAACCTAATGAATCTAGATTGACAAAAGCTTCAGTAGAAAAGTATATTTCTGAAAGACTTAATTTTATATCTAAAAAGAATATTGAGTATCCTACTACCGTAGTACACAGCTTAGATCCAGAAATGAATGTATATGCAACTGTAGTGTTAGAATCATTGAGAACAATTTGTTTACTTGATGAATACTGTAAGATGAAAGGAATTACTATCATTCATGGTACTGCATTAAATACTATTATGGGTGCTGAAGCAGTAACACACGTCGATCCTCACAAAGGAGTTGAAGCATATGATGTAATGTCAAGCAGAAGAATAAAGCTAAGACAGGAGTTATTTGAAGTTTGCAAAGATTTAAAATACTATCAGTACATTGAGAATATGACAAATAAAATTGAGAGAAATTTCTTTCATTACAGTGAGTCTGGCTATCATAAGTATGAACGCATGTTTATTTCCGAAAAAGATAACCACCCTAATCAAAAGGCGCATCAGCTTATTGCTGCCGAATTCATCAATGCATATCATCGCGAATTAAATAAGGACAGGCCTGCGTCTGAACAAAGTTATGTCTACGACTGATTTGAAGTGGAGCCAATATGACTTTACTCAAATACCATTTGACAATATTGTAAGCGTAGGACAAAGGACTATGCTGCACCGTGATTTGTTTACGGTCAGCTGGTTACTAGGAAGATTTTGTAATTACTCGTGTTCATATTGCTGGCCATACGCTTCAAGCCGCAAGAAAGATCACCGTACGATTGACTTGATTCTAATGACTATCGATGAAATCAAACGTCAATCGCGTGCTAATAATTACAATTCATTTCATTTTTCATTCTCTGGTGGTGAGCCAACTTTCCATCCAGATTATCTAGAGATTATGGAATACTTAGCTGATGATGTTCCTAACTGTAACTATCATTCAGTACATATGACTTCTAACATTTCACGTAAGATGAAATGGTTTGAAGAATACGCTGCGATTTGCAGCAGGTTTCACAGGTCGAGTATCACAGCCTCGTGTCATAGAGAACATGTAGATACACAAGAGAAAGTTGCGGAGTTTGCCGACAAATTAGAATATTGCCAGAGCCAAGACATTCAAGTTACAATCAATCAAGTTATGCTGCCGGATAAGTTTGAACAATGTTGGGAGGACGCGTTGTACTTCCATGAAAGAGGAATCAATGTCACTCTTAAACCTCAGTCTGATCCTACTGCTAGTTTTATTGTTGATGGCTATACTGATAGCATGCTTGAACGATTACGTAACGGCATGCCTCAACGAGGCTTTACCGATACAAAAAAACTCATCAGAAGACCCAGACCCAAAGTGGAGCTTGATTTACGTTATGAAAAAACTGGCATCCCTCAACATATGCAAGTAGAGTTAGAAGATGCAGATGGAAAAAAATACTATATGGACCAAGCAGAACGCTTCAATACTTTTAATTTCAATAAGTTTAGTGGCTGGACTTGTGAGTCCGGTTATAGGTCTATTATTATTCGAGAGCCTGACGGCAGTATCAAAAGATCTTATTCTTGTAGTGACGAACCACTAGGGTACATTGATAAGGGTTTCAAATTATTTCAAAAACCTATGCCGTGCATTACAGAAACATGCGTTTCTTCTGCAGATTCAAAGATTCCTAAGCGCAAATTAGTATAAATAGATCTGATATCTATTTTTATAAATATAGAAAACAAATAAGAGTATTTTGTAAATGGCCCAATACGAAGATATTACTATAGATCAAGGTGCTGATGCATCTATTGAATTGCATCTAGTTGATACGGATGGTTCAGTCAAGAATTTGACAAATCATACAGTCACCGCAAAATTGAAAAAAACTTATAGTAGCGACAGCGCAGATACTACATCCTTTGTCACTACTGTAGCAGACGCGGTTCGAGGTATCTGCACTATTACATTGACAAATGCTCAAACAGACGCTCTCAAAGCTGGTCGATATGTTTATGATGTTGAACTTTCTTTTGCTGATAGTGATGGTGACACGATCATTGAGAGAATTTTAGAGGGTAAGATTACAGTCACTCCGTCCGTAACGAGGTAAGACATGGCTATTAGAATTGGAACTGGCCAGACTACTCAGGTAAAAACGGTTAGGGGTGTAGGACAAACAACGCAGGTTAAAAGAGTTGTTGTAGGTCGGCCAGTTAGAAATGTAAGCTCTGGATCGACGAGTATTAACAACCTACTTGGAGTAGATACCAGTGGAAAGGTAGATGGATCGATGTTAGTATATTCCGCAACTTCCGGAAACTTTGAAGCTACAATATTTCTTGAGAAACAAGACATAAACGGAGGCAATTATTAATGGCCACTATTATCAGAATTAAAAGATCGACCAGTGCCAGCGCTCCCGGGTCATTAAAATCAGGAGAACTTTCCTACTCCGCTGGTACCGGTACCCAAGCAAACGGAGGCGACAGGCTTTACTT
>MDTG01005329.1_pt1 | contig 17803 bp, 20 predicted proteins | sample 811421 | NCBI WGS metagenome assembly MDTG01 (sample SAMN05326645, study PRJNA326480) | marine metagenome | isolation source: seawater | place: Pacific Ocean: South East | collected 2011 | reverse complement strand
GAGCGATGGGTATTTTACTCTTAGGATTACAGACATCGTGCAGCCCATTGAAAACATTCGAGTATATCTTCCTGGGTATGATAACTCCAACAGAATATTCCACCCTGATTTTATGAAGAGCTTAGAGCCTTTCGATACCATCAGATTTATGAACTGGGGTCGGACAAACGATAACCCTGTGATTCATTGGTATGAAGCCACTAACTTTTTTAATTATACTCAGGCTACTTCGGAGGGAGTTCACCCTCTTTACATGATTGACCTGTGCAACAAAACAAAAAAGCACATGTGGATCTGTGTGCCTCACATGGCAAACGATTTATATGTTCAGTATCTTGCACTGCTATGTCGAATAGTTTTAGATCCATCACTTACAATTTATTTAGAATACAGTAACGAAGTTTGGAATGGCATCTTTGATCAGTGTCAATACGCTCAAAACGAAGGGACAGCGTTAGGATTACACCCTCAACCTTGGCATGCGGGTTGGCGTTATTATTCTCAGCGATCAATTGAAGTTTTTAACCTATTCTCAAACATTTACAACCCATTAAATCAAAGAAGACTCGTTCGCGTATTGGCAGGCCAAAGTGTTAACCCTTGGGTCAACAGACAAATCATGGATTGGCAAAATGCCTATGAGAATGCAGATGCTTTTGCAGTTGCTCCTTACTTTGGTGGGTCGTTAGGAAATCCTAGTAACTACCCACAAGCCTCTACGTTCTCTGTTTCTCACATTCTATCTCTCTGTCAGATAGACCTTGATGACAATCACAATGTGTATACTAGGCAGAATAGAATTGATACCACACAGAGAGGCTTACAGCTATTAGCTTACGAAGGTGGTCAGCACCTAGTAGGAGTGGGATCTGCACAAAACAATCAAGCTCTTACAAACTTATTTGTACAGGCTAACAGAGACCCAGGAATGCGTCAGTTATATTACAATGACTTGAATCGCTGGTTTGGGGAAGGTGGAGATCTATTCATGTTATACCGAGCCACAGGTGATCACGGTAGATACGGATCGTTTGGTTTGCTTGAGTGGCAAACACAACCTAGATATACAGCACCTAAATGGATGGGTGTAATGGATTATCTAGGTCGTTAGAGTTCATACTCAACACCATTGCCAAAGCTTGAGCCAACCTCAATGTCTACACCGAGAGGGACTTGCAGGTTGATACCGAAGTTCTCTCTCAGGTAGTAGTAGTTCTCAAGCTCATCCTTAACTATCTCTACCACGCGCCTAGTTTCATTCTTAGGTGCAATCAATTCGATGGAGTCGTGAACCGTGGCTACAACCTTAGCCTTTAGGTTTCTGAGCTTTTCAATCACACCCAGCATACCACACAGAAGAATGTCGCTAGCCGCAGATTGAATTGTGAAATTAAGCCCCTGACGAAAAGCCTCTCGACGAACACCCTTAAAAGGTGATCGAATGTTAGGCAAATGACGGTAACGACCAAAGATAGTCTTGGCGTACCCAAACTGTTTGATGTAGTCATCAATGGTTTGCATATACTTACCTACACCAGGGAATGCTCGCATCCAACTGCTGATGATCTCCTCCGCTCGTTCCTCAGGAATATTACGCTTTGATGCAAGCGTATAGGCAGTGCCTCCATACACCGTCAAGAAGCTAACTTCCTTTGCGATCTGTCGTTCAAGCTTGCTCACATCCTCAGGATCCTTGTTGAAGGTTAGACCCGCAGAATAACTGTGAAGATCTACGCCAGACCTAAAAGCCTGAATCATGTTTTGCTCATTGGCGACGTGAGCGAGAACTCGTAGTTCCATCGCCTTCATGTCGATAGTGATGAAATCGTGACCCTTGGGTGCCACCACGTAATCACGAATGTTCACATCAAGAGACTCTCTCGGCAGCGTGTGGAATGATACACCAATCTTATCATCCTTCTTCCTGCCAACGTTTGCACCCGAGTTGGAAATGCGTCCGGTCACAGTGCCATCAATGTTATACTTAACATACATCCGACTGTTACCAGTATTCTTCAGAGCAGTGCGAGCACCTTCAATATATACAGAGTGCAACTTGGTCAGCTTCTTGTATTCAGAGAATCGATCGAAGAACCTCTTAGCAGCCTTCAACTGATCGTCCGTCATGTTGTTTAGAACTGCCTTGGCAATGTTTACTTCTTCATTATTCACTCTTAAGACCTCTTGCTGCGAACTCTTCCTCGACCATAGACTTCACCTTGGACAAGGTCTCCTCATTCGTAGACGGAGCACCCTTTTTGGTGAACTCGAAAGGATACAGTCCGAGACCAAAGTCTTCAACCTGAATCCACTCACCTTTCTCATCTTTCACAAAAGAGTAGATAACCTTTACAAGCTGGCTGGTTGAGTTAAGGTTAGTCCCTTTTTCTAACCCAGCAGCATCGCGAAGGGCGGCGTCTGCAAGCTTGATCTTCTCTTGCAACTGAGCGTCCAATTCGTTCATCTTATCCTCGTCGATCAGCAGACCTTCATACTCCATGTCGAGGAATGCAACAGTGAGAGGTGCAATCAGTTTCTCATACAGCTTCTCTAGTTTCTTCTGACGTACTTCATCAAGAAGCTTCGCGTAGACCTTGGCAGTAGCGTAGGTATCCTTGGCGTTACCATCAGCACATTGAATGAGTGGAATGTTCTTCCAATCAAATTTCTTACCTTCAACTGTAAGCATTAGAACTTCTCGTCGGGAAAATAGTAGTAAACAAGATCAGCCAGAGACTTAGGCACATCCTCTTTATAAAGGTGCTGTAGAAGTTTTGTGTCGAAGATATTATACACCTCATCCACACCATACCGCTTCAAAAACTTAAGGTCGAAGCCTGCATTCTGCAAGACCTTTCGGTTCTTCCTATTACGCATCACATCGCAAACAAACGTCATGAACTGGCCCTTAATCCTGTAGCTGAGTTTTGCATCCTTGTGATCAATAGGCAGGACCAGAGTCTTTCCAAGCTCCCCCGTATCGCGATCGACCAGAGTCATAGAAACGGTATGAATCGTATCTTGCAGGAAGTTAAGACCTGTGGTCTCAATGTCTACAGCGACATCCAAATCAGTATCGACAAAGCTCTGATCGAGATCCTCAGAAGTGGTGGCCAAAGTGTATGGAACGCGAGCCTCTGTGGCCTTCCCTAAAAGCTCATTATTTACAGCATTCTCTAGGTCGGTTCTGAAGAGATATGCGTTCTTAGGTTCTGCTAGGACCTGAAAAGGGTGCATAATTGGCACTACCTTGAACTCCGTGTCTGCCTCCGTAACCATGGTATCACACTTGCCTCTAACTTTACTATCATCCTTAGCCTTCCCATACAGAACAGTGGTTGCAACCTTACCGCAAGCAAATACCATCTTAGGTTTAAAGTGATCAATAGTGTCGTGCAAGTGAACCTTACAGGTCTTCTTGATACCAGTAGACAGGTTGTCTGAGGTAATGGTGGGGCACTTTACAGCAGTGGTAAATGCAAAGGAAAAATCGTGCTCAAGCCTCAGAAGCTCTCGCGTAATGATATCTTCTTCTTGAGGGCGGAACGCCTCATACTGACCCTCAAATATCTTAGCTGAGTCCGAGATGAATAGAATATCTACAGGGGCATCTGCGTATTCGTAGTCTAAGATTGTGTGCCTGGGGATCTGCATGGTCAGTGCAGGGCATCCTTCACACTTAGGATTATCACCTTGAAAACTTAGCTGTGGCATAAGACTATGATAGTAGATGGCGAATTACATTGACAACAAGAAATTTGAGGAGTTAATTCAACTTTTCAAGTCTGGTGACAAGACCAAGGAAGAGGAGTTGTTCGCCATGTTCGACCTCTTAATTGATCGTTTGATTTTATCCTTCAAGTTCAAGGTAGATCTTGAAGAATCTAAACAAGAGTGCTTCCTATTAATACTTAAAGTCCTTAAGAACTTTAATAGGGATTCTGGTCAAGCCTTCAATTACTTTACAACTGTCATCTTGAATAATCTTCGACTTCTTTATTCTAAGAATAAAAGATATTCAGAGAAGTTGGAGGCTTACAAATGCCTTAAAGACGGGAACTATATTCCAAGTTCCGCGCCTACCGACCCGTTGTAAGTTACAACGCGAGGGAATGACTTGTGAATTACCACAAGCATTGGGAGTTGGTCATACCTTGAGAGGCATGATGTCGAGATAGTCTCTTTATGATGCTTGATGCAGGACTTAATCAAGTCTAGACAATTGGGCACTTTAAATATATCTATCACGTTCAAATCCGTAGTACCACCAGTGGGTAACCGATCATTAAAAAAGTTACACGGTTTATCCCACTGATTAGTAATCAGATAATATGATGTCTTTTTAGATTGAATGCTGGAGGACACCACTGACTCTAGGTGCTTAGTGTTCTTTATATGAACACTAGTAAAATTATTCTTCTTCTTGCTCATTTTTTTCCGACTCAGGGTTTTCTTGATTTTCCGCCTGCTGTTTCTTATGTTCTTCAATCATCTGCTGAATCTGCTCTGTCATTGCATTGCAGCCAGCAAAAAAGATTTGTTTATAGAACTCATCCTCAGGGAGTTGCTCTGGCTTAATTTTAGAGAAGTTCTTGAACCCCTCTGCTTCTTCTTTTGAAAACTTAATTTGAATCTTCATACGTCCTCTACTCCTTTCGGTTACTTTAATTTTAGCATCGTCTAGTGAAAATGATACTTTATCCATGAGTCTATTATAGTCTAAAGGATTAGATATGAAAGACGATTTTGATGTGTCACCGTTGAAGAAGAAGAAAAAAGTAAACTCTAGAGCTAAGGGTAACAGGTTTGAGAACAAGGTTGCTAAAACTTTGAATGAAAGATTCAATACCAAAGAGTTTTGTAGAACTCCTGGATCAGGTGCATTTGCTACAACTCATACATTACCTGAATACTTAAAAGTATATGGAGATTTAATTACTCCTCAAAAGTTTAAATACATCATTGAATGCAAGAAAGGATATAATGAAGAACAAGTAAGTGATTTATTAAATCCTAAATCAACAATTTCAAAAATGATAGCTCAGGCTCATCGAGATTCTAAAAAATCATCGAGAAAGTTTTTATTGATCATCGGTCAGAATCGAAAAGAACCCGTGGCTATAACTAACGAGTTGAATCTGCCAGTCAAAGGTCCAAGCTTCGTAGGATCATCTGGGGATGTACAAGTTGCAATGTTCAAGCTTGCAGATCTAATTAATATCGATGACAGCTACTTTTTCTTGAATGATGCCTAGAGCTTCTCTTAGACCATCCAAAGCCTTAACTATCGTTGAAGAGTTTTCTTTACTCTTTCTCTTGTCGTATCTTTGATTGGTAGCTTTATTTACAGATAATGTTGTTTCATTATTTACTATTGTTTTCTGACCTTTGGTCCTACTAGGCTTTGCGTTCGTGTTCAATGCAACGCTAGCATCACCAGAGGAATAAACTATTAAACCCTTTGAGAAATCAGACTTATTAGTATTGATATCCCAACCACCTTTACCCTTAACTATATCTCGAAGCACATCATTTCTTGAGAGTACTTGGCTTTCACCCGTGCTCCAACTAATTGCAGTCTCATTAAGCTTAGGATCGTCAGATCCACCAGCGTGATACATTTTTGATGCTAGCCATCTCTTTGCTGACTCACTTCTTTTAGGATCACCAGAGTTTAAATCATTCTCAACCTTTTTGTAAGTAAGCATGGTAGCTACTTCTTTTTGAAGTCTTTCGTAGAGTGCCCCAGCAGTGTAAGAATTGCCATACGTATTTTTCAAATATTCTAACTTTCTTTTGATTGTGGCTCGCTCGCCTTTAGTTAGCTGGTCATAAGTTGAGTTATCTGTGATTTGCTTATCCAGCATATCAACAAAAGTTTTACCAGCATCTGCTTTGATCTTTTCCCCACCCCGAGTAGTAACTATCGCCTCATAAGGAACCTTAGATATGTCTCTTGAAATGCTATCTATATCATCGTTATATTCTTGCATTTCGTTCCAAGCCTCTGATCTACCTCTCTTTGAAACTCCTAGGTCATCAAGCATTGTATTTATCAACCCTGCATGAGGACCGCCGTCCAAAGGTTCCTGCATCATTTCTTTCTGAGAATTCTCACTGCCTTTACCCCAGGTTACATGCTTCAAAGATTTGTATGCTTTCATACTTGTCTTGCATACAAAAATTTGATCATCACCACTAGAAGCTAGTCCAGATTCAATAGCGGCATTTTTCTCTCTTTCGGACATATGCCCCTTCTCAACCATTTCATCCAGAGTGGTTACCTGATAGTTATTAGGATTGAGTCCAGACTTCTCCAAGGCTTTTTTAGCTTTTTCTTCTGTTGAGAAGTATTCTCTAATATCCTGCCTATTGCCAAACCTTGTCTCCTGCCCTGCTTCAGTGATAAACTCTGGGTTTCTATCTCTAACAATTGCTAAAGATAACTCCAACATCCTCTTGTAAGTAGAACCCTGCTTATCACTTGTAAATAGTTCTTTCAAATTGTTTACAATCTCTGAGTCCTCTGGAGATAAGCCAGCAGTTTTCTGAACTAAGAATGCCGTTCTAGCAGCGTCACTTAGCTTCTCCATCTTTTGTCTAAGCTGTCTAGAAGCTAATGCTATCTCTTGTGCCAACCCTTCGGGTATCTGTCCTTCAGATTGTTTTATTTGATTAGCTCTGAGCATCAAGATCGCAACTTTTTGAAATAATTCAAATCCGGTTCCTAGAGTATTGTTATCAGACCCACCCCCTACATCATCACTTAATATACTAATTTCAGGAATACCGTCTTCGTCACAAGCTTTAAACGCCTCTTCGATCGTATCTTTCAACAAACCTTTATCATCGGTAAATACGAGAGCCTCAGACAAATCAGCATCCGCATAAGGAGAGAATACCAGTTCACCCCTACCTGTTTTTCTAATGTTTTTTGTAAACGCTTGTTGACCTGTTGGACATTCTTCTGTGGCCAGAGATCTCATCATGTTTTCTAAGGTTTCCGAAATACCAACAATTGAAGAGTCGGGTAATACGCCTTCTTCAAATGTAAACCCATCGAACTCTCTATTGTAAACAAGATATTTATTACTTTCAGAAAGTCTTCGCTCAAGGGATTCAGCACGACGCCCAAAGAAAGCTGATTTATACTTGGTGGCACTCTTACCAATGCGATCAAATGCACCTTGAATAAAAGCAGACATCCTGAAGAAAGCATTGCTAGCCGCTTCTCTAGCTTCTTCAGTATCAAATTGACCCTGACCTATACTTTCTCCTGCTACTGCTCCTTCTCCTGCAATTTTTCTTGCCTTCTCCTCTTCCGTTTCTTCTTTTTCAGGCTCGTCGCTTGGTCCTGCAAGCATGGTGAGTATAGCTGCGAAATCTTTTGGATTTTTACCTGAGGCTATGCTGTTTCCGTCCCAAGTTGCTAACCTTCCACCTACACGAATGCCTCCCTTGCTATAGGCTTCAACCTTAACCGTGGGCTTATCAGTATTTGGAGTTTTATTCTCAACTTCAAACTTCATAGTTTGTGCTGGTATGCCTTGCCCAACCTTACCAGCAATCACCTGAGAAGCTTTTTCAATGCGAGGATCGGCCTCTTGCTCCAACAGTCGAAGCTTACGACCGTGAACTTTACTAAAACGCTCCAGAAGTTCTGTTACAAAATCCATAACTTATAATAGACAAATAGCCTTCTCTCTTATTTAGAGAGAAGGCTATCTCAACTTGCAATAGAGGGTTTACTAGTCTCCCGTCTTAGTGTAATCAACGAAGTCGTAGCGGAATGTGCATTCGATCGTTGAGAACTCGTTTGTCGAGTAATTCTTTTCAGAGAATCGGACACCTGTGGGGTAGACTCCGTAGACCTCAATTTCAGCGTGAGGTTCCATGGTGTTATCAAGCTCCACAATCGTCATCTTGTTAGCCTTAAAGCCACCCGGTCTAGTGCCACCAGGAGCAGCAAACTGAGTCATATCACCTGTGATCGGGTCATAGATACTCTTGAACCAGTTCCACAGAGCAGGGGACGAGTCTGCGACATACAGGTTGTCGAAAGTAACTGTGATGTTTTCAGGAGTAAACTTACCAGGGTAGTACAGCCTGTCATTCACACGATCAACCACGATGTCTTCAACCGAAACGGCAACAGGAGAAACTTGCTTCGCAGCTAAGGTTAAGCTATCACCAGAGTTTGAGAAGCCTGGAGGAAGTCCTGCAAAGCGAACCTCAAACTGGTATGCCCTTACTGAATCGATATCTTGAGAGATTCTAGGCAGCGCATTACCTGCATCAAAGCCTCTGTTTTCTTTGTAAAAATTTGCCATAATTATTACCCGTTAATGGTTGCCGATTGGCTTGTGAGGTTAACTTCGAAGACAACCGTCTCAGCAACCTTAGTCGGCTTGATGCTTACCGAGCACCAAAGCTCGTTTCTATCAACTCTCAGAGGAGTGTTCGTGGTGGAGTCACACTTGACAGCACCCTCAGTAATGGCTCTTCTACCAATCAGATCGCTGAGGAAAGGACTAATAGCATTCTCAACCAACTCCCAGGTGAACTGATCGTTAGGCTCGAACTGGAAAGGCTTACCGAGCGAAAGCAATGTCTTTCGAACGAAGATCATCAGTCTACGAACGTTAACTCTGTCGAGCGCGGTCGGAGTTCTTTGAGTGGTTTTCTGACCGAAGATCACAATACCACCTGTGGGATCTTTCTTGATCGGGTTAAGAGCGTTAGCATATAGCGTATCTCTATCGCCTTGATTGAGACTTTGCTCAGTGTCAGTGGGCTTGGTTAAGCGACCTCTATTCAGGCCAGCAGGAGCAAACCAAGGCTCCGAAACGTTGTCAGTAAAGACGCATTGACGCGCAGCAAAGATCGCCGGATCATACCATTCTTCAGCACCAGCGAAGGAGTTAAAGACTTGAACCCAAGGCCAGTAAGCAGCAGCGTAAGAAGAGTTTACAGCAGCAGTTCTAACACCCTTACCGTTGAGCCAATCAACAGCGTTTTGAACACTGCCCAGAGCATAAGGAGGAGATATCAGAGCTAAGAAGTTTTTGGACGACTCAGCAAGCGTGATAAGCTCATTCTGAACATTATCATCTGTAATACCCGGCACCGAAGCTATTGAGATGTTCAGCGAATCATCGTCTAAAGCGTGAATACCTGTCTTGGTAGCGGCGTTTCCGATGATGGCAGTTTCCGAAGTCGAATCCGGTTGATCGGTCCCTGTAATACCATAGCCACTATCTCCACCACCCAAGTTGTAGGTGCCTTCAACCAGTTTAACAAACCTAGGCTTCTTAGAAGGAAGACCCGCATCAGCAGTCGAGGCAAGATCAACTGCCGTCTCCAGCTTATCACTGATTACATCTGGGAAACCCGTGTAATCGCTGGCGTCCGATTTCTTGAAAGCATTAACGTAAATGTAATCTGACTTAGCATTGAGTTCATCATTTTGAAGAACTTCCTCAAAGAAGTCGGCACCCGATGCAACAAGAGATCCGACAAAAGACTCGGCTTGCGAGCCCTCGTTGTTCACGACCACTCTATCTTTAACCGATCTGTTTTGAACTTCAACCGAAATTCCCTGAGTTGTACCGTCTCTTAAAGAGCTAAGGTTGTAACCAGTGCCAGGGTATAAGCTGTAAGCTTTAAGACAGACACTGCTAATTGTAAAGCCAGTTGTTTGGACAGAACTGGCGAGGTTGGGGTTACCGTCACCCGCAGGCACGCTCGAAGCATTCCCATCCGCATTTATCGGAAGGAATCTAAATCCAGAGTCAACGACACCAATTCCACCGTATGGCCCTGTGCTAGACAGTTGCATAGCAGCGCCTGACCCTGCAAACTTGGAGGCAAGCATCAGAGTACTACCACTCACAGCAGCATACACAGGCTGATCATCAACGAGAGTCGGATCAAAAGAGTTAAAGAGAACATCCTTTCTTGTTTTAAAGGTTGTCGAGGAAGCCGGAACAGTTACTAAACCACTAGCTTTAAATGTTCCCGTACCATCACTAACACTGTAGTAGATCGAAGATGGGGCAACTGGGTTCCAGTTACCCGAAAGTGCAAATGCAGGAGCAGCGCCCAATTCAATATTGGCGCTGGCCTCCAACTTGTCAGTGCCCGCAGCGCGAACAAAGTACAATTGATTCGTAGCTTCAAGAATTTCCAAAGCGCCTTCTAAGCCTTGACCAGGGATAGCGGAGTTAGGCTTACCAAAGTTTTTAAGAAGGTTTGCTTGGCTAGTGATTAGTGTGGGCTTGTCAGTGGGGCCTCTATCAGCAAACCCCACAATACCCACTACGCTGGAATTAACGTTAGGGGTGTAGATTGAAACATCATTCTCAAGAACTACAATGGAAGGACTAGTAGGTATTGCCATGATTAATTACTCTTTTTAGTTTTCTTTTTAGGTGCTGGAACAGAGGGAGCAATCGGCACCGGAGGCTCTTGCACATTGGTAACTTTTACCATTCTCCTCACGATAAGATTATCAAGAACTCTACCACCCCAAGAATCAGGAACTTCTATGCTAGACTTAGATCCTAGGAATCTTTGAAGTGACCCTTCAGGGGTTTCAAAGACAACGTAGATGCCCTGCATACTTGTATTCTTAACTACTTTCATATAAAGCTCCACATATATTTACTATTGCAGTCGTTTAAAAAGAGTTAATTTACTGTCCTTGTAATGATAGATTAGTAATAGTTAATGTATTTCCTGCTGCTATATCAGTGTCAGTCCCGATATCCCACCAAGCGTAAATTTCATTGTTGTTGGCAAATGTGAAAGGAGTAGCTTGGCTTGCGCCGCCCTGCACTAAAGCCACATACCTAGCGTTACTGAATGCTCCCGAAAATTGAAAGGCATTATTACCAGTAGCTAAAACTGCCCTAGCGGCGCTCGCCCCTAGCTGAGATGAGCTTGATACCTCAAAGTTAGATCCGTCGAAAGCCGCGTCCCTAACAATGGTCAGACCTGAGGTGCCCCCTAACCCAGGACTACCACTTGCTGTTGAGGGAAGAGAAGATACGACTGCACCACTAAGCGCCAAAACTGAAGTCGATGAAGTGTCAGCAGTTAGTGCGGAAGTCGCAGTGTTATTCAATAGAACAACTCTAAAAGTAGCATCCACTGCACCTGAGCAGAAGAACTCTTCAAACATTCTTTGTTTACCTAAGTTTGTCCAAACCATTATATAAAACTCCAATAATATTTAGCTTTAACTGTATTCAAAACTAACCTTAAAACATTAGGCATCAAAGTCAGAAGAAGTTGACATACTAGACGGCAAGCCTAAATTTATACCTACATCTTGTGTTGCAGTTCTTGAAAGAGTTATATCTATTTGACCGGGTTGAGTACTACTGTCAGAAATTAATTGTTGCAAAGATAATGTTAAATCAACTTGCCTATCATTCGATCCGTAGTCTAATCCAATATCGTTACCAGGAATTTCACCGTCCAATCCAGGATTAATAGTGGCAATGTATTGGTTAGATAATATGGTAACTATGGGTGAAACAGACAAATTAGTAGCAACCGAAGGCGGTGCGTCTTCTAGATCCTTATCTTGATTAGCAGCAGCAGCAGCAGCAGCAGCACGAATAGCAGCATTTCTTGCCTCATCGCTTACAGCATCTACACCGCGAGTCATACTTCTAGTGATATTAGGTCTTCCCCTCTCCACTATTGTAACGTTAAACGTAATGGGCATTATACGTTAAACTCCTTAATCTGACCTGTATTCGTTATCGCAAATTTAGGATTCTCAATATAGGTCTCCAAGCTTACAGTGATTGTTTTCTGTAATACTCTATCTTCAGTGTCCTGAACGGTTACTGCACCCACATCAGATTCACTCACTAGAAATAATTTACTTATTCTGGAAAATTGAGTTGTAAGCTGAACGTCTGGGTTAAACTTGGAAAATATGGTAGATCGCAACATGTCCAAATCGGCTTTGTACTTACACCATAGGTTTATCTCGTAGGATATATTAATGGGTCTTGGAGCTAAACTTAAAATTCTTCTTGCTCTAAGCTTCTCCTCATCCCAATACTTGTCGCTCACAACGACTGGATTATATCTTCTTCTGTTGTCATCATTAAGAGTTTCAGTTTCAACAACTGTTGTCATTGGAAGTATTAGTGTATTGTCTGCCTTGAGCTTGCCAGCAATTCTTTCTGGGTTTCCATAGATACACTTTACTTGAACTTTTTTACCATTACCATCGATGTAATGTAAATTACCAAACTCTGCTAGAATGGATCTGAGACTCTCTCGATACACGTTATCAATGACAGGACGAATCTTATCGTTAGTCATTTCTAATACTTGTTTTTTAAGACTCTTGGACATTAGTAAGGTCTGCCTCCAGTATTATCCGACCTATCAAAGTAATCCTCGTTGTGAATATCTTGAGTATCTCGGAGCACCTTAGCATGAACTAATAAGTGGTAAACGCCATAAGCTTCAAAGCTATCTTCTTGAACTTCGTATACTTCAAACTTAATATCTTGAAACTCAGGCTCAAGAACGTCACCGATTTCTATTGGTGACCCTAAGATATTCTCAACATATGATTTGTTAAAGTTAAACACTTGATCATATTGAACCTCAACACCGAACTGAGAAAGGTTTTCTTCAATCGGTCGAGGATCAAAGTGACCCCACACAACCATAGGTTCAGGAGATATGGTTTTTTGACGAGACTCCATATAGATATCGTCTACGTCATTGCTCTTAACATATTTGTAAACCTTGATCTTCGAACCAGACAACTTAATGTTCTCAGAATCTATCATGTTAAATAGATTCTTATCGTTCTTCTTTTTGAATAACGATAAACGAGCATCCCTTTCATCAGGAATGTTAGTCGGTGGTGTGTTTACTTTATATCTCATTAGAAGATGTCAAATAAAGGAGGAGCCTCGATTTCTGACATAAGCTCTTCAACTAATGCTTGTTTCTCTCTAGAGGCTTCTTGAGACAGGATATCACCGTTAAGAATGGTGCCTCCTCCAGGACCTGGGAGAGTCTGATACTTGCTTCTAATACCCCCTAAAACTTCCTTAGCTAATGCAAGTGTATACCTCTGTAACCAACTCTTGTAAGCGTGGTGTAAAGTATTTGGATCAAAAGCTCTGAATTCTAGGATGACATCTTCATCATTCTCTTCAGGGACAGGAAATAACTGAAGGAACTTATTATTGATAAGTTGCCATGTAGACATTTGACCTAAAACATTCTTAACTTGTTTTAGGTATTGCTGCATAAGAAGATACTGGCTAACATTATAATTGTTAAATAAGCCAGTATTCGTAAAAAACATGATAGCAAAATCAAACTCAAGTGAGCCAGGGTTTGCACCAAACTTGAAGAAGTCTCGTCGATACCAAACATCGTTTAGGTTATCTGCAATTTCCTGAGGAAGATCGTAGACATTAACGCCGCTCTCTGTTTTAAACACAGCATATTGCGTCATCCAATCAGGAGCGTGATATTCTAGTTTGGAAATCGCCTCATCAATACAGATTTGGATCTGAAAGTCATCAAGCTCAACATCAATGATCGGATGCCCTAACTTAGCAAGGACATAATCTTTGATTGTCCTATTAAAAGTCTTAAACTCATTTACGTCTTTTGCGTCCTTGTTGTTTAAGTCTTTATCTTTGGGACTCTTATAGTCTTTGAGTTGATCGCCCCCATAAACTCCATAAGAGGAGCCATAAGATCTAACAACTGGTACTCCAATTTTACTAGGCATATCAATATTATTTACCCCAGAGATACAAAAAAGGCTCGGATTAAATCCGAGCCTTTTTCAAACACTATCTAACCGTTAAGGATTAGACGGTGTAGGCACTACCAAAGCTCTTACCATCGTAAGCAGCCTGACGGAAGATTTGCGGTGTCAGGAAGTCGTTGCCAAGACCCACAATTCTGATCACGCGGTAGAAGCGCGAAGCAGGTTGCACAGCGACCTTGCCGTAACGAGTCAGGATACCCTTTCTCGGCTGGAAGGTCTCAGGATCCACAACCGTGTCCAGAGGCTGGAGCGGGATGTACGGGCAGTAGAAGAAGCCAGCGTCCATCGGGCTGTTACCCTTGTAACCAACGATGATCTCGTCTTCTGGGAACATCGGATCAACGATAAGGTCGTACTTACCAGCGAACTTACCAACGTATTGGATTTGATCGCCGCCCATGTTGGTCGGGCCATCCTCGCGGGCGAGGCCACCCTCAAGTTTCGCAGCCGACTCAAGCATCGAAGCGATGATCGGGGAGGTGATCAGAACGTTACCAGGACCACGCAGGGTCGTACGGTAGATGTCCGTGCTCGCAAAGTTGATCAGAGCCAGAACGTTCGAGAACGCTTCGCCCAGGTGACGCGGAGCGAGACTTGTAGTAGTCGCACCCGGCGCAGCCGTGATGAAGTTCTTAACGTCCATGACGTAGATGTTCGAGTGACGCTTCAGGATACCCGTGCCAGCAGTCTGAGCACCAACATTCTTCTGATCGTTCGCCAGAGTCGTGTCGAAGTCGTACTCGTAAGCACCAGCGGTGAACGTGCCACCCGCTCTCGAACCCATGCGAGCATCGCCGCCGATGCCGGGGAAGTTATCCGCACCACCCTGGTAAAGCGACTCAAGGTAGAAACCACCCATATCGCTGAGAGTGCCGGGGCCGTAAGCGATCATACGAATGTCTTCGATGAGTTCACGATCGATTTCGAGGTTCATTTCCTTCGACAGAAGATCCGTAAGCTCGGCTTCCATGTCCAGGTTGTGGTAAGCCTTCAGGTCTTGAGCGGCTTCCAGCGTCCAAAGGGCTCTCATCTTACGCTCACGCGCTTGCACGGTTTGCTTTTCGATGTGAAGGTTAACCTCAGGAATCTCGGTGTTCTTCAGTCTTTCAGCCGACGAAACCGAGTAACCCAGGATCGACGAAGCCTCAGGGAATCCAGCGATCTGACCACCCATCGTGGTCGAGGGCGAACCGTTCTGAGCCGCAATGACGTTCGAGAGGTCGAAACCGGAAACGCCAAGAGTGCCAGCATTCAGAGCCGAGGCCTGACGAACCTCATCCGAGTTCCAATCAAGCTTGGCCGCAGCGCCAGCAAGTTCGTTCGACGACACAGAGCCGATCGGCTCGGCAACCAGACCCAGCGGGGTAATGTTGAACTTCGAGTACACGATGTTCTCCGTGCCACTTACTGCACGCGAGTTGCCCATGTAGAAGATTTGCGAAACCGGGCCGTCCATCGTTTGCGTGGCGCCGATCTTGTTGAAGATCAGTTCCGGGTACATACGGCGGATCATCGGGAAAGCGAACTTCTGGAATGTGCCGATCTTACCAGTAGTGGTAGCCGTGTCACTGAGTTCTTCGTCCATACGCTGCTTTTGGAATTCCTTAGCTTGGTTTTCAAAAAGGCGAGCCGTCTGGTACGCGACGTGATCATCCGAGATACCTTCAAGGAGTGGATCCCAACGCTTCAATAACGAATCTCTATCTAATGCGGTCATAATTAACCTCTGTAACTATTGAGTTTTTCTAACACGCTTTGGTTGATCCACTCATTACTGTGGTTAGCGTGGTTTTCATTCAACTTTTCATCAGATTCCTTCACTTCGAAGTTCTCTTCACTGATGACGAGTGCCGTTTCCGAGAGTTTCCTCTCAGCGTTAGCCGATTCTTGCAAGCTTTCCATTTCATTATGAACAGTTTGCAATGCCTCTTCTAACTTTTGATTCTTATCGTTTGCAACCTTAGCTTGACGTTTAAGGTTAACGTTATCCTTGAGAAGCTTATCAACCTGACGCAACAGAGCTTCATTCTTTTCTTCTTGCTGCTCACCAAGGGTTGCGAGAGCGGTCATACCGTTCATCTCATCTTGATTTGTAGTCTCTAAAGCAAACATTGAACGGACGGTTTCGAACATTTGAGCGTTACGGAAAGTCTCGTTCTCAAGCTCAAGCTCCTTGAGGGCTTGCTCTTTTAATTTTTCAATGTTTCCACGAATAAAAGATTGAACCTTCGTAGATAGGTTACTAACTTCTTCTTCGACGCGCTGCTCGACAAAGTCAGCGCAAAGCTCAGACATCTTGCCCAGGACATTTTCATCAAGGCCCTCAGGAAGATGTTCAGCCATCGAATCTAGGATTTTACTTTGTTGCGACATATTAAACCTCTATGTAGGTATTTAGGGTATTTGAATTATTTTAATAATAATTATTTTATTTATCCTTGCATTCCGCCTTTTGGGCTCCTACCCTTAACAAGGCCAAGATTTATCCTTGCTTGTTTCATCTCACGGCTGTCTTCGGGGAAATGCTTGGCGAGCCTAGCGTCGAGTTTTTTAGCTGCTTTTGTCGGTCGCCTGAAGACTTTGTCTACGCCGACTTTCACAGGTTCCCTACGTTCACCTGCCCCCGTTTTAGTTCCGGGATTAACTATCTTGGCCTTCATGGCCTCATCTCTTCTGATAAAGTTTTTGTAAGCTTCAAGAATGGCGACACCGAGAATTTGATTGGAATCGTCTGACCTCGCAGGCGTGGCTGACTTCTTAGGCGCGGCTGGCCTCTTAGGCGCGGCTGGCTTCTCAGGCTTGGGAAGTTTACCGCGAAGCATACCTGTTAGAAACTTTGCAAACCCTTTTTTACCTGTAGCTCTAGCGGTATCCCTAATCATGGCCCCAGCCATTCTCGCCCTGTCGTCATTAGATACAGTTGTACGTGGCTTTGTACCTCGACCTCCCCGAGTGTCGCGCCCCGCGCCCCCAAACTGTGCGGAATAATCTCCACCTCGTGCTGAACTTTCACTCATTTCTTCTTACCTTTCTTTTTACCACCGGGTGTCACCTTACCACTGCAAACAGCAGATGCATACATGTTAGCATATGCTGATGGGTAAACAGCGAACTTGCTCTTCGCAGCCGCTTTACCTCTAGCGCAAAGAGTCTTTTCAATAATCGCACCAAAGCGTTGAACCGACTCTTTTTTAGAACTCTTATTCTTAAATGTAGAAGCCATGGTTGGTTTGCCTCCTGGATTACCTGCTGCTCTTTTACGCTTAACAGCAGATCTTCTTTGACCCTTACTCATGCTAGCCGCTTTTGAAGCAGGTACGCACTTTGGATAGCCTTTACGCTTCTCGCCCTTTTGACGACCGCAAGGTTTGAAGCCTCCACCCTTCTTAGGAGCGCCGATGTCAACCCATCTTTGAGCAACCCACTTGCGTAAGTCTTCGTAGATAAGAGACTCATTGGCCTCGCTTTTTTTATTCAATAATGCTCTAAGCCTTTTAGCTTGACTGGCATGGAGTTCGACAGCCTTGTCCAACTCCTTTGCAATTTTATCTAAAACTTTAGACTTGTCGGTCATTTCTTAGGTTCCTTAGGTTTCTTATCATCAGGACCATTACCATTACCATTGGCATCAGATGCATCAGCAGCACCTTCGGACACGATAGAACGTAAATTTTGCATTAAGGCTGTTGCAACCAGAGTTAACAACGCTGACGCAACTGATACTTGATCACTTGGTAATGCACCAAATCCAAGCATTGCAATAAAGCCACCAATTAATAAAACAAGAAGAGCAGGCGTTGTGAGTGCAATGTTAGTACGAGCTTTCTCACTAGCACTCTGAGACAGTTTCAACTTAGTTAATTCAAGCTGAATCTGATCTCTTTTAATTGCACGTTCAGCAGCCTTCTCCTCTCTCTCGCGAGCGACGACAGCTTTGTATTTTTCACGGGCGGCTCTAGCCTCCTCGCGTTTCAT
>MDTG01067135.1_pt1 | contig 17804 bp, 14 predicted proteins | sample 811421 | NCBI WGS metagenome assembly MDTG01 (sample SAMN05326645, study PRJNA326480) | marine metagenome | isolation source: seawater | place: Pacific Ocean: South East | collected 2011 | reverse complement strand
TGCGCGAGAGCCTCAAGATCATGTCTCCTGCGGGCTCAGGACACATCATCAACATGGCCTCCGCGCTGAGCAAAATTACCTTCCCCGGTGCGGGGCTCTATGTCGCGTCAAAGCGCGCCGGAGGCGGCCTGACCCACAACACGGCCGTGGAATATGACTAGGCTGATATTCGTATCAATGGGATCTGCCCTGGCTTCATTGAAACGCCGCTGCTCAGGGAGTTGGTACTAGAGGAAGATCGCGCCCACTTGGCTAGCCGTCACCCAATGATCGGGAGTCAGGCCGATGCGGCATTCGTTATTCTTGATTTCTTTGGGTACGCCCATGAGCATTACGCTTTTTCCTTTACAGTGTCGTGCAGGGTTTCACACAGCTCCGTAATTTCGTCGTCGCTGATCACAAAGGGCAGTCCCAGTTGGATCGTGTCGCCGCCGTAGCGGACGTAGTAACCCTTTTCCCACATGCGCATGGCCACTTCGAAGGGCCGCCGCGTTGGGTCACCGTCTTTGGCATCGAAGGTGATGGCGGCGGCAAAGCCATAGTTGCGCACATCGCTGACGTGGGGAGCGCCCTGTAGCGCGTGAATCGCTTCTTCCAAGACCGGTGCCTTGTCGGCGACGCGCTGAAAAAGATTTTCCTGTTCCAGCAGGGCCAAGTTCGCCAGCGCCGCCGCGCAAGCTACCGGGTGTGCCGAATAGGTGTAGCCATGGAAGAACTCGAGCAGATGTTCGGGCGTGTCCTGGGCCATAAAGGTGTCGTAGATTTCCTTGCGCGCGATCACCGCACCCATGGGTATCGCACCGTTCGTGATCTGCTTGGCAACGTTGCATATATCAGGGACTACGCCGAAGGCATGGGCGCCCGTGGGAGCACCGCAGCGTCCAAAGGCTGTGATCACTTCGTCGAAGATCAGCAGGATGTTGTACTGGGTGCAGATTGCCCGAAGCCGTTCGAGGTATCCGATGGGTGGCGGAAGGACACCCGCGGAGCCGGCCATGGGCTCGACGATAACCGCGGCAATATTGCTAGCATCGTGCAACATAATCATTTCCAGGAGCTGGTCCGCCAGGTGAGCGCCATGCTCGGGCATGCCGCGCTGGAACTTGTTCTCGGGAATCATCGTGTGTGAGAGGTGATCGGCGTCCACGCCCTGGCCGAACATTTTGCGGTTAGCCAAGATGCCGCCGACAGAAATGCCTCCGAAATTTACACCGTGGTAACCCTTGATGCGCCCGATGAGCTTGGTTTTACTAGGTTGGCCTTTCAGGCGCCAGTAGGCCCGCGCCATCTTCAGCGAAGTATCGGCAGACTCAGACCCTGATCCTGTAAAGAACACATAGTCGAGATCCTCGGGCATAAGATTGCGCACACGCTCCGCCAACTGGAAAGACTTGGGCTGACCAAACTGAAAGGCCGGTGAGTAATCCAGCGTGCGCAGCTGTTGACTGACTGCATCGGCAATCTCGGGGCGGTTGTGTCCGAGACCGCAGGTCCAAAGTCCCGACAGACCGTCCATGATCTTGCGGCCTGCGGCGTCGTAGAAATAAATGCCCTCGGCACCCACGATGATGCGTGGATCCTGCTTGAACTGACGATTGCCTGAGTAGGCGATCCAGTGCGCATCGAGGCCTTCGGCGCTAATGGTGTTGTCTTGGTTGGCGCCAGGGTGATGGAGCGGATTGGCGATGCTGGTCATGAATTCTCTCCGAAAGAAAATCTTGAGACCGTTACCAAGCGGCGGTGTGGGTCTCTGGAACTGTATTACGCACATTTTCCATTGACGCCGAGCACTGTCTTCTTCCCGTATAGGGAGTGATATCCCCTTTACGGGGTATGGGATACGATTCTAGGCGTTTTACCGAAACCTCGGTTGGGATACCCTGATGCGACATTACGACGCCATCGTCATCGGCGGTGGACACAACGGACTCACCGCGGCCAGCTACCTTGCACGGGGAGGCATGCGAGTCTGCGTGCTTGAACGTCGGAGCATTGTGGGCGGCGCAGCGGTGACAGAGGAGTTCCATCCCGGCTACCGCAACTCGATTTTTTCTTACGTCGTGAGTTTGCTGCGTCCTGAGGTTGTCAGAGATCTCGATCTCGAGCGCTACGGCTACCAGCCAATTCTGCTCGAGAATTCTCTTTACCTAGATTCTCGCGGCGACTATCTATTGCTGAATGGCGAAGACGCCCATGATCGTGCCCAATTCGCAAAGTTCTCGCAGACCGATTATGACGCCTACCTGGCCTTTGATGAGAGCATCGAGCAGGTCGGCGGAATTCTCGCCAAGCAGTGGCTCCGTGAACCGCCGAAGCTGGCCATGAATGCTATTGGCGATATCGTGTCCGCCCTGCGCCTTGGCAAGGACGTCTACGATCTCGATGAAGAAGGTCGTTGGCGCCTCATGCAGTTTTTCATCGGTGCTCCCGAGTCCATTATCAATCGCTGGTTCGAGAGCCCCAAGATCAAGGCCATGGTTGCAGCGCACATCATGCCAGCAAACTTTGCGCCGCTTACGCAGCCCGGAGCGAGCCTTTCCATGTTGCACCACGCGGTGGGCGAGATCGCCGGTCGCAAGGGCGCCTGGGGTATCGTCAGAGGCGGCATGGGTTCCATTACTCAAGCCATGGCGGAATGCGCGCAGGCTCACGGCGTGAAGATTCGCACCGATGCGGCTGTGGCAAAGATTGAGGTAGATAACGGCGCCGTCGTCGGTGTGTGTCTAGAAGATGGAGAACGAATCGGTGCGCCGGTTGTTGCGGCTAATACAGATCCGAACAGAACCTTCCTCAAGCTGCTTGGGGAGGAGCATCTGACCAACAACTTTGCCCGAGACATCGGCGCCTTCCGCCAGGAATCCGCCTCGCTGCGCATTAACCTTGCCCTGTCGGGGGTTCCGGAGTTTGCGGCTATTCCCGGCACGGAGCTCGGCCCCCAGCATAACGCCAGCATCACATTCATCGAAAGTGAAGAGCATCTCAACCAGGCTTATCATAGTGCGAGAGCCGGTCAGCCCGCGGAGCCGCCGATCATCGAAGCGATCATACCCAGCGTTTTGGATTCGGATCTGACGGATCACCCTGGCGATCACGTCATGAGTCTGCTGTGTAAATACATGCCCTACGATCTGGCGGATGGCAAAGACTGGGATACGGAAAAGTCCGTCGTGGTGGAGGGCATCCTCAGTCACGTCGAAAAGTTTATTCCCAATCTACGTGACATCCTGGTCAACGCCCAGTGCATGACGCCGCTGGATCTCGAGCGAGTCCTTGGCATGACCCGTGGTGATATCTGCCATGGACGCCTGGAGCCCGATCAGCTGTGGGGCATGCGTCCTCATCCTGAAGCGGCGCAGTACTCCACGCCTGTCGAAGGTCTTTACCTGTGTGGCTCCGGTGCGCATCCGGGCGGTGGTGTTACGGGAGCCCCCGGGCACAACGCCGCGCAGCGCATTTTGCGTGACCGATAACAAAGCGTCGTTGACGCCCTAAGGTTTGGTCCATGAGTAACAACGATGGCGTAACGCGCCGTGATCTTATCCACGGTACGGCACTGGCCGGGCTCGGCTCTTTGTGGCCCTCGAAAGCCTTAGCCGAGGCGGTTGAGGCTGCGGACAAGGCGCATTCCTATCCACCGGCCCTCACCGGGCTGCGTGGAAACCACGACGGGTCCTGGGAGACGGCGCACCTGCTGGGTCGGAGTGGCCGGCGGGATTTTGGTCCGGCCGTGAAGGCTAAGCAGGTCGACTACGACCTGGTTGTGGTGGGTGCGGGACTCAGTGGACTGGCGGCAGCGTATTTTTATCGTCTGGAGCATGTCGGCGCCCGGATCCTTATTCTCGACAATCACGACGACTTTGGTGGCCACGCCAAACGCAACGAGTTCGAAAGTGGCGGTAACACGCTGCTCAGTTACGGCGGGTCCCAGACGATGCAGGAGCCTTCGGGCTATCCCGGTGTGGTTAAGGCTTTGCTTGATGACATCGGCGTAGACGTGAATGTTTTTCACGATGCCTATGATGACGAATTCTTTCGCCAGCACGGCCTGACCGGTGGTGTGTTCTTCAATAAGAAGGAATGGGGTACTAGTCGTATGGTCAAGTACGACCTCAATGGCTTCAGCGACTATATGCCCATGGCTGACTCAGGCATGTCCGTGGAGGACGCGGTTCGCGCGATGCCCATGTCAGCTGCCGCTCAGGAGCAGATTCAGCGGGTCATAAGCGAGACCCGGGATTGTATTTCGCATATTCCCGCGGACGAGAAGGAAGAGTACCTCTACAGCATTTCTTACCGAACCTTCCTTGAGCAGCATCTGGGGGTCACAGAGCCAGAGGTGTTCAAGCTTCTACAGAACCTGACCTTTGAAATGGGGCTGGGCATGGAGAGCTCCCCTGCCGGTGCTTCCCTGCTGTTCTACGCCTTACCGGGGCGCGGTGCTACGGGGGTCGATGTCCCGGCGCTGGATTTTGAGCCTTACATCCATCACTTCCCAGATGGCAACGCTTCCGTGGCGCGACTGCTTGTGAGGCACCTTATGCCGCACATCAGCAATTCATCCGACATGTACGAACTCCTCGGCGAACGCCTCGACTACGGGCGCCTCGACGACGCGGAATCGGATGTACGCCTGCGTTTATCCAGTACCGTGGTCAATGTAAATCATCGGGGAGATCCCGGTACCGCGAAGAACGTGGATGTCACCTACGTACGCGATGGACGCGCCGAGCATGTGCGTGCCAAAAACGTCGTACTTGCCTGCAATCACTCAATCATTCCGTCCCTGTGTCCTGAACTGCCGGAAGTCCAGCGTGAAGCTATGGCCTCTCAGGTGAAGACACCGATCCTATACACGAATGTGGCCCTGCACAATTGGCGGGCCTGGAAGGAAATGGGTATCGGTGCCTTTGTTTCACCAACCAGCTACCACGTGAACGCTATGCTGGATTTCCCCGTAAGTCTTGGCGACTACGCGTTTTCCGCATCGCCGGACGAGCCCATCGTCGTTCATATGGAGCGCTTTCCCTATGGCCGTGAGATGGGTCTCAGTAAACGTGATCGCCTTCGCGCAGGGCGCTATGAACTGCTGATGACCCCCTTCGCCGACATCGAGCGAAGCATTCGCTCGCAGCTGGGGGAAGCCCTGGCTCCGGGTGGTTTCGATGCGGGTCGCGACATTGCCGGCATTACCGTTAATCGCTGGGCCCACGGCTACTCCTACTACTACGACGAGTTGGAAGAAAACTTTTACGAGTCCTGGGATGATCCCCGATATCCCCATGTGCAGGCCCGCCAGCCTCACGGACGAATTGTTATCGCCAACTCCGATGCGGATGCCAACGCCATGCTAGAAGCGGCGGTGGAGCAGGCCTATCGCGCCGTGTCGGAACTGAGCTGATCTTCAATTAAACGGTAAGGACCCCATGATCAAGCCCCTCGTATTTGATAAAAGTGAAGCGGAGTTTGAGGAATACCTGACTCCCGATGACCGCTGTGTGCGCGGTCAGGCCCTGCAGCGCACCTGGAACCACTACACCAGTGATGACGGCAAGTTTTTTTCGGGAATCTGGGAAGGAGAGCCTGGTTGTTGGAAGACTCGTTACACAGAGCACGAGTTTTGCCAGCTGCTCAGTGGCCGGGTCATTCTGCGTGGTACCGACGGTAGCGAGACGGAGTTGGTCGCCGGTGACAACCTCGTCATCCCCGCGGGCTTTGAAGGCGAGTGGGAGGTGCTCGAAACCGCAAAGAAAGTCTACGCGATCTACGAGGCTTAGTGGCCTCCCGTGGTGAACACTCCCTTCCTGAGAACCGGTGGATGTCTTTGTGGCGTTGTGCGCTATCACGTCAAAGGCGCTCCCTTGTCGACGATCTATTGTCATTGCACGAGCTACTGCAAGCACACGGGCGCTCCGGCGGTGGCGTTGGCCGGCTTCCGTAAGGATCAGGTGAGTTACCAAAAGGGCAGTCCCCAGGTCCCCGGGTCTCCGCATCATCTCCTGGCGTAGGGCGGGCCTTTTCCGGTGAATGCGGAACGCCATTGATCTGGGAAGGCGACGGCGGTGAGGACGGCCCGCTCGTGGAGATATTGATCGGCACCATAGAGGAGCCCAATGGATATGCGCCGGAGTGCCATATCCATCATCAGGAGCGGCTGTCCTGGTGTGAGGCCGATGATGCGCTGCCACGTTACCGCGTGTGGCATGACGATGACGACGAGCCCTATAGCTACGGACCTGCGTCGCAGAATTCCCCTTTAGGAGGCATCTGCGAGAGCCGGAATCATCTTCTTAAGCTTCAGATACATGTATAAATAAACGAGCATCGCGACGATGGATGCAGCTGCACACAGTATGAATATGCCGTTGTACCCCCCGCCGAAGGCCAGCACCGAAGCCGCGGCGCTTGGCCCGATACCATTACCCAAGCCCTGGGCCGCGGGCATCAGTGACAAAAAACGGCCGGAGCGGTCGATATTCGAGATAACCGCCGCTTGGTATATATCGACGAAGATCCAGCAGAAGTTGAAGCAGAATATGCTAATCATCACAGTGGTGTTGGTGATACCGAAAATCAGCATGGCGACGATGGCGGCCTGGAAAACCAGAGTCACAAGGAGCGGTCGGGAGAGGCCATAGCGATTGCTTAGGAATACCGCGAACAGGCAGCCTATGATCGAGAAGAATGAGGTGTAAACGAGAATCTCAGCAATAAACTCGGGGGCCGCTGCCGTATCGACGGTGGCCAGTTCAATATAGGTCCAGTACGCGCCGATGTTCAGGTAGGTAAATAGCACGGCGGCCAGCACCAGCCAGGGTATGTAGCTGGGTACATGTTGGTGGTCCACGTGGTGCTCGCCGCTCTTTTCCTCCACGTCGACTTTTACATCCAGCGCCGCGCTTGCCGGTCGCCGGGGTAGCCAGCCAATGAACAGCAAGCCAAAGGCGAAGGTGGCGGCGAACACCATATACATAGCTTCGATGGACAGGAGGGGGAGAAACTTCAGCTCGGCAGCCTGGGAAAAAGCGAAAGCAAAAAGTTCGACGGCAAAGGCAAAGGCCGGTCGGGAATGGCCGCCGATAGTGGCGACGGCGACCCCCGTATAAACGCCTGAGCCTAGCCCCGAGAGAAGTCGCAGCCACAGGGTTGCTTCATAGGTTTGCGCGTAAATGCACAGCACATTGGCTGCGATGGCCACAGATGCGGCGGCCACAGTAAGGAGGCGACGGTCGATGCGTGACACCATGAAAAACGCCAGTACCGCGCCGAGGGCAAGGCCGTACATGTCGGCGGCGGCGACCTGGCCCACCTGTACCTCGGAGAATCCAAGGCTTTCTGCCCACTGGGTCGAAATTACCGGCAGGCCCACGAGAACGCCGTAGCCCGTTAGTGCCATATAGATGCCCAGGGATAGGGAGCGCCAGTCGTCAAACTCGGTTTTGCTATGGACGACAGTGTCGCCGTGCAGGTCAGCCATGCGCCACGGGTCTCGGAGGTAGTACGTCAGAATGTAGCTCGCTTCCAGATCAACGTTGCTCGACCTATAGGGACGTATCTATGACGGTAATCGGCTACCCGCCGCAGGCGCCTATGCAGGTACCTCGCAGGTTGCTAACTTCACTTAAAAAAAACATTGATCAGTCCTGCATCGACGCAGGCAGCCACAAAGATCTACAGTAAATTCCCTGACTCGTGGCAAGGCGGAACATTTCTCGCCGAGACTTCGTAAATGGTGTTGCGATGGGTGTCGCTGGACCATGTTGCCCGGGACGGCGATAGGTCCTGCGTACTACCCGCCAGCACTTGCGGGCCTGCGCGGGAGCCAGCCCGGCTCCTATGAACCGGCTCACGCGGTGGCGCGGGAAGGCCGTACATTCCCCATACCGAAGAAACAGACGGAATCCGTATATGATCTTGTGGATGCGTTAACCTACTGTGAAAAAGGCAGAGTCAAGGCTCAAACCCGTATTTACCTACCGAAAATGAAACCTGCTCAGCCTATACGCGCAAAAACATTCAATATCACTGCCGATAAGCTCTTTTTTATAACTCGGGTGAGACGCACAGTGATTGTGTGGCCGGCAGAAAACTGGTCGAATCCCATAAGGTCACAACTATTAGGATAATTAATTTGCCATGAATATAGGCATTCCACTAAAGAACCTCGGATCAGTGGATACGGACCAGCTCAGCAAGGCGATAGTCGCCTTAGAAGACAATGTTTGGCGAGAAGAGCAAATTCGCCAAAAAAAATACTCGGAAGTCCATTACAACACCGAGTCAGTTATTGTGAACTTCTGTGACCACGATAACTGGCCTAATATCGATGTGATAAAAGGTGCAGGTTGGGCGCGATTGGCAAGCTCTGCGATCCCTGTCATGCACGATGTCATTCAGAAGCATTATGCCCCCGGTGGTACGATCATTCGTGCAATGGCCGCGAAGCTTAAAGCCGGCACGACTATCCGACCACACACTGATCACCACGAATCCTTTCGCCACAGTCATAGGATCCATATCCCAATAACGACTAACAAAAAAGTGCGGTTTATGATCGACGGAAGGCCATATCGTTTTGAGCTAGGGTGTGCCTACGAAATTAATAATCAAGCGAAACATGGGGTTATAAACGGCGGAGACGAAGACCGCATAACTTTTATTTTTGATTATATTCCTGGACGCTCGGCGTAACTAACGTCTATGCCTAAACTTATTGCCACCTCTGTTGTTCGCGGTAGTCATCAAGGTGAAAGTCATGGCGGGGGATATCTGATTGATATCGAGGGGAGTGAAATATTAAAGCCCGTTGATTGGAATACATTAGATATTGACTGGACCGGAAGAGGATGGGACCGAGGTCTGAGAGGAATAGCTTTTCATGACGATAAGGTCATCATAGCGGCCAGCGACATGCTTCTCTTTTTCGATCAACACTTCAATATTGTCGACTCCTTTAGCAATAGGTATTTAAAGCATTGTCATGAGCTATCAATTCATGGCGATCATTTATTCGCAACCTCTACCGGTTACGACAGCATCTTGGGTTTCAACCTAACTACAGGAGAATTTGATTGGGGGCTCACCATGATTAGTCAGGGAGCACTTTTTGGATGTAAGCGCTTTGACCCCCGTGCCGATGATGGCCCCCTACTGCTAAATAAAATGCACATCAACAATGTCTTCTGCGACCAGGGTGGCATGTATATAAGTGGGCGAAGAACAAAGGCACTTCTAAGATTTGATGGTGAAAAAGTAAGTGTCATGACCACACTTCCGCCAGGTGTCCATAATGCCCGTCCCTATGGAGATGGCGTTTTGTTTAATGACACTGAGGCAGACATTGTTAGGCTCGAGGAGCCCAACACGCAAAAGGCCTGGCGGGTCCCAAAGTTTGCCGAGCACAAGCTTACGCACACAGATCTTGACGACACCAAAATCGCGCGGCAGGGGTTCGCCCGCGGCCTATGTCTCATTGATGAAGGGCACTTCGCTGTGGGGTCTTCCCCCTCTACAGTCTCCATTTACGACATAAAAAAACCTCGACCAAATCAAGTTGCCAATCTGTCCTTGGACATACGTAACGCTATTCATGGACTGTCTGAGTGGCCTTACGCTTGGCCTACTCAGTCCAGCTGAAGATGGGCCGGACGCTGCGAGGCAGGTAGGGCACGCAAAACTGGCTCAAGGTAATCAATCAATTCTTCTAACTCGCTCTCATAGCGGCGCCATAGCGCTACGGAGCTGGAATATATAGGTTGACGGACTTGTTCTGAACTCGCTGTGCGGACCGCGCGTTTATTACTATGGAAGTTGAGCATCGATGCTTCCATTTCTAAACCACAATGGGATGCAATCTGATTAGCCTGACCCTCTAGATCAGCAACGGTATGCTCATAGTGACAAGTTAAGACTTTCCCCGGCAACACGTCGTCCCAATGAGACATCATTCGTATGTACTGGGAATAATAATGCGCCAAGTCGTAGAGATCGTATGAGAAGACTTGTCCACTGGCAAAAAGCTGCTTGAAGGCCCCTAAACAACTATCTAATGGATGTCGTCTAGCATCGATGACCTTAGCATTAGGCAAGATCGCGTGTAAAAAGCCGATAGCAGTAAAGTTATTTGGCATCTTATCAGTGAAGAAGGGGGATCCAGTCCGATGCTTTAAGCTGTGTTCGATATATTCCTCTCCAATTCCACGTACTTGATGTGGCAGTAACTCGTGCATTACTTGCGGATACTTAATACCGTCAGAGCGGTTTAAACCAGATTGCGACGCGGCTCTCAACAAGTAATGAAGCTCGGCTGTGCCCTCCACTCGGGAGTGACTCGCCAAAATTTGCTCGAGTAAAGTTGACCCCGAGCGGGGTAACCCAACGATCAAAATCGGCGAGTCATCCTGGAACCCCCAATCTTTCCGCTCAGCGAAAAACTCTTTATTGAATACATCTATGATACGGTCGTTAGAGTCTTGAAACTCTATTGGATCATATTGAACCCGTGATCTTTTTTTACTATTTCCGAGGTAGTAGTAATCGAAGGCTTTTGAATAGTCTTTCCGATCCTCGTAGGCCTTACCCAATGTGAACGCAAACGCAATTTCGGACTCCGCCTCCTCTTCAACCTTGGCGTCTGTCAGCGTTTCTAACGCCGACTCCATCTTCGCAACTTCATCGTCATCAAAACGAAACGTCTTTAAATTGGCCAAGCTCCAGTAAGCCTCACCAAAGTCCTCTTTGAGGGCAGCGCACGATCGATATGCATCAATCGCCTCGTCTTGGCGACCTACGGTCTTGAGCGCGTGTCCCATACACAGAAGCGATGGAAAATAGTTAGGAGCGATAGCCAGTGACCGCTCTAAACAGTCGATACACTTCTCCAACTCACTCGCTTTCAAGGCGTTGACACCCATCCGCTCAAGTATATGAGGTGATTGGGGTTGCAGCTCTAGGGCCCTTGCGTACGCCGCCTCAGCGGCATCAAAGTCCTGCTGCTCAGAGAGGGCTGCGCCAAGATTAAGCCAAGCTTTCCAAAAATCAGGCTGCAGATCTACAGCGCGTCTGAAGCACGCTGCGCCCTCATCATATTGTCCTAAACGCACGCGTAAAACGCCCAAAAGCCTCAACGCGTCGACATCATCAGGTTGTTGCCGCAAGACCTCTTGGTAAATGGCCTCCGCTCCGGCGAAATTATTTTCATTTGCCAGTCTCAGAGCGTCTGATAATCGCTTGCGTCGCGGGTTAGCCTCTAGTGAGTCAGCCAGTGCACTCTCGGCTTCTGTGTGCCTTCCAGCCATCGTTAAAAGCTGCACGACCCGCTGGCGAATACGCTCAGCGTCAGGCGAGTGCTTGATTGCCCTTTGCAAAAGCGTGAGTGCCGGGTCAAGCTCTCTTAAGGATAGATGTACATCCGCAAGGTCCTCCAATGCACCCAGGTTGTCGGGGATAATGCGAAGGGAGTGGACAAGCTTGGCTTTGGCATCTTCAAAACGATGTTGCCGGGCAAAACTGATGCCTTGCATTCGCAACAGGTTGGGATCGTTGGGGTGCAAGGCCAACGCGGTAAGCAGGGTCTGATCTGCAGATTCAAACGCCTCGCTTTTAATAAACGCTGAAGCCTGGTTGAACGCCTGAATTGGATCGAGCATTTTTCGAATCTGAGCTATTCGCTGGAAACTACAGTATATCCCGCGTGCGACGCAGGTAAGTTATTCGGCGTGTGAACGAAACTAGCACAATGTGAGCGCGCTAAGCTTCAAAAACCATACCAAATCCCGAACGTAACCTCTCGTGGACGTATTGTGTAGCCGCGCTCGTCTCCAAATCTCGGAGCAATGAACGTGAGCGGTCGCTCATCAAAGAGATTGTCAATCCCAACCCAAGCCGACCAATTACCCTCGTCCGGCTCCGCATAAAAATACAGCGAAGCTATTTCGTAGGAAGGTTGCACCGACACTGGCGAACTGCTCGCACCAAATAATGACACTGAGGCACTCGTCCCGTTAACCGAGTCGTCAACAAAGTTGTAATCAAAGCGAGCCGATCCCGTTACTCCGGGCCAGAAATCAAGATCGCTGGAGTATTGGGCGCTTGCAAATACTTTCCACTCTGGAACTGCAGGAAGCTTATCTCCGGCAACGGCAGCCACCACGGCGCCATCAGCAAAGGTCACCGTATCGTCGATGGTCGCATCCAGATTGGTCGCAGCCACAGACAATTCCAGGCGCTCTGTTGCTTTGAATGCTATCGTCCCCTCAAAACCATCGATTGAAGCGTTACCCGCATTGAGATTTGCATTCCCCGCAATCGGCACTGAGGTAAGTAGCTGGTAATCCTCCCACTCCATGGAGAAAAACGACGCATTGGTCAACAAACGTCCGTTCATCCATGTAGCCTTACCACCAATTTCCAGATTTTTAAGGGTATCTGGCGCGGTTGCGACGGGCAGTCCCAAGGCTGCCGCGGCGGGGCGCTGTCTTACTGTTCCATTAGGTGTGCCTAACCGCATTCCCTCGGAATAGGTAGCGTAAAGAAGAGTATCTTCTGTTGGCGTCCACGAAACGTTAAACCTGGGACTGATGTCTCTTGTTTTCTCGGTAACATCAAAGTCATCAAATGCCGCACCAATGTAAAGCGAATTCTCACTAACCCGCCTATCGGCCTCAAACCAACGCCCTCCCCCCGTTACGGTCAAAGCGTCACTAAGTCTGTAACTCACTTCAGCAAATACAGCCTTGGTCTCCGTGTCTTGCCGCTGCCCATTTAGCGAATTGCCTGGCAAGCCGTTATAACTAAGACCCGAACGGTACCCCTGATCGAACCAGTCGTTCGTAGGAGCGACACCGTAATAGGTGAAGACCGCACCTTGTCCACCGTTTATACCGAAGTCATCTACCGATGACGCGTAATCCCAATCGTTGTTGTTCTTTTCATAAAACGCACCAATCAGCCAGTTGAGCTTATTGGTGCCCGTATCCTTTGATACAAGACGAATTTCTTGAGCAAAAGAGGAGATTTCTTGATCGAGTGAAATCTGACCAGTGGGGTTAGCACCGAAGTCGTATCCACTGACGAAATTGTAGCAATAGGCCGTGTAATAACAGGTGTAGTAATCAAGGAACGCCCGAGTCCCCGTGTAGTACTCCGCCAAATCCAGCCCGTTGGTGCGGTACTGAGTCATATATGCCGTTGAGTCCAAATTATAATCGATCGTTCGCTCGTGGGTTCCACCCGCTATCGTCAAATCAGCAAATCCAAGATCGCCCTGGATCGTGAGGGACAGGTTGTACCATTCGTCTTTGCGCCCTTCCTCTTTAAATTTGACGGTTTTCAAATCACCCGCACGCGGATTGAAGTCGAATTGCCCGTTCTCGGTGTTCTGGTAAATCAACCCTGCATCAACAGTCCAATTCTCATTGGGCTGCCAACGAACGTAGACCCGTCCGCCCTGCACAGTCCAGTCGTTGACGTTCTTTTCAACGCGGTCCGCGTTGTCACGGTCAACACTGCCAGCGACTCCGTAACTAGACCCACTCTCTTCAGAGTAGAATTGCGTGTTTCCCAGCACGTTATCAATGTAGCCACCTTCCTCCTCATGGAAGCCCACGAGCCTGATAGCCAGCTCATCCGGAATAACAGCCAAGTTGAGTACGCCGCTGAGGTTGTAGGCTGGGTCACCTTCAGCAAGGTAACCTCCCTCCACCATTACGGACCCAGATGTCTCTTCTGTATCTGGCTTATTGGTTACGATCTTCAAAGTTCCAGACTGAGAACCGGCGCCATAAAGCGTCGGCTGGGGACCAGACAAAGCTTCCAGTCTTTCGATGTCATACAACCGAACATCTGGGTTCTGGCCGTCCCGTGTAATGGGTATCTCATCCAAGTACAGGGTCGACGAACTTATCGTGTCAAAGCCGCTAGGCTGCGAAACCGCCCCGCGAAAGACAATCGTGGTCGCTCCCGGACCAGATGTACCGAAGGTAACGCTGGTGAGGTCGCGCGAGTAATCTTCAAAGCCTTTCGCCATGCTCTCACGAAGTTCTCGCTCATCTAAGGCCTGAATATAAAGCGGAATGTCCTGAACGTCCTGCTCACGCTTACGGGCGGTGACTATCGTCTCTTCGAGTGCCTGAGCGCCTGCCTCTCTGGCCGCGGGCGCCATTGCGGCTGCAACACCCAAGGCCAAGCTTAGTGGGACAAATGAGTTTTGCTTGGGCTGCGTCATGGCGATTCCTTTGCTAATGTTAACCTCACTTGCAGAAGCTGAACAAAAACGAAAGAAAAAACCACCGCGCCTATAGGGGAGAGACGAAAGCTTGAGTAATCATGTCGAGTCACCTAAGGCGGGCGAGCTTAGCGCACACCGGCTCCAATCGTCCTGCACAAGGCTCATGCACCTAACCTCTCCCTCTAAAGCCAACCAACCAAGAATGGAGGCAAAAAGACAAAGCCATACCCATAAGTATCAAAAGGGCTGAAAACAAAGTTCGGAAAGGCATATCAACAGACCAAACCTGTTCATATTCCAGCCAATAGTGGAGAAACAAGAACCCCGCCCAAGGCATCAGCGAAATAAAAATCACGAGCCACTTCCGAATCATTTTATTACTCCTCTCGAGATATGTTGCCGAGTATCTCCAGCTTTTCCGCCTCTCACTCAAGTGCAACATCCTTCTTCTCACTGAGTTAAAACACCCGAATTCAACCGCAAGATATCTTCAGCACATACTGAGGTCTATTGCACCCTATCGGGGCGAAAGACATGATGATCTATGGGTGCGATGTTAGTGTCACCAGCTCAAGTTAACTAAGTGACGGAACGCTAGGGGTGAATAACATGACCAGCAACACCATAGTCTTTAGAGACAGGCGTTTGAATGGCTGGCCACTTTTTTGGCTGCTCACCATACCCATGTTGGGCTTTATGGCATTCGCCGTTTCACAACACGACCTCTCCGCACCCGAGGATATATCGTCACTCATTGGTTACTCGGTTCGGTGGGCAGTTCCGTTCATTTTTTGGGTCACAGCGGCTTCTGCGATGCCCATTATTCTTCCTGGAGAATTCAGTCAGTGGTGGCGTCGTAATAGACGCTACACAGGGTTAGTTTTCGCTGTAGCAATGAGCTTCCAAGGGCTCTTCATCTTTTTGATCTCAGGCCTCCATGCAAATTACTACTACGGGGAAATCTATTATTTACGTGACGAGTTAGAAGGGACGAGTGGTTATATTTTCCTCTCCGCAATGGTTTTCACCTCATTTAAACTTGGCCGACGAATGCTTTCCGCAGCTCAATGGAAAGTGTTGCATCGATCGGGAGTCTATTTTCTGTGGGCCTATCCCTTTAGCGTTTATTGGTGGAATCTTTTCTACTACCCTTTCGAAGATGCTACCTACAGCAATGGATACCACGACTACCTGTTTTACGTTTTAGGATTTTTAGCATTCGCCGCTCGCATTGCAGCCTGGACGAAAAATAAAATGCTGATTAGAAGCAATTTCCCCGAGACGTCAGTTCCTCCCAGACAACGAATTGCGGGACAAATCGTCATAGCCTTAGGGCTGGCACTGGCGGTGAGTGGACACATTTGGTATCCCAGCGTTTCTGATTTGTTCTATGCAGAGATATGGCCAGCATCAATTGTATCGCTACAACTCTGGCTCCCTTTTTGGCCTCTAGAACCATTTATGCCGCTTATCACAATAGGAATTGGAGCATGGTTGTTGACTCTAGGACCTGCGAAGACTTCGCAAGAGTTGGTCGGGCCCTTAAAAGTTGACGTAAGAAGCCAGGCTTGGTGATAAAAAGCCCTCTCAAACCAGAGGTCAGGAAAATTCGCTAAGGCTTTATGTCGAAGGAGCAAGGTGATTTGTTTTTAACCAATCGTTTAGCTCGCCCATATTGCGAGATATTGCTCCGATATAAGAGTCGGGTCGAATCATGGCGATCCCGCCGTGCTTTAAGTCGAGTTGTTCGGCGAGCGTTCCGTCGGCAGAGATTGCTACAATTTTGAGCGGTAAATTACTTTCATTGCCACCCAGAATCTTGGGCAATTCAGTCTCAGCGATACCCGATACCAATAGCGTCGCGCCCGTATGCTTCAACTGGCGGTAGATATAAGCATTGTTTTCTATTTCATCCGGTAGGCGGTCACCCGCACGTAGCCGGCCCTTAGTCCTTGGCGCTGATTGAGCCAACTCTTGCCTTCGATAGCTAAGGTCAATTTCTGACACCTTGGGCTTCATCGTTTGATTAAACCATTTGGTGCGCGTGATATGTCTCATTGCGAATTCGCGAAGACGTCTCACGAGAGGATGGTGGACCATTGCCATATGGATCATTTGTGAGGTTTCCGCGACGACCCGTTCTCCAATCAAATGGCGTTCTTCGTGATACGTTTTCAAAAGTGGATGATGGTCTTTCGCGTTTTGCGCGAGTGCCAGCTTCCAGGCGAGGTTCATTGCATCCTGCATGCCTGTATTCATCCCCTGGCCGCCTGCAGGGCTATGCACGTGAGCGGCATCGCCTGCAAGAAATACGCGTCCGACCTGATATTGCGGAACGATACGTTCATTAATGTTAAATTCGCTCAGCCAGAATGACTCCTCAATTTTCCATTTATTCCCTGCTCTTGTCCGGAGAATCGTCTGAATTTCGGCTTGCGATGGCGCGCCTTTACGCTCAGCTTCGCCGCCATCGATGATCACTCGCCATCTGTTTTGACCGATTGGAAAAAAGCCAACGAGTCCTTCCTCACTAAAATACGCCTGCATAAAATGAGGGTTTTGTTCTTCAGCGATTGAAATATCTGCAAGGAGCCAGCGCCGTTCAATTGTGTTGCCTTCAAAGGGCAGCTTCAGGCCGTGTCGCACCTGCGAATGGGCCCCATCGGCGCCTACTATCCAAGAGGATGTGATTGAATGAGTTTCTCCGTTTTGGTCTTTAATGAGAGAAACGACAGTATCGTCGCTTTGTTCAAAAGAGACGAGTTCGTTGCCTCTTTCGATTTCTACGCCCTGCTCTTTTAATTTCTCGACGATTACTTGCTCGGTCGCGGATTGGGGGATGAAAATTCCCGTAGGTAGCTCACCCTCTGAGTTCTTTAAGTCAACCTCGCCGAGTTTTTCCGTGGGGGTTTGAAAAAGCACTCCGTGTACGTCGTAGGCATGCTCATGATCGATCAGTCGTCGAGCATCGAAAGTAGAGTCGAGAACCTCTAACGTCCGCGGCCAGATGACCAGCGCCTTTGAAAGTTTCGTCGGTCCTTGGTTTTTATCGATAATACGAACTTTGCAGCCATAAGCCGTAAGCTTATGAGCCAAAGTCATCCCGACTGGTCCTGCGCCAATGATTAAAACGGTCGTATCCATCAAGCCCTCTTTTGATTCGCGACAGTCGGCAAATCTCTAATTGACTTCGCATCAGGGTATCGAAGCCAGAAACTTTGGCTATCGCTCACCACTTAGCTCAAGGAATTTTTCAACTGCTGGACCATCGATTGCATGTTCGGCTTCTCCATCATGCTGGGATTCCGCTCATTTCGAGTGGTTTCAAATTTCACCAAGGAATGCGTTCACCTGCTTTAAAAGAATATACACTTTCTCTCCAAGGCACGAGGAGCGTTTTGAGGAGCCCTACTGCCGCCTCTTCGAGAGTCTCTGGTGCGAGTGGGCCTCCGAGATCAGTCGTCACCCAGCCCGGGTCACATGCACTAACCCTGACAAATAAAAAAGGATATGCATTTTTCTATTTAACTTGCTTGTTATGCTACTCCAACTCCATATTGAAGCTGTTTTTTTCATAATA
>MDTG01222967.1_pt1 | contig 17805 bp, 13 predicted proteins | sample 811421 | NCBI WGS metagenome assembly MDTG01 (sample SAMN05326645, study PRJNA326480) | marine metagenome | isolation source: seawater | place: Pacific Ocean: South East | collected 2011 | reverse complement strand
TTCACCACCCCGCCAATGGCAATCAGCCCGCCGATCACCGCGCCCAGCACAAAACCTATCCCGCCAAGGAAGGCCATCAGCACCGCAGGGATCGAATCGAACATGGAATAGCCCACGTCGAAACGCACATTGGGATAGCGAAAAGCTTTCAGAGCGCCGCCAGCAGCAGCGATCCCTGCGGCGACTGAAAAGGCATACAGCTTTACCCCGGTAACGCCGATGCCAAGCGCGGCCGCTGCGCGCTCGTTCGCGCGGACCGCCAGCATGCGCCTGCCGGTCGCGCCCCGACGGATGTTCACAACCACCAGCGCCAGCAACACGAACACAACCAGCGCCAGCAGCGCGTAGCGTTCAGGATAGAAGATCGAATCGAGCTCGATACCCAGCAGCTCTGGCGGATCGACACGAGTGCCTTCGAACCCGCCAGTCAGATCCTTGTTCTTGAACACCAGCGCATCCAGCGCGACGCCCAGCCCCAGCGTTACCACCGCCAGATTGATGCCACGGGTGCGCAGCGCAGGCAGGCCGAACAACAGGCCCAGTGGCACCGCAGCCGCGATCCCGGCAAGGAAAGCGAACGGGAAACTTAGCCCAGTGGTTGCCGCCAGTCGGGCTGATACGAAGGCGCCCAGTCCGGCGAAGGCAAATTGCCCCAGCGAAACCTGCCCGGCCAGCCCCGTCAACAAGACGATGGAAAGCAGTACGCAGCCCGCGATCAGAGAACCTGTTATGCCGTTCACCAGGTCTTCCGATCCCAGCAGGATCAGAGCCACTGCGACGACCACACCAGCAAGAGCCAGCCAGCCCGGCGGGTTCGGCAGGCTTACCGCGGGCAGCCGATCCGTGGCATATCCGCGCATCGGCAGTGAACGGCCCTGAAGCACCATGACGGCAATGATGACGAGGAATGGCAAAGTCGTGGCTGTGCCCGTGCCCAAGGCTGAACCGGCGATAAGCGACTGCGCAACGCCGATGGCCATGCCAGCTGCAAATGTTCTGGGGAACGATGAAAAGCCGCCGATCAGGGCCGCCGCCAGCATTGGAATGATCATCAGCACGAGGACCGGCGGCATCAGCCCCGTAAGCGGGATCAACAGGATTCCCGCCAGGCCAGCCATGGCTCCGCCCAGCATCCAGTTCACCGCAGAGACCCGCTCTGCCGAAACGCCCAGTGCGGCAGCGGCGGTAACATCTTCCGCCACCGCGCTTGTCTGCCGGCCAAAATCGCTCTTCTGATACAGCGCCCACAGGCCAAGCGTGACCAGCCCGGCTATCGCACACAGCAAGATACGGTCTAGGCCAAGGATAATTCCACCCGGCAATTCTACTCCGCCTGCCGGAAGGTACTGGTCGACAAAGCGCAGGCTGGAGCCGTAGCGGATAATCACGACCCCCTCTACCACACCCAGCACGCCAAGCGTGGCCACCAGCCGGGCAAGCGGAGAGGCGTGGCGTATTCGCCGCATTATGCCGATATCCACCAGCAGGCCGACAAATGCCGTCGCGGCGATACCGACAATCATTGCCACGATGGTCGGCAAGCCCAGATCGTCGCGCATTTCGACAAATATCGCCGCGCCCAGAAGGGCCATTGCCCCATGCGCAAAGTTGATTACGCCCGATCCGCGATAGATCAGCACAATCCCCTGCGCTGCCAAAGCATAGATGGCACCGGTTCCAAGCCCCAGCAGAGCAAGTTCTAACAGATTAGTCATTCCGCTTGGGTTCCTTCACAGGCCGGACATCAGGGCGCACGCTTTTCCCGATGGCGCGCCTGTTCTCGCAAGAGCAGGCGCGCCATCGGTAGCCGACAGAGGCAAGTTCCGGTCAGAAACTGTAGCGGGCAGAGACCCCCCACGTGCGCGGTTCGCCTGTGTAAACCGTGGCCACCGGGATCGGCAGTCCGAGGATGACGGGAGAGCTGAAGTATTTTTCGCCGAACACGTTACGCACATAGAACCCCAGGTCGAGACCGCTATTGTCTATGTCCTTCCAGTCGAGGCGGGCGTTGGCCAGTGTGTAGCCCGGCAAGTTGACACCGGTCTGACCGCCAAAGTCGTCAGTCACGTAGAGATCCGCATTGAAGACAAGATCGCCATCAGCAGGCTGCACAGGCAAGATCCAGCTGACTCCGAATGTGCCGGCGAAGTCCGGTGTCGGCAAGGTGACACTGGCCGCAGAGAAAGAGAAGCCAGCCAGTGGTGGCAAGCTGATGCTCTTTACCTCGGAATGGGTCAGCGCGGCGTTGGCGTACAGCGTGAAATCGCGGAACGGACGCAGCGATGCATCCAGTTCAAGGCCGTAGATCTCAAGATCGGCGGCGTTGGTCGCCACGGCAGTACGGTTGGGCGTATCGGGAGCGCCCTGCTGCGGAATGCCAGTGCCCAGCACGTTAAGGAACTGCAAGGCATCCCGGTAATCGTTGTAAAAGCCTGCCAGGTTGAATGTGCCACTGACATTTCCGGTTTCGAACGACGTCTTGATGCCGATTTCGTAGTCGGTCAGCTTTTCCTCGCCGGTTTTCTGGAACGGTCGCAAATCGGGGCACAGCCCGGTTACAGGCGGCGTGGTGAAAGCACAGCCCGGTGCTATCCCGCCGGTCGTGAAGGCGCTTTCGAACAGCGGCGTGTTCACGCTGGCCGCGCGATAGCCACGCCTCGTGGTTGCATAGACCAGCACATCGTCGCTGACCTGATAGTTCAGGGCGATCGTCCAGCTGGGTTCCTCGCTCTCGTTGCTTACCAGCCCGACGCCGTCGGTGGTCAGCTCCAGATTGGCGATGTCGATGCACGTATCGTAGTCGACATAGCCGCCCGGCACGCTGCCACCACAGGAGGCAACCTCATCCCAGCTGTAGCGGGCACCAACGTCCAGGCTGAGGCGATCGGTCAGGTCGATCCCGACCTGCCCGAAGATCGCATAGCTGGTGTTTTCGTAGTGCACGGATACGGCCGGACGCGGCCGCGCAACGGGTGCAAAGGCCTTGAAGCCGCTGCCCGAAGGACCGTCAGATGTATCGTGGCTGTAGAAGGCACCAGCGATGAATTCTATGCCACCGAAATCGCCCAGCACCTGAAATTCGTTGGTAATATAGCGGCGATCGTTCAATCCAGCCGCGCTGAACAGGGTGAACGGCGTGCCGAACAAGTCCAGCGTGGGAACCGCGCCGGAATTGATGAGCTGTTCCTGCCGGCTCTTGCGATAGCCGAAAATGTTGCGGATTGTGAAATCGCCAAGTTCCAGCTCTGTACGGTTGGTGATGCCCCAGGCATGGCTTTCTGCCAGGCCGCCGCCACTCTCTCCGCCAAAGGCGCCGTAGAAATTCTGCCGCTGCACTTCCAGCGCATCGACAATCTGGCCGTCAATGATTGCAGACAATCCGGGCACCACGCCGGGGTTATGCTGGTACAGGTAGATACCGGCCGCCCGGTCATCGGAATTGTACCAGTCGAGAATTGTCGTGTTGGTCAGTCCGTAAGCCGGCTCCAGCCGCAGCGAAAGGCGGAAGCTGTCCTGTTCGATGTTGTCCAGATCGGGGCCACCATCAAGGCTGGTGGTGCGCCCGTCCTGTCGCCGGATCTGACCTGCGGCGCGGAATGCGCCGATATCGCCCAACGGAAAGTTGATGGCGCCTTCGATCGCGAAATAGTCAAACCGGCCATATGTGGCTTCGACATAGCCTTCGAAATCGTCAGTGGGCGCCTGCGGCGTGATAAGGATCGCACCACCCAGCGTGTTGCGCCCGAACAGGGTTCCCTGCGGACCTTTGAGAACCTGAATGCTGGCAAGGTCATAGGTAGGGATGTTTGAACCTTCCGACGGCAGCGGAACGTCGGCAAAATACTGCACCACACCCGGCGTACCACCGCCAACCGGCGTCTGGCCGATGCCGCGCAGCGAAACCGCTGCGCTGGTCTTGCCGCCTTCGACGCCGAAACGCAGGCCCGGCGTGATCGAGGTCAGATCCTGCACCGACTGCACCGAACTGCGTTCAAGCGCAGCGGCATCGAACGCGGTAACCGCCACCGGCACGTCCTGCAGATCTTCCTGACGCCGACGGGCGGTTACGAAGATCGTATCGCCAGTTGCGTCTTGCGCATCAGCCAGTACCGGCGCTGTTTCCTCTGCGCTGCTTTCCACGTCCTGTGCTGCCGCCGCACCTGACATTCCCAATGCAGACGTCATCAAAACTGTCTTGAACAAGCAAATTCGGTTCATAACCCTCTCCTCAATTTAACTTGCGAGCCTTTGATATTTCTCGATTCCCCGAACCCCCGAGTTGCGAGGCACCCGCTGATTGTTCCTTTTCTTGAAAGAATTGGGTCAATCACCTGCATTTCGATAGGCATTCATCGGCAGGGCAACCAGCTGTGTTTCGGATAGTGCGCCATCATACACCGGCTGAAAGTCAGGCTGAGCCAGGTCGATAGCGGGATAGCGGGCGAACAGAGCCGTCAGGGCGCGGGTCATAACCATCACTGCCAGCCGGTTTCCAAGGCAGAAATGCACTCCGCCGCCAAACACCGGAACCCGTTCAGGATTGCGCCCGATATCGAAGGAAAGCGGGTCGGGAAATTGCTCCGGGTCATACGACGCTGCCTGGTTGCAGACATAGATCGGCATACCCGCCGGCAATGGCGTGCCGCCCAGCTCGGTATCGACCATGGCATAGCGGGTGAACAGCAGGAACCCCGGACCGTGATAACGCATACATTCGTTCAGCGCTGCCGGGATCAGTGCAGGATCAGCCTTCACCCGCGCGAACTGATCAGGATGCTGCGCCAGCGTCAGCAGCGCGCCCCCGGTGGTGGCTGCAGTGCTTTCAATGGCCCCTGCGCCAAACACAAAGATCAGCTCGAACAATTCGCGATCCGACAGCCGATCTCCGTCTTCGCTTGCCAGCACCAGGGTACTGATAATGTCATCCCCGGGCGCAGCACGCCGACGCTTCACAATGCCTTCTATCGCAGCTTCCGCCGCAGCAAAGGCATCGATGTAGTCCTGGGGGAAGGGATCGTCGGGTGAAAGCTTGGACGTCAGCCGCAAACACTGGTTCATATGCACAAAGCTGGCGCGTTCCGCGGGCGTGAAACCGAACATGCCTTCAAGCATGACCAAGGGCATCAGCCAGCCGGCGAAATCCGCCATCGCATCAAATTCAGGGCCATCGGCCACAGCGCGATCGATGATGCCATCTATCACGGTGTCGATCAGGTCGGCATAGCGCGCAAGCGAGGCTGCGCTGAAGGCCGGGTTCACCAGTTTGCGAAAGCGCGCATGGGCTTCGCCCTCGATCTGCGTCGGAGGGGTTACGTTCATGAACTTGTTGGGCATGAATTTCTTCATCGGTTTGCCCGGCAACTGCGGCGGTACGGACGAGAAACGCTTGCGATCGTTCAACACCGTCTGCATGTCGGCAAAGCGAGCGACCACCGCCTGCGGCGCCCCGTTCTGCGTCACATAAAATGGTGGATGCCTTGCCCATTCAGACAGGTGTCGGCGAAAATTCTGGCGCACCTCCTCGCTTGCCAGATCCACCTCTCGAAACAGGCCCGGGGGCAGCATTGCCTGCGCCTCGGCAGTCATCGACGCCTGCGCCTTGTCGGTCGGCGGACCTTCAGGATATCAGCGATGTCCGCGCCATCCTCGGCATCGGATAAATAGGAGAAATCGCCTCCCTTCTGCCGTTCAACCAGCGCGTTGTAACGCTTGCGGAACTCCAGCCCGGCACTGTCAAACCGCGTGCTGCGATCGGCCCCCTCGGGCGCATTGACATAGCGGGGATTCTGCGGCGCCAGCACGGAATTGTCCTGTTCTGCCACCATCGCGGCAGTCGCGGGCCATTGTCGGCGGAATGCGGCATTGTCTGTCTGCTGGGTGCCGAAGGCGAAATTGGCGCGGGTCAGCCTGGTTGTTTCCGGCGTATTGGACTGCATCAGCGGCATCGATGGCGCATGTGAATAGTGGCTATGCAGGAAGCACATGCCGCTGCGAATGAATATATGGGTGAACGCGGTCTGGTTCTGAAACGGCGCTTCTACCCCCAGCACTTCGCGCTGATAGCGGGAGGTTGGCCGCTTGCGGGTCTTGCGGATCATGGTCACTGTTTCCGACGTCGCGGTGAAACTGACGTCATCCTCCTCTGCCTCTTCAGCATCACCTGAATAGACATTGTGGATGTAGTCGATGTGCGTCAGATCGAGAATGTTCTCCAGCAGCAGTTCGTATGTGCAGTCGAAGTAGGCGGTGCCGACCGCATAGGCGGGTTGGGCGTTGAAGGGATGCAGAAACGGGATATCCGGGATCAGCTGCGGATCTGCATTGTCTGGGTCGCCGTACCAAACCCAGACATAGCCATAACGCTCCAGCACCGGCTTGATTGAAACTCCTGTGGTGGCCCTGCTTCCACGCTCCTGTGCGAATACTCCATCGCTGCCACGCCGCAGGTAGAATGGCTCTCCATGCACGAAGCGTCGGGATACGCCGGAGCCAACATCACGCGCATGTGCAACGGGGAACCAGGCGTCCCGCAAGGCGAATGTGCCAGGGCGCCATGCCGTGGCCGGTCCGGTGGCTGCACTGACGGTTTCTCTGTCTGTCATGCCATCTCCTCTTTCAGGATGGAAATTGCCGATTTCGGCAGCGCGACCGGGGCAGCTGCCTTGCTGGCATTAAGCAGGGCGCCCGCGTCCAGCGTATCGCGCAGCATCATGTCGACCCCTGCCTTGTCGCGGTCATCGGCTCGCCAAACCACACGGCAAAGGCTGTCTGCCACGGGCGCCGCCGCCAGCAGCATGGAGGCAGCGATTTCATCATCCGGTCCGCGCAATATTACCCGGTCAAGCTGCCCGACAGAGCGGACTTCCAGCGAATAGGGAAAATCGGCAGTGGCCAAAGCCGGTGTCTCGCGATCGCGTCGACGACGCAGGTCGACGGCGTAAGCCACCTCCACATGGCGTTCACTGAATTCCGGCTCACCCAAGCGGTGATTGTCGATGATCTGGTGCCCGGCAACAAACAGCACGGCGGACGGAGCATTCAGCAATGCCTCTCGATACTGCACAGCAGGATAGGCGATCAGCCGCCCACCCTCGCGCACCGCTCGCTTCGCAAACAGGGCCAGCGCCTCGTCACCAGGGGCCGTTTCTGCATCATCGGGGTGGTCCCCGATCCACACGAACCCGGCAGATTCCGCACAGGGATAGGCCGCGATGCGATAGCTGCCGGGCACCCTCTCCGATCGGGAAAGATTGGGGATCGCCTTGCAGGCCCCGCCAGCACCTTCATATCGCCAGCCGTGATACGGACATTCAATCAACCCGTCGGCAGTCACCTTCCCCGCTGCCAGCGGCGCGCGCCGGTGTGCACAGCGGTCCTCTACCGCCCGGCAAATTCCGTCGGCATCGCGAAACAGTGCTACCTCGCGTTCGCCAACGGTAACTCCCAGCGGGGAATGTTGGGAAACCTCGTTTGAAAGTGTCGCGATCGTCCACGCCATATGACTGCTTACTCCTTATCCGCTGCTAACAGGCGCGCTGCCGGATTGCTGTGTCTCGGATTGCCGATGCCATCATCGGTCTTTCAATTCCCTGCGCAAGGTGCGTCCCGCCAGCGCGAACAACATGATCGACAGCAGCAGGAATGCGCCCACGGCGAACATGCCTTGCTGCAATCCCGCAGCCGAGGCAGCGGTGCATGCTGCGCTTTGCGCATCTGCGGCAACTTGCAGACAGCTTTCGTAATCCGGTCCATAGTGCGCCGCTGCAAAGCGATCGCTGAGATAGCCAAGCAGAGTGACGCCCGTCCCCAGCCCCAGCGCGATGACCCCAAAGGTATGCAGCGCCGCCGTTGACGCCCGCATGCGCGATTCCACCAGCCGCTGGGTTGTGGTCATAATGGTGGGCAGGAATGCCACAAGAGTGAACGAGGCGACGAACATCAGCCCTAGCAGAACACGCCAGTCTTCCTGATAAATGGCCGCAAGGTAGGCTGGCAGGCCAACGCACAGCAGCAGCGCAGGCGCCCAGGCAAACCAGCGCACGTCCCGCTCCCCCAGCCGCGCGGCGGTCAATCCGCCGGTCAGCGTGCCCAGCGCCGACCCGAGGCTGAAGCAGATGGCGAATGCCAGCCCGGCCTGCTGCAAATCGAAACCATGAACCCGTACCAGCAGCGGAATCAGGAACAGCGTCAACCCGAAACCCACGACATTGACCGAAGCGGAGCCCGCAGTCAGCAGCATGAAGGCCGGCGAACGCAGCAAATGCCGCACCACAGCCATGAAGGGCGGCGGGCTCTGATCCGCAGCTTGTCCGGTGCGTTCAGGTTCCGGGATGGTAAACCAGATCAAGGCTGCAAGCAGCAAACCCGGAAGGCCGACCGCTACAAAGGCCACGCGCCAGCCGTAATTCGCTGCAATCCACCCACCGACAATCGCAGCGGTTGCGCCACCGGCCATAGTCCCCAGTGCGATCAGAGAATAGGCGGCCGCTGCGCGTGCAGCGGAAAAGCGATCTGACACGTAAGAAACCAGCGCTGGCGTAAAACCGGCCTCGCCCACGCCCACACCCATCCTGCACAGAAGCAGATGCCAGAAATTCCCTGCCGCGCCGGATAGCATCGTCATCAACGACCACAGCGCGGTAACTACCGCGATGATCTTCACCCGGCTGCGGCGCTCTGCCAGGCGGGCGATCGGCACTCCCATCACGGCATAGAACAGCGAAAAGGCCAGCCCACCCAGCAGGCCAAGTTCCAGATCGCTCAACCGCAAGTCGTTACGGATAGCCTCTGCCAGCACCGAAACGATAGTGCGATCGATGTAATTGAACATGTAGGTCAGGCCGAACAGCAGGATGATCCAGCGATCCGACCTGGAGAATTTCGCCTGGCTCATCGTAATTGTCTGCTCCGTTTACCGCGACTGCGGAGGGCAAGCCCTGCCCCTTGGATTCTCGCCCTGAGGCTATGCTTCGACACAGGCCTGGTCGTAACGCGGCCGCGGATTGCGTGGGAAAAGGCCATCGGGCGTACCCACCCCGATGTTGCACAGGAAATTGGATTTCCAACCCAGCTCCGACAGGAACTCAGCATCGACACCGGCCCGGTCAAAGCCCGACATCGGCCCGCAATCGAAGCCCAGTGCTCGCGCCGCAAGCATGAAATAGGCACCCTGCAGGGTAGAACTGCGAAAGCCGGTTTCCTCGATCAGATCGGGTTTGCCCTCGAACACCCCCGACATATCCCGCGACGGGAAAAGCTGCGGCATGAGCCGATAGAAATGTTCGTCCCATGCGATGATAACGGTACACGGCGCGCTCATCGTTTTCTCGACATTGCCAGGGGAAAGAAGCGGTCGGAGCCGCTCCTTCCCCTCTTCAGTGTGGACAAAGACGAACCGCGCCGGGTTGCTGTTGGAGGTTGTCGCCCCCCAGATCGCCGTCTCGAAAATGCGCCGGAAATCTGCCGGAGCGATGGCTTCATCCGACCAGGTATTGAAACTACGCGCCTCGCGGAACAGCTGATCCAGAGCCTCGTCGGAAATTTCACCGCCGGCCATCAAAATGCTCCGAAGCGCTTGGTGATGCTGATCCCATAGGTGCGCGGCGTGCCTGTGATCAGATAGTTGTATCCGAGGATATCCTCCAGATTGCTGGCCGCCTCATAATAGACGTGGTTTGTCAGGTTGCGCCCGAAGATTGCCACTTCCACTCCGACATCCTCAATGTTCAGAGCGATCCGTGCATTGACCAGTGCATATCCATCCTGAGTCAGCTGATCGAGGCTGGTTGCACTGGGCACCAGCTCAACGCTGGACCGATAGGTGGTGTCGGCATGGAAGGTGAGATCACCAATATCCAGCGGGTGAACATAGGTCGCGCTCAACGAGCCGGTCCAGGCCGGAATGCCAAAGCTCTCGTCGGTCCGGTCGCCGGTCGCGGTTACGAAGTTGTCGTATTCTGCATCGATGTGTCCGCCGCTCGCCTGCAAGGTGAAATTGCGGGTCGGGCGCAGCGTGGCTTCCACTTCGATACCCTGTATCGTGCCCTCTGCGGCATTGTTTACGAAGGTCTGCGGGCCAGCGCCTGTCGCCACTGAGGAGGACCGCTGGATATTGTTGTAATCGTCATAGAAGGCAGCAACATTAAATTGCAGCATCCGGTCGAGCAGATCGGTTTTGAAGCCGATTTCATATTCAGTCACCGTTTCTGCATCAAAAGGCGAGAACAGTACGGCGGTGTTTCGACCGCGAATGTTGAGGCCGCCCGAACGATATCCGCGCGCATATTTGGCATAGAGCAGGATATCTTCGGTCACGTCGTAATCGATCGAAGCCAACCAGGACGGGTCAGAGAAATCTGCCGAGAAGGTACGCGGACACTGGGTGTCTGCCGAGCCGGCAACGGCCACATCCACGCCCGGTGCGGGAACGCCGCACAAACCGGCAGCCGAGTTGCGGCTTACCAGCTCACGCTCGTCCCAGGAATACCGTCCGCCAAGGGTCAGGCGCAGGGCATCGGTAATCTCATAGGTGCCCTGGGCAAAGATGGCATAGGACACGTTCTCGACATCGGCATCGGTGATCGATGGGTTGGTGGAACTGAGAAACAGCAGCGATTCCGAGGGTGACAGTTCACGCCCCTGTTCGCGACCATAATAAAGTCCCGCAACCCAGTTGAAACGATTGTAGTCACCCAGCAACTGCAGTTCCTGGCTGATATATTCGTCAAACGGAGTAAGACGCGTGGCGTAGAGAATGTCGAAGGGTGTACCGTCGGCATCGCTATTGTTCTCGCGGACCATGTGCTGGTAGCCGGTGATGGAGCGCAGCATCAGCGTATCGGAAAGCTCTGCATCCAGCGTCAGCCCGAGGCTGTACCCCTCGATGCGCGAGGATGTGTCTCCCAGATTGCCGCTCTGGTACGGATCGCCCCCAATGAACGCAGCAAAGGCTTCCGCTGCCTGATTCAGATTATCCGGCGTGAATGGCAACAGGCCAAGTTCGGCGGCAACCTGCAATGTGGCGACGCCGCCCGGTGCACCGCCCGGTGCCGCGGGTGCTGCCAGACCGGACAATTTGGTGATCGGCCCGGCCGAACGCATGTGGTTGTAAGATCCGGTAAATGTAGCGGTTACGGTATCGGTCAGCTCCCAGCGCAGCTTGCCGCGCAAATAGGTGGAATCTTCGTCCGCAAGGTCTTCACCAGCAAAATTGCGCCCATAGCCATCGTGTTCACGATGCTGAGCCACCAGACGCAAGCCGGCCGAATCTGAAAGCGGCGCATTCACGATGCCCGCGACTTCCCAGGCGTTGTAATTGCCGTACCCCGCACGGATGGAGCCGCCAAAGTCATCCGTCGGCTCGTTGCTGATGATGCTCAGCGCGCCGCCCGTGGTGTTGCGACCATACAAGGTGCCCTGAGGTCCGCGAAGGACTTCCACGCGGGCAATATCAACCAGGGCGGAGCGCAGGCCATGGGTGCGCGGGTAATACAATCCGTCGATATAGATGCCGACAGAAGGATCGACCGTAAGCAGGATATCGTTCTGCTGCTGGCCACGGATTGCCAGCGTAAGCGAGGTGGGGTTGGACGGCGACTGCGTGAAGTAGACGTTGGGCACGGTTCGCGTGACATCGGTAATCTCGGTCACGGCGGCCCGCTCCATTTCGAGGCCGCTGACAGCAGTCACCGCCAAGGGGACATCCTGCAGGTTTTCCGAAACCTTGCGTGCGGTCACCAGGATCACTCCCGGTTCCTCGTCAGCGGCCTGTTCCTGCGAATGCGCAGTTACCGACAACGCTGGCGAAACCAGCGCCGATGCCGCCAGAAATGCAGAAACGCCCTTCGCTGAGTGCGTAATCCTCACCATCCATCTCCCTCATGATTGCTGACCCGACGTTTATCGTGGTCAGATACTCTTATTGGCTCTGTCGCAAGAGTGACGATGTGCATGTGAACTGTCAAATCATATTTTATCGGCAAATAACATTCGATTGTTCAGATTGTGGTTTTTCATGCTTATTGCAGCGATCATTGAAATGTTTCCTCCACCTGCTATTGAGGTCGCCATGAATTCCGAACCGAATCAAACTGCGATCGCCTATGATTATCTGTGCAAGGATCTGCAGGCCTGCCGCGTGCGACCTGGAGAGCGCATCCCCATCACGTTGATCTGCAAGGAATTGTCGATCAGTCCTGGCCCGGTGCGAGAGGCGCTGTCTCGCCTGGTTGCGGAGGGTCTTGTTACTGCAGAGCAAAACCGCGGCTATCGCGCCGCCGATCTGGAGATCGAGAATTTTGTCTATCTCACCGAGGCGCGGCTGGAAGTCGATACGCTCTGCCTGCGAGACGCCATCGCCGTTGGCGATGTTGAATGGGAATCAAATCTGATCGCAGCCTGTCATCGCATGGAACGCCGACTGCTCGAGCTGGACGGCTCGCGGGAGGCGGACGACAAATTCGCCGATGCTCACGCGATGTTCCACAAGGCGCTGGTGGGCGGCGGGCGCAACCCCTACCTGCTGCGGATGCACGAGCTGCTGTATTTGCAATCAACCCGCTATCGCCAGATGTGCATGCCCCTGGCGAGTGACAAGCCGCGCATCCATGCCTTTCAGGGCGAATTCATTACCGCTGTGATCGACCGGGATGTCGAACGGGCGGTAAGCCTGCTGAGAGACTATTATCTGGCAGCCAGCGACATGGTGGCCGAAGCGCTCAGCAAACAGCACTGATCTCTCCCGATTCGCCGCCCAGCGCGGCAGCAATTGTCAGGAGCATTTGAAAGAGGCGTCCACATCCAGCTTGCCGAGTATGCCCGGCTGTGGCCGAGCCTGAAGTCATGTGACGATCTTGCAGCGTTCGCGTGGCAGCGCGAAGCTGCTGTGATCATTCCGCACAGTTCCGCGTCAATCGCCACAGGTCCAGGCATAGCCAAAAGGATGCACTTGACGATTTTATATGGCTAGCCATATTATTGCTTCCCATTGAATAGGAGCGATACGATGAAGACACTCTATACTGCTCAAGTCACTGCCACGGGCGGTCGCAGCGGGCGCGTTGCCAGCGACGACGGATTGATCGACTTCGATCTTGCCCTGCCCGCAGCTCTGGGAGGAAAGGGTGGAGCGACCAATCCCGAACAGCTTTTCGCGGCTGGTTACGCTGCCTGTTTCGGCAATGCGGTGATCCACGTCACCCGCAACACGCACAAGATCGCCGATGACGACGTTACCGTAATCGGTACTGTCTCGATGTCTCCGAATGCCGAAGGCGGATTTGTCCTGTCTGTTGCACTCGATGTCGCGATTGCCGGGGTTGACCAGGACACGGCTGAAAAGATCGTGGCACAGGCACACGAAGTCTGCCCCTATTCCAACGCGGTGCGCGGAAATGTCGACGTCGACCTCAAGGTTCGGGCAGAGGCCTGACGGAATCGCTCGTGTCGACAGAGCACCGACCATCGGCTGAAGAGGGGGATGAACTGCTCCGGCTCGACCGGCAGCTGTGCTTCCCCCTCTATGCCGCAACCAATCTTCTCCAGCGCCTGTATCGGCCGCTGCTGGAACCGCTTGGCCTGACCTACTCGCAATACCTCGTAATGCTGGTTCTGTGGGAGCGTGAGCCCGTCACGGTAGGCGCGCTGCAGTCCTGCCTGCACCTCGATGTCGGCACGCTCAGCCCCATGCTCAAGCGTATGGAGCGTGCCGGGCTGGTGGAACGGATGCGCGATCCGCAAGACGAACGCCGCGTACTGATTGCGCCGACAGCGCACGGGCGCGGTCTGCACAGAGCAGCGCAAGAGATACCGCGCGCGCTGGCGAAAAAGGTAGGATTGGATGAAGACAAGATTGCCGATCTACGCGCAATGACCAGCGTACTTGTCGAGCGTTTGGGAGAAGCTGCGGAGCAGGACGGCCATCACCTTGGCTGATACTTCCCCTTTCCAGAAGGTACGCCTGACCGCCTACTCTTCGCTCAAGACTATCAAGCTGCGCAATTGATACGCATCCCTCGCTGCCAAGGTTGGCAAGCGCGTTGCCCCCGCGAGGCCAAGAAAGTGCTCATGGCGTCATCGCGCTATTATTTCATCACTTGATTAAATAATAATTGCGTCTATTTGCGGGTCCATTCACGGCACATGCAAGGGATCGAACATGACGCAAACCGAGCGTGGGCGCGGCAGGCCCAGAAAGAACGAAATCGATTCCGTGCAGGCCATCATGGCCAGCGCGGTGCCGATCTTCGCCGCCAAGGGTTTTGACGCCACCAACCTGCGTGAGATTGCCGATGATGCAGGGGTCAACATGGCGCTGGTGTCTTACAATTTCGGGTCCAAGCTCGATTTGTGGAAGCGGATCATCGAGACTATCGGCCAGAGGATAGAGGCGACGCAGACATCGCTGGCCCAGACCACCGGCTTCAGCGGTTCGGGCGCAGCGCTGCGTGCCGCTATGAGCGCTTACATCGGCTTCATGGCCGACCGGCCTGACGTAGCCCACTTCATGGTGCGCGACATCGATCATGATCCCGAACGGGCACAATGGGTCTACGAACACGTGACTCGCCGTCTGCTTGACCAGTTCCTTCCCCTGATCGCACGCGCAAGCGCAGACGGTGCAATCCGCGCCGCGCATCCCGAAATGACCTTCCTGCAATTCGCCTTCGGCACGGCCGCCTGCATCATGCGGCGCGAGCGGCTTACGAAGGGTTCACCTGAGCTTTCCGATAACGGCCGTTTTCGTGCAGCCCTGCACGAAACGCTCGTAGAACCGCTGTTTGCCGGTGACTGACGCCGCGTCTTCATCCGGCGGCTATGTGTTCAAGCCGCACGAACGGCCTTTCCTGGCCGGTTCTCCCGCAACGCCGGATCATCCGACGGGGCGCAAGGCAGGCTATCTGCTGATCGGGATTTATCTGGCCGTTCTGGGGGGTTTCCAGAACGGACTGCTGCTGGCCAATCTCACTGGTCTGCAAGGCCATCTCGCCCTTACCCCGGTGGAATCCGGCTGGGTCACGGTCGCTTACAATATGACCAACGCACTGATGAGTATATTGCTGTTCAAGCTGCGCCAGCAGTTCGGCATCCAGCGCTTTGTCAGGATCGCCATGGGCACGCTGCTGCTGGCCAACTTCGTGCAACTGTTCGACGCGGGATACGAGATCGAACTGGTCTCGCGCGGGATCTCCGGCATCGCCGCCAGCGGCCTGACGACGCTGGGCATCTATTACCTGATGCAGGGGCTGCCGTCGAAGGCGCGGATCGCGGGCGTCCTGATTGGCCTTGGCCTGTCGCAGATTGCCCTGCCGCTGGCGCGCGCCATCTCACCCGCACTGGTTGCCGGGGGCGACATCACCCACCTGTTCGACCTGCAATTCGCACTTTCGCTGGTGGCCTTCGGCTCGGTATTCATCCTGCCGCTGCCGCCCGGCGATATCGAGAAGGCTTTCGAGAAGCTGGATCTTGTCACCTTCCCGCTCCTGGCCACCGGGATGGGGCTGCTGTGCGCGTTCCTCGTGCAGGGCCGCATCCAGTGGTGGAGCACCCCGTGGCTGGGCTGGGCGTTGGCGGGCGCAGTGGTGATGATCGGCGCCGCATTCCTGATTGAACATAACCGCGCCAATCCCATGCTGCATACCCGCTGGATGACGAGCAAGGACATCCTCATCTTTGCCGTTACCGGCGCCCTGATGCGGGTCTTGCTGTCCGAACAGGGTTTTGGAGCTGGCGGCCTGCTGACCACACTCGGCATGATAAACGATCAGCTGGTGACCTATTACTGGATCATCACCGGCGCGACCCTGCTTGGCCTTGTGGTTCTGATCGTGCGGCTGGATGTCAGCGATCTGCAGCGCCCCTTGCTGGTAGCGCTGGCGCTGATTGCAGTGGCGGCTTTCATCGATACGCGCGCCGGCTTGCTATCGCGACCGGAGAATTTCTACTGGACGCAGGCAATGATGGCCTTTGCCGCGATCTTCTTCATCGGATCGGCCATGATGGAAGGGCTGCTGCGCGCACTGGCGCAGGGGATGGACTACATCGTCAGCTTCATTGCCGTGTTCTCGCTGTCCCAAACACTGGGAGGGCTGGCCGGCGTTGCCGGACTGGCCGCGTTCCATACCATCCGAACAAAGGTGCACCTGATGCAGATCGGGCAAGGTCTTACGCTTACCGATCCCGCCGTCGCACAAGCCATCCAGCAGCGTGCTGCGGCCTATGACGGCACCCTGGCCGATCCGGTGCTTCAGCAGGCCAGCGGCGCCGGGCAGCTGATCCAGCAGGCTGGGCGCGACGCAGCGATCCTAGCCTTCAACGATATGTTTTTCCTCATCGGTGCAATTGCTTCCATCGCCTTCACGGTGCTCCTTGCGAACTGGCTCTACAACCGTTCGCGCGGGATCAAGCCCATGGCCAGGGAGCTTGAGGCGCTTGCAACGATCATGGGCGGAGCGAAAGAATGAGCCAGAACAAGCCAGACCAGCAAACCCAAGGGGCCAGCAAAGGGCCGGACATGCAGCCAGACAAAACACCTGATAACGGCACCGATCCAGTTCCGCGTGAAGAGGGCCCCGAGGCAGCCCCCACGCCGGACGAGGCCAGTGCCGAAGGCTGGGCTCCGCAACGATCACGCCGCAAGACGATTTTCTTTGCCCTTGCCATCCTCGTTGGCGCACTGGCGGTGCTTTATGCCTGGCAGCTGCCGCCGTTCAGGGCGAATAGCCAGACGACGGACAATGCCTACGTCCGCGGCCAGACCACCATCATCAGCCCGCAGGTCGGCGGTTATGTGACCCAGGTTCTGGTGCAAGACTTCGCCGAGGTTGAAGAGGGCGATCCGCTGGTTCGCATCGATGACCGGATTTACCGGCAACGCGTCGCGCAAAGTCAGGCTGGGATTGCGACACAGACAGCCAGCCTGGCCAATGCGGCACAGAACCGGCGCTCGGCGCAAGCGCAGTTGCGCCTGCAAGAGGCGTCGGTCGCCAATGCCCGCGCCCAGCTTGCCAAGGCGCAGGCCGATATGCGCCGGGTTGAGGAGCTGGTTGGCGAAGGATCGGTATCGCTGCGCGAGCGGGACCAGACACGGGCCGCTCTGCGCCAGGCAGAGGCAGGTGTGGCACAGGCCATGGCCCAGCGCGATATCGCGCGCGAGCAGCTGCGCTCGGTCGATGTCGGGCAAGGCGGGCTGGAAGCACAGGTTGAAGGGGCCACCGCATCGCGCGATCTGGCCCGGATCGATCTCGACAACACCGTTATCCGCGCCCCGCGCGACGGCAGGCTGAGCGAGGTTTCGGTGCGGGAGGGGCAACTCGTCTCGCCCGGCTCGCAACTGATGTATCTGGTGCCGGAACAGCTGTGGGTGGTCGCCAATTTCAAGGAAGCGCAGACATCCGAGATCAGGGTGGGCCAAAGTGCCACGCTTGAGATCGATGCGCTGGGCGGGCTGGAACTTTCAGGGACCGTGCAGAGCGTATCGCCGGCCGCAGGCAGTGAGTTCAGCGTTATCGGCCCCGATACCGGAGCAGGCAATTTCGTAAAGGTTCCGCAGCGCATCGCAGTTCGCATCAGCATCGATCCGGACCAGGAAGCAGCGGCTAGGCTCGGTCCGGGCATGTCGGTGATCGCAACGGTCCACACGGGGGATCGCTGATGCGACGCCACACCGCCCGCCCCCTGGCCCCGATCGCCATCCTTGCTGTTCTGGCCGGATGCGCGCCAACACTTGCGCCCATTCCAGAGGCCAGCACGATAGAGCCACCGGTCGCATGGCGCACGCAGCTGGATGCGCACGGCGATGTAGAGCCG
>MDTG01226874.1_pt1 | contig 17806 bp, 16 predicted proteins | sample 811421 | NCBI WGS metagenome assembly MDTG01 (sample SAMN05326645, study PRJNA326480) | marine metagenome | isolation source: seawater | place: Pacific Ocean: South East | collected 2011 | reverse complement strand
TGTAAATGAACACAAAATATGAGACTGTAAAATTAAATATGAGAACTTGTGTCGGAAAATATGAGAATGCCAAAATGGTACGGGTGAATCTCAAATTTTCGTTGTGAAGACAGTATTCAGTTTCACATACGAATTTAATTGAACAGCACCATATAATTTTTATATTAGTCATAGTGTGAGTTGCGGGATCAGTTCCCTCGTGCTAGCGAGAAAACCCTGCAGCAAGAGAATTGGAGCGGGTGACTTAGGTTGCGCCGCTTTTTTTATTTAACTTGATTTATCCGATGCGGACGCCCTAGTGATCGTATCAAACGGAGTTTTCGGGATCGCTTTGATCCGTTGAGAACTCCGTCGTATCGGCTAGCTATTCAGATACCCCTGTCTGTTTTGCTGCTGTTGTATTTCGAGATCGATTTTATCAGTTCAAATATCCGTTCACGCAACACATCATCCTCAACACCGTAATAACTGCGTACAAGTTCTAAAGTTTCTCGCCGCTGCATAGGGTCCTCACGAGAAACGAAGAGTTGAGTAACAATCTTGTTGCGTTGAGCAATAGACTTGTCAGTAAGATCGCGTGGTATGTCATCGTAGAAATAACTGACCGGAACTTTGAGTGCTTGGGCAATATCATATAGCCTTGATGCACTTACTCGATTGGTTCCCCGCTCATACTTTTGAACCTGCTGGAAAGTAATACCCAAAAGTTTAGCAATTTCTGTCTGCCCGAAACCGTTAAGCATGCGGAGCTCGCGCAATCTTCTACCGACATGAAGATCAATTGGGTGAGGTCCTACTGTTTTTGTTTTTCGCCGTCCGTTACGCATTGGTTTGCGACGGCGATTATCGTCTGGCTGTTTAGAAGGCATGCTTGTCTGATTCCGCGGACGCATTGAGAGAATAATATTCTAAATAATGCAAATTCGGGAGCTGTTGCTATTCATGTTTGAGCATTTTGATAGTGAAGAAATGTAAGTGATCAGCTCTCTTCTGCACTATTAAAGCGCAATCAGCTTATCTACATTGTGCTGCCTTTCAAATTTTCTGAGAATGGAGCTCTCAATCATCCCTCCTCAAACGGGGTGTGGGAGAAACTATCGGACGTTTTGCGTGGAGGATTGCAAAGCTTTTCGTCTCGGTTATCTGCTGACAATTAGATAGGCTACTGCAGAAAATCCGTTGGCGCGCTGACCTTTCTAAAACGCAAGAAGCCGCCTACCAGGTGGTTAGTCTGGATCAAAGGCGGCTTCTCTAATTGAGAGGTGATTGCTTTAGATAGAACCAACTCGGTATCAGCTGAACCAATGTGTGATTTATTGACGGTATTGTCAATAAATCCCCGATCACAAAACACCCCAGGTATGAGGTCTGTACAATCAATAAATCGCCCATTAAGCGTGCTCAAAACAACACCTTTGAAATCAGACTGACATGCAGTCACTCTCATCATGAAACAAAAAAGAAAATCAGGTTGAACATCGGGTATCATTCATGACCGGTATAATGCTCCGTCTCTAGATTGAAACAATTGTTGGCTATGCAATCATTGTCGTGAGCTTCGTGGGTATCAGTATCGGCATCCGGCTCGGAAGTCATATTTCGGTCGATCTCCTTGATGCTTTTGTCCCGGAAAAATACGTTCCGGCGTTACATGCGATTGCCATGGCCCTCGGGATTATATTTGCCATTGCGCTAATCTATTATGGAGGAAAACTCTTCCTGCCCCCTTGGGCGCGGTCAGTTATCCCCGCCTCTTACAGCATGATCCGGAGACTGATTTTATCATTACTGACAGCACTGCGCACTGAACTGATTGAAGGTAAGTCGAGGGCGCTCACCCCGCCATTTCCATGACAAAGACAAATGAATCACAAGCAACGGATATCACTCAAATAACTTTTATCTCGGCCCTGACACTTCGAAAGGATGTTTGACAGTTAGACTGCTCGAACAGAACTCAGGAATGCTTGCACTTTCTCACGCAATTTGTCTGTTTCATGTAATAAACTGCCCGAAGCATCTAATACTTGTTCAGCTGCTCCACCTGTCGAAACCGCAGCTTCATTCACACTAATAATACTACTAGTGACTTCGGTGGTACCCCCAGCGGCTTCTTGGACGTTGCGAGTGATCTCGAGTGTAGCAGCTCCCTGTTGCTCAACAGCGCTTGCAATTGCTGCCGAAACTTCACTAATCTCCGAGATAGTGGAAGAGATTGCAGCGATTGCCTCAACCGCACCATCAGTCTCACTTTGGATATTTGAAACCTGCGCAGTAATCTCATCAGTTGCTTTTGATGTCGCTGTCGCCAAATTCTTGACTTCTGCAGCCACCACAGCGAAACCCTTACCCGCGTCACCAGCACGAGCAGCCTCAATCGTCGCATTTAGAGCAAGAAGGTTAGTTTTCTCGGCAATATCGCTAATCAGTCCAACAACGTCACCAATCTTTTGCGCTGCATCCGCCAACCCACGTACCCGGACATTCGTTTCTTCCGCATTTACAACGGCTCGAGCTGCAACCGTGGATGACTGCCCCACCTGTTGATTTATTTCGCTAATCGAAGCGCTTAACTCTTCAGTTGCACTCGCTACTGTTTGAACGTTAGTCGAGGCCTGTTCGGCCGCTGTCGCAACTATCCCAGCTTGCCGACTTGTCTCTTCTGCAGTATTGGTCATTCCAGTCGCAGTCGATTGCATTTCCTTGGCCGCAGTTACGAGGGCTTTGAGCACAAAAGCCATTTCACTGTCAAACTCGGCGGTAAGTTCGCTTATCTTCTCGGCTCGTTTTTCTCTTAATTTTAGCGCTTCAGCTTCTTTCGTGGCAAGCTGATCAGCACGAATCATGTTTTCTTTGAACACCAATACTGCTTGAGACATTTCTCCAATTTCATCTCCACGATGCTCACCTGGAACATTTGCTTCTTTGTCCCCCGCAGCTAACTTTTTCATCACTTCAGTAATTTGCACGATAGGTTGAGAGATGCCCCTCCCAATTAACCACGCGAAAATTACACCAATGATGATTGCAGCACCCGCTAGTATCTCGCTGATCAAAACAGATCTTTTAGATGCAGCAGCAGCGCGCGGGCCGATCTCATCTTGCTCTGCTTTTACGTCAAGCTTGAGGTCTTCTAACTCACTGGCAACAATCGGCCCGATACGCTCTAACTCATTGGAAACCAAATCGCCACGTACTGGATCAAAAACCGAGAGCGAAACGATTTCTTCAAAAGATTCAGAATATGCTGTCAAGTTATCTGAAACTACTCTCGAGGCCTCTTTTCGGTTTCCTTCGGACAGTAAAGACCCTAGTTCTTGATTCAACAGCTTAGTCGTGTCGAGCATATCAAGTACTATTTGGGCATCTTCAGGGCTATTGCTTAATAGATAATCTTTAACTGCCACCCGTGCCTCCAACAGCTTCTCCTGCACACGGACCGCTTGATTTGATTGGAGAACAACTTCTCTGTAACGCGTAAAGTCTGTCCCCACACTACTCATGGAAACGACGCCTAACACGGCAACGGTTGCCAGAAGCAACAGGATGAGCGCAAAGCCTCCGAAAACTTTTGTCGAGATTTTTAAGTTACGCATTAGATTAGTCATCGCTTTCCTCCGAACGGCCAGCATTCGCTGGCTGCTGCTTCCAATTGTTATTCTAAGCCAGATGTGTCATTGGCCCTTTTATAATTAGAGATCGAAGATATTATGCCATTTTATTTCAGTAAATGAAGTCGCGTCAGCCAGGATAAACATCTCCTGAGGCTGGAAATAGACATGCGCACGCGAGTAATCCGCTACGCACAAAACTAACCGCGACGCTTACCCTAATCGACGGTCGGGATGCAGCACTGGGATAACTATAGACGAAACGGGATCGGTAAAATGCAGTGACCATGAGCTCCGCAGCATAAAGCTGCCGGTAAAAAGTCCAATCTCGGGAAAATGCAATATCAAACAGCCCTATGACATCGCGAAAAAAAGGGAGGCATGAAGCATATGCGCACACCTCCCTTGCACAACTGGAACGCATCAAGCTCCAGGAACTTTTTGATCCTTCGCCTCTTTCGCTGAGGAGGGTGACGTTGAGAAGTAGTTTCGTGCAAGTAGTGCACTGCCCACAACAATCGCACCCAAAGATACGAGCATGTACGGCGCGACACTGCCAACAGCGACGCAAATGAACAGGCTTCTCATTAGCCGCGACAGAGTGCCATTCATATAGCCCTCTATTGCAGCCGCCAGTGAAATCGTTCCGATAACACCGCCGATCACGGCAAGCCCAATCTCAATGGATGAACCGGAACCGATGATAGCAGGATTCCAAATAAAGACGAATGGCAGCAGAAAGCCGACTGCGGCAAGTTTGACTGCATCAAACGCAATCTTGAATGGATCCTCTTCTGCAATGGCCGCTGCCGCCAGCGCCGCAACCGCAATCGGTGGCGTCAAGGCCGACAGGATCGCGTAGTAAAGCAAGAACATATGAGACTCAAGAAGCGGATATCCCAACTTTGAAAGTGCTGGCCCAACGAGAACTGCTGCAAGAATGTAAGCACTTGGTGTTGGCATCCCTAAACCGAGAATGATGGTCACCACAGCGGAAATCATCAAGGTGATAACCGGATCCGCACCACTGATTGTCATGATCACGTTTGCCGCTTTCATGCCAAGGCCCGTCATAGACAGACCTCCGATTACAAGTCCCGCAGCCGCGCACGCGCCAGCAACGGGGAGGATGCGCAGTGTGGTTTCACCAAGGCCTTCAACTACACGCCAAACGCTCATGCGGGTTCGCGCAGAGCAAGCCGCTGCAATGACGACAGAAGCAGCTCCCAAGCCTGCCGTCATGGTTGGCGAATAACCAAGCGACAGTGCGAGTATGATCACCGCGATCGGGACAATAAACATCCAGCCATTAATGAGGGTTGCCTTAAGCGTAGGGACATCATCTGGATAGGAGCGCAGATCGCGTTTGACCGCGCGCAAGTGAACCTGCGAGAAAACGCCAAGATAGTAAAGGATCGCTGGAATAATCGCGGCGTAGACGACTTCGCGATACGCAAACCCTGTGTACTCAGCAAGAATGAACGCGGCTGAGCCCATGATAGGCGGCATGGCGCTGCCACCTGTGGATGCAGCAACTTCAACTGCGCCGGCGAAACGCGATGAATAGCCAAGGCGCTTCATGATTGGGATCGTTATCGAGCCCGTCGCGACGACATCAGATACGGGACTGCCTGAAATCGTTCCATACATGCCTGATGAGATAACAGCGACCTTTGCTGGACCACCGGGGCTCTTTCCAGTCAGCGAGGCAGCAAGGTTAAAGAAGAAGTCCCCTCCGCCAGCAAATGACAGCAACGTCCCGAACAGAACAAATAGGAAAACATAGCTAGCGACAACCTGGATCGGGACACCAAAGACACCGTCCGTTGTAAAGATTAGCGCATCCAGCAGGTAGGTGTATTCGATCACTCCGTGCCCAAAGGGCGGGGGTAGCAAGTGACCGAACAGGTTGTAGGCCATAAAACCGAGAACAACGATCGTAAGACCTGCACCCGTCGTGCGACGCGTCGCTTCAAGTGACAAGAATAGAAGTGACGACCCGAAGAAAAGTTGAGCAGGTGTAAGCTCTTCAAGCAAAGTAATCCGGCTTGAAATCACACTTGCATTCACAAGGAAAAACACTCCGGTAGCGAGGCTCAGTACACTTAACACCCAATCAATAATGGTCGGTTTGTCCCGTGCATTAGTTGTTGCACCGACCACCAAGAAGAGCATCGAGAACAAGGCGCTAAGAAACAGAATGCCAATTATAAGCGGGTCCGAGATAACGAAGAGGTTGCCGTAAATAACCCCGATCGCAAATAGCGCCGCCAAGCTGATCAGAACTTTGTGGGGTAGGGCCGCAAACGTACGTTTGCGGCCTGTGTTTACAAGTGACTTCATCATTTGAGAAGTCCTGCCTCGCGATATGCCCGTTCTGCACCGGGATGGAACGGCAGAACATCCTGATCAGCCATAAGCTCCGGGGTCAGCGCCTTCATAGAACCGTGAACCGCCTTGATCTCGTCAACATTTGCAATCAAAGCCTTGGTAAGGTCATATGCAGTTTCTTCCTCCATCTGATCCGTCGCCACCAGAAGAGCACCAAGGGCCGACGTTTCGACATCATTTGGCTGATTGGAATAACTTCCTCCGGGGATTGTATAAGTTTGAGTTCCGAAACGGGCATTCGTGGCATCAATTACATTCTGGGGAATGTCGAGGACAATGACTTCATTGTTTTCGTCAATTGCGCGGAATGAGGAATGAAGAACAAAGACACCATTGGTAACAATGTCGATACGACCATCCTTCAGCAGTTCTGCCTGGTCGTTTGCCCCGGCCTGAACAATGCGTCCACCATTTGCCTCAACAGCTTCCGTGGTTAACCCAGCTTGTTCGAGCATGAACAACGCTACGTTGGACGTAATGTTACCCGAACGGTTTACACCAATACGCACCGGTGCTTTTGCTGTTGCAAGATCGTCGAGGCTATCGATGTTGTATTCGTCGGCAATCGACTTCGCCAAGAAGAAATGCATCGGCGCCCAATTATACATGTAACCAATTGCACGCATGTTGTTTACAGGAGCCTTGAAGGGTTCTTCACCTGCCAGAGCAATCTTCACTTCAGCGTTGTGAACTAATCCCGTATCCGTCCGGTTTGCTCCCAGCAAACCAATATTTGCAAATCCACCACCAGTTGCCTGATATGTTACAACGGAATTTGGGTCTGATTGTTTTACGGCACGGTCGATACCTGCGCCGAGAAGGGACCACAAGCCACCCGGATTGCCACCTGAGAGCGTCAGGTTTACCGGTTCAGCCTGTGCAGTGTTAACGCCGAAGGCCAGTCCAATAGCCGCGGCAAGAGTCAAAAGCCTCATTCTTTCCTCCCTAATGGGTAAGATCTCAATTTATAATTTCTGTTATTTTTATTGGATGCCGACCGTCAAAGGTCCCACTGGAACGGCATCAGGCCTCGAAAGTGATATTGACGTTCTTTTGCTCGGTGTAAGACAGCATCTCGCCCAAGCATTCTTCGCGTCCGATGCCGGATTGCTTCATCCCGCCATACGGTGTGCCAAGGAAATGGTCGCTGGAATTGTTGACCCAGACATACCCGGCGCAAATGTCATCAACTGCACGCATAGCTTGTGAGATATCGCGCGTCCAAACCGAGGCAGTGAGCCCGTAATCAACCCCATTTACCGCTTCGATCAGGGAGTCATAGTCACTCCATTTGAGGACGCTCAGCACCGGTCCGAACACTTCTTCTTGCGCAATGCGCATATCGGGGGTGACGTCAGCAAATACAGTCGGTCGAACAAAGAAGCCATGAGACAGCTCTTCGGGTACATCGCCGCCCGCCACCATCCTGGCACCTTCATTCTGCGCTATTTCTATGTAACCGCGGACCTTGTCATACTGACCGCGCGTCGAGAGACAGCCCATTTCGGTACTAGGTGAGAGTGGATCGCCCGGCTTTACTGCATCAAATGCGGCTGCCAACTGATCAACGACGGGATCATATAGGCTTTCATGGACGAATACCCGACTGGTCGAGCCACAAGACTGTCCTGCTGTCCATGGCAGGTTCATGCCCTTGACCGCGCTTTGAACAGCCTTTTCAACATCCGCATCCGGGAACATGACGAGTGCGTTCTTTCCGCCCAGTTCCAATGACACATGTTTAAGTGTATCGGCAGCCTGACGCATGACGGCACGCCCGGTTGCGGCACTGCCGACAACGCTGACGCTGGCGATACCGGGATGGGTTGAAAGTCCTGCCCCCAGATCAGGGCCGCCATTCAGCACATTCAAAACGCCTGGTGGGAAAAGTCCGCCAATAAGTTCGGCAACCTTTAGGCTTGAAAGCGGTGTTTCTTCCGATGGTTTGATGATCACACTGTTGCCAGCCATGATTGGCGGCGCAAGCTTTGCGCAGGCGAACATCAGCGGGTGATTAAATGGGACGATGCGTGCCACGACACCAACAGGCTCTCGCACAACATAGTTCACTTTCCCCGCCCCAACCGGGACGGTCTCACCTTTAATCTCCGTGGCCAAGCCCGCAAAGAATTCCATCAAGGTAACTGCGATATCCACGTCAAACAGCATCCCCCGCAACGAGTTACCGCTGTCGAGAGCGTCAAGTCGCGCGAGTTCTTCCTTGTGCTCCTTGATCTTGCTTGCAGCTTCGCGCATAACACGCGACCGTTCCAAAGGGATCGTCTTCGCCCAAATTTTCTGACCTGCAGTTGCAGCTTTTACAGCGGCTTCAAGTTCTTCCTCGCCGGCACTGTCAACTTTGGCAACTTCTTGTCCGGTCGATGGGGAATAAACCGGTATCTGCTGGCTAGAACTTCTATGCCAAGCTCCACCATAATAAACCCCTTGGGGGAGTTTGTTGGGCAATGTGCCCAGGGCTGCAGAAGCGGCGACTACCTGCTTCATGTGATTTTTCCTCCCGGGAATTTCCGTGTTTATTATTTTTTGTAATCACGGAAAGGTCTCTCTGGTCTTTTTTATAAGATATCTAAATTAAATGGCAGCAAAGGAGATCAGTCAACCATAAAATTAGATATCTTAGTTTTGTTCGAAAAAAATAGCAGGCTCACAAACGAACCTGCTATCAAAACCTTATTCGGCAGCGACACTTTTCTCTTCCACAAGAGTTCGCCAATCCACTGTCTGCGGATAGACCCCCTCGCGCGAAGCGATGTCTGCATGCGGAATTCTTGGCTCGACGGTACCGATCGCATCGCCACCGGCAGCAACTTTTCTGGCTGCATCAACCATCAAGCGGCGAAACTCGACAATCGCGAGATCGGAAGCCCCAAGAATATCTACCGATCGATCAACAATGGCACCCATAGATACCCACATCACAATATCCTGATTGGGAATACCCTTAACACCCGTGAAACTCCCGAGCTTCATAGCCTGGCGATCCTGCAGGAAATTATTGTGCAATTGACGCTGGGAGACCCAACGATCATCAAGGTGAATGCCTTTTTGTGCGTGATTGAATTTTCGCCACTCTTCGGTTGTCGGACAGGCCTTTCCACCCCAGGCAATGAAATGGAAATGAGTGGTTTCATCGTCAATAGGAACGATAACACTCGCAACATTATAATTGTTATTCGGCGGGATCAGAGATGTATAGGGTGCAATATACTCGGTAATACGAAGATAGTTATGGGTACTAGGATTTTTGATCGGCTTACGGATCGCAGCATAGTGGAAGCCGTAGCTGGTCGTTTGGGTCTGCATGCGCGGAGATTTATCCGTCGAAGGGCGGTACCATGCCTGATCATCCGCGGAAGCGCCTTCAACGCGGGCCGGCTTCATATCCGATGAATGCAAACTGGACGAATGTGCGGAATCGATCTGCCCTTCGGTAATCTGCGCCCAGTTGGCCGGAATCCTGATTTTCAGGATTGAAACCTGGGTATCTTCGGTCGGGGCAAATGCAGGTGGCGAAAACGGATACATGTCTTCTTCTTCGCCAAGCCATGCCCAAACAAAGCCCCCCCATTCGACGGTCTTGTAAGACTTGTGCTTTACCTTCTCATGTAGCGGACTGCCTTCGGGTTCGGACGACATGGCAACACAGTTGCCTTCAACATCGAACTTCCAGCCGTGATAGAGGCACCGCAGTCCGCAATCTTCGTTACGACCAAAAACCAGAGATGCACGTCTGTGCGGGCAGAGCTCATCAAGAAGACCAAGCTTTCCGTTTGAATCCCGAAAGGCGACATAGCGATTGCCAATCGCCTCCACCAGCAGCGGTTTGCCATCCGCTTCGGCAACTTCTTCAATGAGGCAAACCGGCGTCCAGTGCTGGCGCATCAGCTTCCCCATTGGCGCATCACCCGAGACGCGGGTTAACAGGTCATTCTCTTCATGGCTGAGCATAACGTGAACTCTCCTCCTTTGTGTTTTCTTAGATATCAAAGAATCAATATCACATCATTACAGGCATCTAGTGACTTGACAAGAATTATTAGATATCTAATTTATTCATCAAAGTTACTTCGGGAGGAAAAAATGTCAACAGAATTAGAAAGCATAAAAATGCGCGTAGAGGCACGGCGTCAGCTAACGCCTTATATTTGCGAGTTTACGCTTTCCCCCGTGGATGAGATCGAACTCCCTGCCTTTGCGCCGGGATCGCATATCACCGTCGAAACGCCATCCGGCGCGATGCGCCGCTATTCGCTTGTTAATGATGGGGAATTTCCGGAAACCTACGTGATTGCCGTGAAACGCGAGCCTGAATCGCGTGGCGGATCATCCTCAATGCACGAGTCAGCTACTGAAGGTAGCGAGATTACAATTCAGGCACCCGAGAACTCGTTCGCACTCAAAAATGCACCGAAATATTTGCTGATTGCAGGCGGAATCGGGGTCACTCCAATTTACGCAATGGCCAATCACCTGTCTGCGCAGGGCAAGCCGTTCGAGATGATCTACTGCACCCGATCTGCCGAGGAAACTGCATATCTGGATGATATCAAAAACGCATTCGGATCACGCGTTAAGTTTCATCACGACAATGGCGATCTCAATCAGGTTTATGATTTCTGGGATCACTTCGAAGAGCCCGGTGCCGGGCATGTCTATTGCTGCGGTCCATCCCCCTTGATGGAAGAAATCAAAGCCATCTCAGGCCATTGGCCGGAAGGGCGTGTGCATTTCGAAGACTTCAAAGCCGTCGATGCCGTGCGCGAAGACGATAAACCGTTTGAAGTGAAAGTCGCCAATCTCGATACCACCATCACGGTTCCTGCTGACAGGTCCGTTCTCGAAGCACTTCGTGATAATGGCATCAAAACGGTAAGCTCTTGTGAAAGCGGCACCTGTGGCACTTGCCGCTGCAAGCTGATCGAAGGGGATGTTGACCATCGCGACATGGTCCTGATGGATGAAGAAAAAGACAGCCAGATCATGATTTGTGTCTCCCGCGCAAGGGAGGGAAATCTTGTCATCGAACTCTAATCAGCCGAAGCTTGAGGCGCCCTTGCGCCTTGGCGTCATCGGGCTTGGTCGCGGGTTCATGCTGACATTGCCAAGCATCAATGCAGATGATCGGGTGCAACTTGTTGCGGCATGCGCACCGCGGGAATCTTCACGTGCGGCGTTCGAGCAGGAGTTTGGCGGGCGCACCTATCAGAACGTCGAGGATATTTGCGCCGATCCGGACGTCGAAGCCGTCTATATCGCCACACCGCATCAAATGCATGTCGATCACGTGGAAATTGCTGCGAAAGCCGGAAAGCATGTTTTGGTTGAGAAGCCACTTGCGATCCATCTTGAAGACGGCATCAAAATGGTCGAAGCCTGTGAGAAAGCGGGCGTGCAACTGATTGTGGGCCCCAGCCACAGCTTTGATGGGGCTGTAATGTTGGCCCATAAGATCATTCAGTCTGGCGATGTCGGCAACGTCCGCATGATTCATGCAATGAACTATACCGACTTCCTATATCGTCCGCGTCGACCGGAGGAACTCGTCACAGAAGAAGGCGGCGGAGTGATTTTCAGTCAGGCTGTCCACCAGCTTGATATTGTCAGGCTTCTGGGTGGCGGCATGATGAAAACCATCACTGCGGCCACCGGGAACTGGGATCCGGCCCGCCCGACTGAAGGCGCATATAGCGCATTGGCTACATTTGAAGGCGGTGCCTTTGCCTCTTTGACCTATTCGGGCTACGCGCATTTTGATTCCGATGTATGGCAAGGCTGGGTTGGCGAACTTGGCTATCCGAAGGACCCTGAAAGCTACGGTCAAGCCCGCAAAGCCTTGACCAAGGTTTCAAGCCCGGAAGAAGAATCCGCCCTGAAATCCGGTCGAACATATGGCGAAACCCCGGCACGACCACCCGCGCCAAACCACGAACATTTTGGCCCGATCATTGTCTCGTGTGACGGCGGCGATCTGCGGATTACGCCCAACGGGGTTTGGCTGCACGGCCATTTCGAACAGAAATACATTCCTGCACCGCTGGAGATGGGCCCACGCGCCGGCGTTAACTCCGCCTTGATTAAAGCTGTCCGCTTTAACGCTCCGCCATCACAAACCGGGCGCTGGGGCCTTGCCACGCTTGAAGCGTGCCACGCGATTTTGCAATCCGCAGAAGCGGCAGCACCGGTCAAGCTGCTTCATCAAATACAGACACAAAAAACAAATATTGGAGGAAACTCGTGAGTAATCTGACACTTTCACTTGCCTACGGAGACTATGATCGCACCAGGCCGATTTTTGATGGACGCGTCAAAATTGATGGCGTAGATCCCGTATCAATGCTGCTGTCCCCGGAAGAAATGTTCTTCCGGGCATTCCGTAACGAAGATTTCGATGTCAGCGAGCTTTCATTTTCGTCCTACTGCGTAAAACTCGCACGAGAAGAATCTCACTATGTGGCAATTCCGGTCTTCCTGTCGCGCGCCTTCCGCCACACGTCGGTTTACATCCGGACGGACAAAGGCATCAATAGCCCCGAAGACCTCAAAGGACGCCGCATCGGTATTGCGGAATATCAGCTGACGGCAAATGTCTGGGTGAGAGGCATTCTTGAGGATGACTATGGGGTAAAACCATCCGACATCCATTGGGTACGTGGTGGCATGGACACGCCGGGTCGGCCGGAAAAGATCAAGGTTGATCTGCCCGATGATGTCAAAATGACCCAGGCGCCAGACGGTGCGACGCTTAATCAGATGCTGATGGACGGTGAGATTGATGGTTTCATTGGTCCGCGTTGGCCAAAATGCTTTAACGAAGGTCACCCGCATGTCGGGCGCCTGTTCACTGACAGCATTTCAGCGGCAGAAGACCACTATAAACGTACATCGATCTTCCCGATCATGCATGTGTTGGGTGTCCGCAAAAGCTTGGCTGAGCAGCATCCATGGCTTCCCGGGGCGCTGCTTAAGGCGTTCTCGCAATCAAAGAAGATGGCGCTTGATGCGCTGAGCGACACGTCCGCGACGAAGGTCACGATGCCGTTTGTCGAAGACACGCTTGATCGCGCGAAAAACCTTCTGGGTGATGATCTTTGGCCCTATGGCGTTGCGCCAAACCGCAAAGTCATCGAGACGTTCCTTGACTATCACTACCGCCAAGGACTTTCACCGCGCAAACTTTCGATCGACGAGCTTTTCCACCCCTCCACGCGTGAGGTCTTCAGCCTATGACCAATACCATCGCAAAAACATCTGCAGTCATGCCCTCCTTGCCGCACATTCTGATCGAGGAAGGCGTTCGCGCCGCCCTTAAGGAGGATCTTGGACGCGCCGGCGACCTGACCACGGATGCAACAATTGGTCCTGATCTCAGTGCAAAAGTATCTTTGGTCTCGCGTGAAGCCGGGCGTTTATGTGGCGTCGATTTCGCACGAAGTTCCTTTGCACTTGCCGGTGCGGGGCTGGCGTTTGAGGCATTCAAGAAGGATGGAGATGTTCTGGCCCCGGGTGATGAAATCGCCCGGGTGACCGGCAATGCACGTGCCATACTGTCATCGGAACGCGTTGCGCTAAACTACCTGTGCCATCTGTCAGGCATCGCAACGACAACCGCAAAGTTCGCAGATCTAATTGCTCATACAAAGGCACGCATTTGCTGTACGCGGAAAACCACACCGGGCCTGCGCGCATTTGAAAAGTATGCGGTGCGCTGTGGGGGCGGTGCCAACCATCGCTTTGGTCTTGATGATGCCGTCCTGATCAAAGACAACCACATTGCCGTTTGCGGATCTATCACCAACGCAATTGAAGCTGCCCGCAATTATGTCGGCCATCTTGTCGTAATCGAGATCGAAGTCGACACGCTGATACAGCTTGAAGAAGCCCTTGCAGCGGGCGCATCAACGGTGCTGGTTGATAATTTCGGCATCAACGGTCTGAAAGAGGCGGTTGCCCTTAATGCCGGCCGTGCGCGGATCGAAGCATCCGGTGGCATCAATATCGACACCATCAAGGACGTTGCTGAAACCGGGGTTGATTATATCTCAAGCTCGAAAATCACGATCTCGGCACCAACCCTTGATATTGGCCTCGACGTAACACTGGGATAGGAAAATGAAACAGTTTCAGCCAGGCGATGTGATTGAGGTCAAACTTCCGGGTGGTTTTGCCTATGTACAGATCACACATAATCACCCGGCCTATCCAGAAGTCATTCGTGCATTGCCGGGTTACTACAAAAAACCTCCGGAAAACATTCTCGAACTCGCATCAGGTCAATCAGTCTTCACGGTTATGCTGCCGTTATTTTCCGCAATCGAGCGAGGCATGCTTGAAGGGCGAAAAGTGACAAGCACGAAGGTCCCCTCCAGTGACAGCACCTTCCCGACATTCCGTATTCCCATCAGGGACCGACAAGGAAATGTTGTCTATTGGTGGTTCTGGGATGGTGAAGGACTGAATTATGATGCAAATCCAGATGCCGGAAGCGAAAACATGCCGCTTCGCGAAATAACCACGACCGATACCTTTATCGAGAGGCTTTCTGCGACCGCGCCGTGTTAAATACCTGAAAAAAACTTAAGTCGGAATGCGGGTAGGAGGGACCTTTCGCCCCTCTTCACCTGCTTTTCGCTCATCCTCTTCAAGATTATCCAGAATCAGAAGCATCCCCTTACGGATTATATCCAACTCGGAAGATGACAATCCTGCCAGCGCAACCTCGTTCACCTCTACGGCAAGCGGTTCAAGTTCGATGCGCAGTTCTTTGCCACGCTTGGTCAGAAACACATGCTGTTTTCGCTTGTTTCCGGCTAGCGTTCTTTTTTCAAGAAAACCAAGCGCTTCAAGCCGCTGCAGAGCCGTGTGGGTTGTGGGTTCAGTTAATCCGGCTTCTTCACTCAACTCACGTTGTGTCAGACCTTCCTGCTCCCACAGGATGCGTAAAAATATCCACTGCCCGAACGTAACATGATGAGAGGCCAAACGTATTTGCAAAGACCGGTTAAAACCCCGAGTTGCCAACCGGATAATATGAGCAAGACGCTCTCGCGAATTGGGAACTCTGTTTTCTTTATCGGTCATGAACAAAACGACGCCCTTAAAGCCAACTGAAATATTTTGCGTTTGACTGATACAGTCGTCGTATAGAGGAGTCAAACATGCTTGATACACAGCATATCAAGCATGGTTGACACATGCCATATTTACTCTGCTGTTTCATCCGCCGTGCGGGTCATTCCCGCAGACATTGCTTTGCTGTAACCCGGGGTGATGCGTGCATCGATAACGACAGCATTGCCCTGTCTGACATCCTCGAGTGCCACCTCAATTGCCGATTTCAAATCACGCGCATTGGTCACGGGACCAATGGCCTTTACCCCTTGCGCGCGGGCCATGGCGGCAAGATCGATATCAGGTCCTCCAATATGCTGACCGATCCATTTGTTTTCAACTGGACGTTCACGGCTGACGGCAACTTTTTCCTGATGGATTTCGTCATTATAGAAAGATCGATTATTGGCAATGATCGCGAGGAAAGGGATACCGTAACGGGCCGCGGTCCAGAAGGCCGAAACACCCATAAGGTAATCGCCATCCCCCAACACGGCAACGGGTAGCCGATCTGTACCCTTCAGTGCCAGTGCTGCCCCGACCAGCATACCCGGCCCTGAGGCAATACCTGCGCCACCGTCATAGCCAAGATAGTCAAGTGGATGACGGAAATGCCACAAATCCCCGCCCCAACTCAATGGCAGACGAACAAGAGACACAACCTCGTTTTTAAGCCCATCGCCGAGGGCCGCAGCAAGGGTATCTACATCCATAGGTCCCAAATCATCTGTCAACTTTCCGGTACTGAAAGCCGGCAAGTTCTGCGGTTTCAATTGGGGTGTTAAACCGACCTCTTTACATAGTGTACGTATGACGATGTCGGGCTCAGCCGCAATATGCAGATCAGCTCGAACCGCGGCCTGATGATCAAGGCTCCAGCCATTGTGAAGTTGGTGATCAACCGATAGCTGAACGAGTGGTGCATTCTCGGCCTGAGCGCCAGCCTGTTTGAGTGTGCCCGCAACGTCTACCCAGTCAAAACTGACAATCAAATCAGCTTCGTTGAGGACTTTTGCACCATCAGGGGAAAGGAAAAATCCTGGCGTTCCGGAATGAAGAGAATGGTCTGTCGGAAAGGCCGCACCCAGTTTGATATCGGTGAGAACGCGAGCATTGAAATGCTCTGCCAAAGCCACTCGGTATGCCCAGTCATCTGCAGACCGAGAAACTCGGCCCATAAGAAATACTGGGGACCGGGACTCTTTTAGCCGCGTGTGAAGTTCCGCAAGCGCGTCGGGCAATAATCCCTGTGACATAGGCAACTTAAAACGCCTTGGATCGGGTGTCTTGATCGGGGCTGTGACAGCCTCTTCCTGTACTGCAACATCAAAACAAATATACACAGGAGCCATGGGTGCTGTTTTTGCAATTAAAGCGCCGCGAATCATGGCCTCAAGCGAAGCAGATAACGATGCAGGTTGATCATCCCATTTGACATATGGCCGAACAATCGCCGCCTGATCGCGCGACGTGTGGATCCAATCTATCCAAGGTCGTCGTTCCGTCGCATCGACAGGACCGGTTGCCCCAAAGACCATAACAGGGACTCGGTCACACCAGGCATTGTAGATAGACATTGTCGCATGCATTAAACCGACATTTGCATGCACAATCGCGGCCATAGGCCGTCCGGTTACCTTCGCCCAGCCATGTGCAATTGCGACGGTATGTTCTTCATGAAGGCACAACAGCATTTGAGGATTTTCGTTGCCCAGATGATTAACAAGGCTGTCATGCAGCCCACGAAAACTGGAACCGGGATTAAGCGCTACATATTCGACATCGAGAGCACGCAGCATCTCCGCGATCAGATCGCTCCCCCACAAGCCTGTTGTCTCGGATATGACAGGCCGCTCGACCTTTTCCATCTCTTCCTCCCGATTTTTTACTTTAGTTGGTGTTCTTTATAGTCTCCCATTTAAGTACTTCGATATCTAATATCATGTCAAACGGGTTTTCCGATGCTATCTGCGGCTCTGATCCTCGTGACGGAGCAATCTGCTTCTGTTTTTCCGTCTGGGTAGCTAAGCGGGACTTCCTGCTTGTTTGGGAGCGGATGGTGAGGCCGTCGCCGGGCACTTGAATGTGCACTGGAAAGAGGTGGTCGATAAATGCGCGGTTCGTGATGTCACTGCGACGTGCTGCCCTAGACGATAAACAGACCTGCTCTTACACGCCGCAAAACCCTGTCCCTTTACTGGACCAATGGCGGCTCCACCCTTGACCAAACTCCGTATCCGCAATCGTGCTCAATGCTACGAATGCGTGGCACTGTTTGAGGAATAAACTCTAAGAGCAGTCTGACATGCAGGAGAGGGAGTCGACCAGCCAGTATCTCGGTTCGGAGAGTCATTTCGCCTCGATGGCAGATGACTCACCTTGGTCAACAGTTTCAAAGCAATCTTGGCTATTGCCGGTATCTGATCTGAAACCGATACGCGCTATCACTGTCCGTCCAGACAGTTGTCTAGATATTGCCGGGTTGTAAGCAGAGCTGGCAATCCATCTGCGATCATGACATCAAGGGGTTTCGCCCCAAGAAACAGCGGCCCCTGATTGGGCAGCAATATCCAGGAGCGGGCGATCGGCGTGTTAAAATACAGCTCAAGGCTGCGATAGATGCCGATCAGTGCGCTCAGCCTGAGCATCTGATCGACATTGATCCGGCCGCGATA
>MDTG01037967.1_pt1 | contig 17806 bp, 13 predicted proteins | sample 811421 | NCBI WGS metagenome assembly MDTG01 (sample SAMN05326645, study PRJNA326480) | marine metagenome | isolation source: seawater | place: Pacific Ocean: South East | collected 2011 | reverse complement strand
GCGATCGCTTCCCGTCGGGCACCACGTACGGCTTCATCGAGCTCGTCTGCAGATTCAACGGCTCGCATGCCCTTCCCACCGCCACCAGCGCTGGCCTTCAGAAGCAATGGGAACCCGACGCGCGCAGACGCATCACGCACGGCGGACAGCGTGGCCGCAAGGTCCGCTTCCTCATCCTCGGTGGATTCAATCTGTATTTCTTCGCCGGGAATGACAGGGACGCCGGCTTCGCGCATCGTGATGCGAGCGGTCATTTTGTCGCCCATGCGTTCGATGGCGCTCGGAGACGGTCCAACCCAGATCAGACCTGCGTCGAGCACCGCTTGTGCGAAACCCGCACGCTCTGAGAGGAAACCAAAGCCGGGATGAATGGCATCAACGTTGTTGGCCAACGCCGCAGCGATGATGGCTTCACCGTTCAGATAAGCCGGAGCGCCCGACCCGTCCAGAGGGAGGCTGATGTCGGCCAGTTCGGTGTGCAGTGCTCCGGTTTCATCTTCCGCGTGGACCGCCACCGCCCGCAGGCCTGCCTCGCGGCATGCACGAAGCACGCGGCAGGCGATTTCACCGCGGTTGGCGACGAGCACGGAACGCATCACTTGGAGCCCCCATCGTCGGGCCGCCACGCCGGTGGCCGCTTCTCCAAGAAGGCTGAGAGCCCTTCCTGTCCCTCGCTTGAGCCGCGCATGCGGCTGGTGAAGTCCAACGTCCACGTGCGCAATGCAAGATCGTCACCTGTCCAGCGGTCAAAGCCGAGCGTGAGTTCCTTGGCTGAACTGACCGCGGAAGGACCGGTGGTCAGGACTTCAGCGACCAAGCCGTTCACGGTGGCCCATGCTTCGTCTGCATCCTTGCAGACCTCCTCAATCAGGCCAATGCGTTGGGCTTCTTCCGTGCCAATGCGCCCAGCATGCATCGCCAACCGGCGGAAGGCTGCGCTGCCCACGCGACGGTACACGTACGGACCGATGACAGCCGGCAAAATCCCGAGTTTTCCTTCGGAAAGGGCGACGCGGGCGCCTTCCACGGCCACGATGTGATCACACGCCGATATGAGTCCAGCCCCACCACCAAGGGCAACGCCATGCAACACGGCAATGGTGTAGCAAGGGTGGGACCAAAGGCCGTTGAACAAGCGGTCCAGCCGAGCGCTGTCCTCACGGTTTTCTTCCGGCGTTTTCGCTCCAGCATCCCGCATCATGTTGATGTCAGCACCCGCGCAGAAGTGCTTGCCCATGCCGTGCAGCACGAGGAGTCGAAACAGCGGTCCGTCCGCATCCACGAGCGTGCCTGCGGGGCCTGCGCTGCGTGAGGCACTCCATTCGAGCACCTCGCACAATTCGGTGATCATCTCGGTGTTGAGGGCATTGTACACCGATTCCCGGGACAGCCCAACTTTGAGCACGGCGTCTTCGACTTCAAGATGAAGATGCTGGCAAACGGGTTGTGACATAGAAAAACCTCAATTGGAAAATTGAATCTTCAATTGGAATTCACATCCGAAAAATGCCGTATCCCTTCTTGGGAGCGGGGGCATTCCTGGCTGCGGCCAGACAAAGGCCGAGCACGTCGCGCGTGTCGCGGGGATCGATGACGCCGTCGTCCCACAACCGAGCCGTGGAGTAGTACGGGGAGCCTTCTTCCTCGTACTTTGCAAGGATGGGCGCGCGGTAAGCCTCCACTTCGGCATCACTCATCGGCGCTCCACCCTCGCGGGCGCGCTGATCCTGTTTGATCGTGGTCAAGACGTCCGCCGCCTGGGGACCACCCATCACGGAGATTCGTGCATTAGGCCACATGAACAGGAAACGCGGGTCGTAAGCGCGCCCGCACATGCCGTAGTTCCCAGCACCATGGCTGCCACCGACGATCACGGTGAATTTCGGCACGTCCACGCAGGATACGGCCGTCACCAACTTGGCGCCGTCTTTCGCAATGCCACCGGCTTCGTACTCTCGCCCGACCATGAAGCCGGTGATGTTTTGGAGGAACACGAGTGGAACTTGACGCTGACCGCAGAGCTGCACAAAATGCGCGCCTTTCAGGCTGGATTCTGAGAAGAGAATCCCGTTGTTTGCGACGATGCCCACCAGATGGCCATGAATGCGCGCAAAGCCACACACCAACGTGGTCCCGTACCTTGGCTTGAATTCGTGGAAGCGCGACCCATCCACAACCCGAGCAATGATTTCGCGCACGTCGATTGGCGTGCGGTTGTCTTCGGGTACGATGGACAACAACTCTTCGGGGTCATAGTGGGGGTCCTCGGGCTCAGCTCCGGCCGCGGGAGAAAGGGCGCGTGGGCCCAAGTTCTCGATGACGTTCCGCACCTTTCGCAGTGCTTCCTGCTCGTTTTCGGCGAAGTGGTCCGCCACGCCAGAGGTTGCCGTGTGCACGTCGGCTCCACCGAGGTCCTCTGCGCTCACTTCTTCGCCGGTCGCGGCCTTAACCAGGGGGGGACCGGCCAAGAAAATCGTGCCGTTGCCCTTGACGATGATCGACTCATCGGACATGGCCGGCACGTAGGCACCGCCGGCGGTGCAGGAACCGAGGACGGCCGCAACCTGCGGAATACCGTCCGCGGACATTTTCGCTTGATTCCTGAAGATACGCCCGAAGTGACCGATGTCTGGGAACACCTCGTCCTGCATTGGCAAGAAGGCCCCACCGGAGTCAACCAGATACACGCAAGGCAGATGGTTCTCGTGCGCGATGACCTGAGCGCGTATGTGCTTCTTCACGGTCATGGGAAAATATGAGCCGCCCTTCACCGTTGCATCGTTGGCCACGAAAAGGCATTCGCGGCCGTGCACAACACCAATCCCCGTCACGATTCCTGCGCTTGGTGCACCGTCATCATACAGCCCGTTGGCGGCCAGCGGCGAAGTCTCCAAGAAGGCGGTGCCAGGATCGATGATGGCTTCAATCCGCTCACGAGGGAGCATCTTGTCGCGGGCCCGATGCCGTTCAACGGCTCGCGGGCTACCTCCCGCTCGTGCTTGAGCCAGTCGCTCTTGGAGGTCGTCCACCAAGGCGAGGTTGGCGGTACGTCGTGCGGTGGCCTCCTCCGTGTTGGGCGAAAATCGGCTTGGAAGACGGTCCATGTCGCTGCCTCATTCACGGGGAGCACAGAAGTGCGCTTCAAGCATCCGACGTCATCGGCTCACACGTCGAGAATGAGCCGGCCAATATCGCGAAGCCCCGGAGCGAGCCCGACGACCATTACCGCCAGCACAACCAAGACGCGAAGATGCTGCTGGCGCTGTTCGACCCTCATGCGGCTAAACAGCACAACAATGGCGCTGACCAATGCGATTTTGATGACCGCGAAAAACCATGCTCCAACGCCAAATTCGATCCCGAGACGGTCGTTGATTCGGGCGCCGATGTCGATGACGCCTTGGCTGGCCACGTGCTTTTCTCCGTATCCGAAGACGTCCAGCCCGAGGAAGGTGGCCAGGCCGTCGGAAAGCTGCCCAACGACCATCAAAATGACCAGCGGGGATGCCAGCATGGCGCGGTTGGAAAGCCGTTCAATCGGGTGATTGGCAACCGCTTCGGGATCGGATTCCCACTGGTCGAGGCTGACCCCGACCGGCAGCACGCCCGGTTCATGCCCGCTGGCCCGCAGGTGTCGCAGGTCTGAGGCACCCAAACGGTGGAGGGCGACCCCAACCAGACAGGGCAAGACAACACCGACCAAAATGGGCCACAGCACGATCGTGTTGTACGGGTCGTCAACGTAGGCCTCCGACAAGTGCATGGCCAAGGCAACGTAATACCCAAGAGAAAGGATGACTGCACCTGAGCCAAAGGCCAGAAGTGCTCGCGTGAGCGCCTCTGCGTGGGTGGTGCGCATCAAAATGAGCACAACCCCTCCCAGCGCCACGAACGCTCCGACCACCAATGGGAGGGTATCCAAGGCCATGTCGGTCTCGTGGATGGGCTGCAGCACCCACGCCCAAAAGCCAGACAGGCCGAGCGGTAGAGCGAACAGAAGAACGTGATGAACGCGCCGTTCGACGACGCTTGGTCGCTCGGAGCGCGCCACGGCAACGTCGAGACGGTGCGCGATCAATCCGACCCCAACAAGCCATGCAGCGAGATGAAGATGGATGAGCGGAGAGATGTACAACAGATCCTTGCCTTCGGGGAAGAGATGCGCGTCTTCCAACACCCTGAGCACCGGCGCAAGAATCACCCACGAGGTCAACGCGAACACCATGAGATCGTCGCTTGGAAGGCGCCAGCGTCGGAACACCGCTTGGAGGGCCAGCACCGCTGCGAACAACCCAACGGTGTAGAGGGTCGTATTCCATGGGTTGTATCCTGCGTCTCCCGTTTCGCTGGCGTCCTCGACGATCGGGTCCCATACCACGGGTGCAAGGCCCTCGTCCCACACAGCCTCAGGTGAGACGACCAGTCCAATCGCCGTGCCAAGGCCGATAAGAAGCAGCGCCCAAAGCACCGCTGACTCAAGCAACGAGTAGGTCTCGTCCGGAAGGGCCCCGCCCTCCGTGGAGGACTCGGTTTCACTTGACGCGTCCATGGGCCTCGAATCCCGCTTCACCGGTCGCCTCAAGAGGCTTGGCCCGAGGGCTTCACTCTTCCTCGCCAGCCGCCTCTTGCAGACGAGAGATGAGGTCCGCCTTTGTGCCCCCGACCTTCAGGCCAGCCGCCTTGCAGCGTTCCTTGAGTTGGGCAACAGACAGGCCGGAGAGGTCCTCGGCCTCGTCTGCGTCCTCGTCCGCATCGGCCTCAGCGCCGAAGCCCCGGGGTTCGTGAACCTCGAGGAAGGTGACCTTGGCCACATCGCTCATGGCGTCACGGATGGCGGTCACCAAACGGAACTTCATCATCGCCGCGTTGGTATCGAAGAGCATCGTCTGTGGGAGCACGATGCTGACGTCGTCGCCGTCAAAGGTTACGCCGAAGTCGCTGTGACCGGTGTTGGATTGCAGGAGGGCCTCGACCGTTGCTTCGCGCCCTTCAACCACCTTGACGATCTTGAAGCTGTAGCGCAGGTCCTTGCCCGCCATGGGCGGATTGTAGTCGATGCGGGCACGACCGGCCGCAAGGTACGACAGGTAGCCTTGACGGCCTCCGACGTTCACGGGTGCGCCAAGGTAGAGTTGATTGCGGTCACGGACGGAGCGCAGGAGCTTGTCGATGCTGATGGTCTCGACCAGGGTTGGGTCTTTCTCGCCGTAGGCGTCCACGGCTGGAATGGTGACGTCGATTTCGACGTCTGCATCAGCCTCCAAAAGGGCGGCTTCGAAACCGGGGATGAGGTTGCCTGAGCCAACGACGCACACCAAGGGGGTGTAGTCGCGGCCTTCCTGGTGGGTTTCATGCTCCTGTGCGACCGACTCGCGGGTCGTCTCGATCAGATCGCCTGTGACGCCGTCGTAGAGTTCGTAGTCAACGTGGACAATGGTACCTTCTTCCATGATGTCGCCACCTTACGGTGCGCCGAGCCACCGGAGCCCTCCTCATAAGTCAAACGGCCGCAGAAGGCGAGGAAGTTCGCCCCACGTTTCGCAGCCCCAAGGCGGCCATGCCAAGCAGCATCATGCCCCAGCCAAGCCAGACCAGATGGCTCTGTGGCAGGCGATAGACGGTGATTCGAACCGCATCGACACCGTCGGTGCCGCCTTCAAGGGTTTGTGGCATCAGGGTGTCTGCTTGTGAGTAATCGAAGATGAACACAATGTCCCCTGACCAACGACGAAGCACGTCAACTTCCGAGCGCGGGAAACCCGTGGCATCAAACCGAACCATGCCTGGCTCGACCGTCCCGATGTTTCGGTCACCGTCGTGGACCTCGATGGTCGCAAAAATACCACCGTCACCCACCTTGAGGTCCTCCTCTGGCACCAATTCCAGGTCCGTGAAGGTGTAACTGAGGCCATCCACCACCACGGCCTCATCCTGCAGCATGGTGATGCGATGGATGGGGTCTCCACGATCCACTAGGGTGGTCGTGAACACGTGACCCACCAAGAGCAGAAGAAGACCGAAGTGAATCAGGTGGGCTTGCACAGGAATGCGTCGCCAAAGAGGTGTGGACGAGGAGGCCTTGGCCTTGCGACCAAGTTCCCTTGCGATGATGGGCACCGCCATGAGCACGATGGGAAGTACGATCCACGCCACGTGCCCTCGAAGCACAAGGCTGCTCAGAGGTTCCAGCGCATCACCACCCCACCACCCAGGAGCGAGCCAAAGCCCGATTGCACTGACCAACGAGACGCCAGCAAGCAGGGCCACACGACGCTTCGCGTCTTCATCTCGCGTCCCGTACACCACGAAGGCACCGCCGGCCGCCGCGATCAGCACCGAGGTGTAGACCTCGTGGGCCGCAAAGTGAATCTGGTCAATCGAGCCGAGAAGGATGACCAAGGTAAGCACCAGCACCAAGCCCGAAAGGCCTGCACCGGCCCACATCGACGCCCGCAGCATGGAGCGTGCAAGCTTTGGCGGTTTGGACGCGTCTTCATCGCCCTCGCTCTGCAAGAGCCAAGGCAAGAGGAACGGAAGCAGCATCACGATGGCCACCCCGACATCGGCCAAATCCGTCCACGCTGCCGCCAAGGCAAGACCAACGCCCAACACTGCAGCCGGCCAAGCCTCCGTCGGAGTGGTGGAGAGGGAAATCGGCGTGATTAGGGCAAGCCAAAGCACCGCGAGGAATACGTCGCCTCCAATGACGCCAATGAGAACTGCAAGAAGCACGTCGAGTGGAAGACCATACGGCCGGCCGAAGGGGCGGCCTTCGTCGCGTTCGTACACCGCCACGCGTCGACTTGCAACCGCAACGGGAAACATCACAGCCGTAACCCACAGCCACGACAAGCCCTGCAAACCCAACAAGGCCACTGGAGCATCGCTGATGGCTTCAACAAGAACCGCGACGAGCACCAGAGACGGTACGGCAAGATCTGCGACCAACGTCCGCGCCCTTTGGCGAAGGCCTGCTTCGTGCGCCACATCCACCAACCACCAACCAACAAGGGTCAGCAGGACCAAGAGGTAGGCCATCACCTCAATGCCGGGCCCTGAATCAACCGCCAAGGCCACGATGCGACCAAAGGCATCGGGGGGGGTGCTGCCCTCAACGTCCCCCACCACGAAGGTGTGCACCGACGACGCCCACGCGCCACCGGCACGGGTGACCAAGGTGGCAAACAACGCAAGCGCCCCGGTCATCAACCCAACGCCACGAAGAACCACGGCTGGCACCTTCCGCGGTACCGTTCGCAAATGCGACAGCGAGGCCAAAGCCAGCCAGGGCAGGAAGGAGGCCGTCTCAACAGGATCCCATGCCCAGTAGCCGCCCCAATCGAGGATAAGATACGCCCAAAGGCCACCCAGTCCGATGGCCAACGTCGTGACAAAAAAGCCGGGTCGAGCTTGCCGAATCAGACGTTCAAGCAAACCGGGATCTTCATGCCCGACCGAAGCGATTGCGGTCGCTGCAATGGACAAGCAATACGCATAGGCCAGGAACACGAGGGGAGGGTGGACCACCATGAGGTCGGTCTGGAGCAACGGGCTCAGTTCACCGGGCAGAGAGCCCGGAAGGGTGGCTGTGAAGGGCTTGAGGTGCGTCGCGAGCAGCATCAGAAGGGCTGCAAAACCACCCAACAACCCCACGCGGCGCTCGGCCATGGCCACGCTCTCACGTTCCATGGGCCGTCGCCACCACCAAGCCAAGGTCGCAGTGAACCCAGCCCAAAGCAACAGTGGCCCTGTTCGTGCGGACCACGTGGCGGCCACGCGGTACAGCAAGGGCATGTCGCCACCTCCCGAAGCGTTGACCACAGCCACGCTGAGGTCATTGGTCACGAAGCGTTGAACCAGCAGCAAAAACGGCGCCCAAGCAAGGACAACACCGACCGTTGGAAGAGAGGGCAGTGCTGCGGTTTTCTGCCATCGCCCCCACGGCAGGAGCACCATGAGGCAACCCGTCAGGCCGAGCCCGAGCGCAAACCACCCCATGCATTGGATGGATGAGGCTCACGACGTGAACCTTGCCTCCCTCGCATCGCTCACCAACCGAAGTGCTTGGCGCGCGAATAGCCAAAGGAAAGGAGCACAGAAATGACGCGCTTCGTCAACAAAGCGGGACGGCGCACGAGGATTTTCAGGCCGATGCCAATCTTCTGCAGCGGCGACATCGCCCCAAGCTCCTCAGGCAAGCACCGGGCCATCACCGACATCTCCTCGTCGCTCAAGTCGTACAATGCAGTCTTGCCCCGCAGAATCTTGTGGTAGGGAGGGAACGCTTCCTTCCAACGGCGCTGGTAAGCCTCCAATCGGTCCTTGGTTGGCAGCCCGGCTGCGATGGCTTCTGCAAAGGTTTCGGCTGCTGCGCGGCCTGACCACAAGGCGAGGTGTGTGCCGCCCTCAAAGAGCGGTGAAGTGAACCCTGCAGCATCCCCGACGAGCAGCAATCCGTCCTCGGCCGTGCTCGGCCTTGGGCCTGAGATAGGGATGGTCCCTCCGAAGGGCCGGACCTTGATGCCCGCCCTTCGCCAAGGTGGGTTAACGTGGGGTTTTCCTTTGAGGTAGGTGTCATCAATGAATTGGTCGAGGTACTTGATGGCCCCTCTTTTTTCGGTGGTGACCAAACCGACGTTGGCTCTGTCACCCGCTTTGGGGATCATCCAAACATAGCCGTGGGGGGCGTATTCAGGCTGAATGTAGAAGTCCAAGTAGCCGTCGTTGGGTACGTCGTTCAGCTCGTACTGGAAGCCCGCAATGACCTCGACCTCACCGGGCATGCCGAGGATTTTCGATGCCGCTCCGTACACACCCGACGCATCGATAACGCCGCGGCAGCGGATGGGAAAGGCATCACCACGACCATCGATATTCCAATTGGAAAATTGATTTTCGCTATTGTATTCACGCTCCATTTTGAGAACGCGATGGCCCAGGTGGATGTTTGCTCCTCGCTCCTCGGCCTGTTCCATGATCCACCGCTCAAACAGGTGCTTTTCGAGCACGTACCCGGGTTCGGTCAAGAGTTTCGCAGTCCCGTCTGGGAAAATGACGCGCACGCCGTCCACCGCCAACGCAATGACGTGTTCGGGAAGGTTGAGTTCAAGTTGTTGTGTGGCGAGGTGGGACAGACATTCACCACAGTGCACTGGGGTCCCAATTTCGGCGTCGGCTTCGAGGACCATTACGGACAACCCGAGCCTTGAGGCGTGCAACGCGGCAGAGCCACCGCCTGGGCCGGCACCGATGACCACCAGGTCAACGTCAACCTCTCGCTCATCCGCCATGCACCCGAATGAGCCCATGAAGTCCATCAATGGTGCGTCTGCACCATGGCATGGGCTTCGGCGAAGGTCCAAAGGCAAAACCACAGACAGAACCCTGTGGCATGGAGGACGCTCAAGCGGTGGGTGGACCACCTGGAGCAGCGCGGAGAGGTGCTGCGTATCCCTCGTCCGGTCGACGTCGTCCACGAAGCAGGCGCCATCGCAGACCTGCTGGTGAAGAACGACGGACCAGCCGTTATCTTTGAGCAGCCGCGCTTGGCCGACGGCAACATCAGCGACATCCCGCTTGTCATGAACCTCTTTGGAAGCGAGGACAGGACCTTGCGCGCACTGGGCGTGGAGACCGAGACGGCCATCGGCGATCGCATGGTCGCCATGATGAAGCCGGACGTGCCCCGGTACCTCAAGCGCCCTTGGGAAGCCTTGCCCTTGGCCATGGACGCGCTGGCTTTTGCCCCGAAACGGAAGCGCCGCGGCCGCGTCCAACGCATCGTCGACAAGGACCCTGACTTGACCACCCTCCCGATCCCAACCACATGGCCAATGGACGGAGGCCCCTACATCACGCTCCCCTTGGTGGTCACCCGTGACCTTGCCTCAGGTGAGCATAACCTCGGCATGTACAGGTCACAAATCTTCGGACCAAAGGAAGCTGGACTGCATTGGCAGGTCCACAAGCACGGGGCAGACCACGCTGCAGCCGGGCTGAAAATGCCCGTAGCGATTTGCCTTGGTGGTCCGCCTGAGCTGATTTTCTCCGCCATCTCCCCGTTGCCTGATAATTTGTCTGAGTACCAATTCGCAGGCATCCTCGGTCGCCGACGTCTCCCCCTGACCAAAGCCGCAACGCAGGATCTGTGGATCCCTGCTGAAGCGGACGTCGTCATCGAGGGATGGACCGACCCAACCGATCTGCGTATCGAAGGGCCCTTTGGTGACCACTACGGCTTCTACTCCCTGACCGGCCACTACCCGGTCCTGAACGTCACCGCCGTGACCCGCCGTGCCGACGCGATGCTGCCAGCAACCATCGTGGGCCTCCCACCCATGGAGGACGGTTTTCTGGGCGAGGCCATCGGACGGCAATTCAGCCCTGTCCTACGCTTCCAGCACCGTGATGTGGTCAGCGTGCACCTTCCGTTGGAGACCGGTTTCCACAACTTGGCCATCGTCGCCTCCAAGCAGCGCTATCCTCGACAGGGACGCAAGACGGCCATCGGCCTGATGGGAGCAGGCCAAATGATGTTCCTGAAGTCGATGGTGGTGGTCGATCCAGACCGTGACCCGAAGGACCTCGAAGGATTCCTTGACGACCTCAACAACAAGGTTGACCCCGCTGAAGACGTCATTGTCCTGGAAGGCATGGTCGCCGACGCGCTCGAGGCTGCGAGCCCGTACGAAAACGTCCACGACAAGGTCATCATCGATGCGACCTCCATTCCGTCGACCGACCCGCGCTCTGGAGAACCACCACTACTGGGCTCATTCCAGCAAGAGACGCCCGACTGGCGCCGGGGGGATGCGAAGGCACCAGGTTGGAGCGGTGAGGACCTCTCGCCCGTGCTCGCTCTTGATGCGGCTGAGGATGCGCGGTTGCTCCGCAACAGCATGCTGGTGGTCAGCGTGGCCATCGAAGGCAGGCCTTCACCCCGCACGGGATCCGAAGTGACGCCAGAGGGCGATGCGCTTGAAACGGCCCGTCAAGAAAAAATTAATCAATTGAAAAATCAAATTTGGCAATTGGAAGAAGCCGACAATTTGCGCTGGCTTATCATCACCGATAATGACCTGGATCTGCACGGGCCAAAGGCTCGACGTCGCATGCTTTGGCAGCTCTTCAGCCGCTTTGACGTTGGACGTGGCCTGACCTTTGACGAAGGGAAAAGACGCCTGTGTTGGGACGCCACAACCCCCATCCCCTCTGAATCACATGGCGTGCGCCGCTGGCCAGCCGTGACGCTGCACAGCCCCGAGACCTTGGAAAAGGTCGCAGCGCATCCAGAGTTAGCGAAGTACTCATGGCCTCCTCACCTCGGTTTCCCGAATGGAGGGGCCTGACATCGGCGTCCGAAGCGTGCTTGAGTTTGTGAAGGTGGAGCACACGCTTTTTTCGTTGCCTTTCGTCTTGATGGGATACATCCTCGCCCTCAACCAATTCGACCTTGAGCCCGGGGTTGATCTCGTCTGGATTCTCCTTGCGGCCATCGGTGCGCGTGGCCTAGCCATGGCCCTGAATCGCATCATTGACCGTGACATTGACGCCGCCAATCCTCGGACGCAGGGGCGTCAATTGGCCTCAGGCAGCATGAGCGTGCAGACAGCGTGGATGTTGTCAGCCGCCTTTCTCGCCATGCTTCTACTCAGTGCCGGTTTGCTGAACCGAGTGGCGCTCATGATGGCCTGGCTTCCTGTCCTGGCCTTCGTGGCCTACCCCTACATGAAGCGCTTCACCTGGTTGTGCCACTTCTGGTTGGGACTCTGCCTCGGGTTGGCCCCAGCAGGCGCGTGGGTGGCCATGGCCGCTGACGTGCACGGCTGGGCCGCCATCACCGATGCCTTGTGGGTGCCCACCGTCCTGCCCATCTCCCTCGGCGTGGCCTTGTGGATCGCGGCCTTTGACATCAACTACGCCCGGATGGACGTCGAAAGCGACCGTAAGCAGGGCATTCATTCATTCCCGTCACGCTTTGACGAGCGGGCCACAACCCGTACGACGGTACAACTCTCACTGGCGTGGTTTGCGTGCTTTGCCGTATCAGACCCGGTCGAGAGCATCTGGTTCTTGGCTGCCGCCGGTGCGATGTCGCTGGCCAACATCGCCGTCGTGCTGCTGTTGGACCGAATCAAAGACTTCCAAACGATGCTGTTTCGAGTCTCGATGCTGACCGGCTGGGTGCTCTTGGCCGCGCTGATGATCAGTTTCCTGACCGATCCGACCGTGGCCGCCGTGTAGGTTGACCAAGCGGATTGCTCAAGGGCCGCAAGGCTCCCCTTCGACCCATGAATCCGATGCTGACGGCCCTGCTTGAGTTCAATCAGTCCTTCGAAATTCCCAAGCTGGACGCTCCAGGCTTGGGCCCAAATGAGCTGGCTGAACTGCGTGTCAAACTCCTGCGTGAAGAAGTGGAGGAATACGCACAGGCCTTGGCTGACGGCGATCTGGTCGAGGTCCTTGACGCCCTCGCGGACATCGGCTACATCCTCGCAGGCTCGGTCATCAACCACGGCTTGCATCGCTTGTACGACGAAGCCTTCGCCGAAGTTCACCGGTCAAACATGGCCAAGCTGGTGGACGGGAAGGTCTTGCGACGCAAGGACGGGAAGGTCATGAAGCCCGAGGGTTGGACGCCACCCGAACTTGGCGCCATCCTTGCGAAGCACATGGAGGAGAAGACATGAGTCGCCCTGTGGCGCTGGTAACGGGCGGTGGCCGGGGCATCGGCGCCGCCGTCTGCACACGTCTGGCGGAGGACGGCTACGACGTCTTGCTGACCTACACCACCTCTTCCCGGCCGGCGGAATTCGTGGTGGACGCCATCAGAGAGGCCGGCGGCGATGCGCTTGCTGTGAAAATCGATTGCGCCGCCGAAGACGAAGTCGCTTTGTTGGCCAGTCATCCATGGATGGCACGCACCGTGGACGCCTTGGTGCTCAACCATGGGCGCTACGATCGGGTGCCTGCAGGTGAGTTGGACATCAAACACCTCGACCGCACCATGGCCGTGAACTTTCGAGGCGCTTTCCTGGTATGGGCCGCTGTTCAAGCGCACCTTGCTGATGGCGCACGCATCGTGGTCATCGGCTCTCAACTGGGCACGCGCGGGTCGCCTCATGGAGCGGATTACAGCGCCTCCAAAGCGGCCTTGCAAGCATGGGCACGCTCTCTGGCCCAGGACGCAGGCCCACGTGGCCAGCGTGTCAACGTGCTCGCACCTGGTTATGTGGACACGGACCTGTTGTCGGCCGACACGCCAGAGAAGCGCCAAACGCGCGAGGCTGAGGTTCCCTTGAGAAGACTGGGCTCGCCAGACGACATGGCCGGCGCGGTCTCGTTCCTCGTCGGTAAAGACAGCGCATACATGACCGGCGCCGTGCTGCACGTGAACGGTGGACTCTACCTCCCATGAGCCCCACAAGGGTTCAAACCGGCGCCCGACCGCCCTGAATCGTGGTCGATGACTGGGACGATGACGGGTCCTTCGAGGCCCGTGCCAACCTCGACGTGGGCGAGGTGGACCTGCAAGAACGGGACCCCTTCGACCTGTCACGTGCCCTCGAGGGGGCCTCCATGGAGCATCTTCGTCCCGACATCAGCCGCTTTGTGCTGCACTCAGAACATGCGCCCGCCGGAGACCAACCGGAAGCCATCGAGCAACTGGTCCAGCAAATCGAAGGTGGCCAAGAACGGTGCGTGCTGCTCGGCGTGACGGGATCGGGCAAAACCTTCGCCATGGCCAACGTCATCGAACGGCTAAACCTTCCCACCCTGATCATGTCGCACAACAAGACGCTAGCGCGACAGTTGCACCATGAATTGGCAGGCTACTTTCCAGACAATGCTGTGGAGTACTTTGTGTCCCACTACGACTACTACCAACCTGAGGCCTACCTTCCAAAACGGGACCTGTACATCGACAAGGAACTCTCCATCAACGAGCGCATCGAACAGGAACGCTTCTCGGCCGTGGCCAGTTTGGTGTCACGTCCGGATTGCGTCATCGTGTCCTCCGTATCGTGCATTTACGGGCTGAACCCGCCTGAGACCTTCCTCGAGCACCACCTCAGGGTGCATGTGGGCCAGGCCATCGAACCACAGGATCTGATGAAGGCCCTCGTCGGGCTGCAGTACGCACGCACCAACACCGACCTTGAACGGGGCCAAGCCCGCCTGCGTGGCGAGGTCCTCGACGTCTGGATGCCGAGCCGCGACGATCCGTTGCGTATCCGCTTCGATTTCGACGGCGTCATTGCTGTGGCCGTGTGCGACCCGGTCAGCTGGGAGGTCCTTGACGAACTGGAGGAGGCTTGGATACACCCAAAGGAGTTCTTCATGACCAGCCCAGAACGCTTCGAAATCGCCCTCGAACGCATCGAGAACGAGTTGAACGACCGGCTGAAGTATTTCGACGGCACCAAGGAAGCGTTGAAGCGGCATCGGCTTGAACAACGCACCGAATACGACCTCGAAATGCTGCGTGAAGTGGGCCATTGCTTAGCCATTGAAAACTATTCACGGCATTTCGACGGCCGGGAAGCTGGAGAGCGCCCGTATTGTTTGCTGGACTTCTTCGCCGCATGTGCCCGGCAGTTCCACGGCGATCCAAGCCGCTTTCTCGTCATCATGGACGAATCTCACGTGACCTTACCTCAAGTCGGTGGCATGTACCACGGCGACCGGGCGCGCAAGGAAAACCTCATCGAACACGGCTTCCGGCTGCCTTCTGCTGCAGACAACAGACCACTGAAGCTCCCTGAGTTCCAGAGCCTCGTACCTCAGATGGTGTACGTCTCTGCCACCCCTGGCGAGCGAGAATTGCGGCACCTGTGCGAGGTCACGGGCCAAAAGGTGCCAGAAGGCCTGTTGCACGTTGCGTCCAAAGGCGGCGCAGGCGCAGCGGACGTGAGCAAGAAAATTCAGGGTTCGGCTTCAATGTATGAGATGCTGCAAACCATTGACCATCTTCCTCGAATGGAAATTCGGCCGACTGGGCTGTTGGACCCTGGCATCGAAGTTCGCCCCACAGAAGGACAGGTGGCTGACCTGCTGTCCGAAATCAACGCCCGCATTGAGCGAGGTGAGCGGACCTTGGTCACCGTCCTGACCATCAAGTTTGCAGAGGAAGTTGCGGCGTACCTCAGCCGCATGGGCGTCAAAGCCCACCACCTTCACTCGGAGATTGACACCATTGAGCGGACGGAGATCATCAACGCCCTACGCCTTGGCCTCATTGACGTCATTGTTGGCATCAACCTCCTCCGTGAAGGGCTCGACATCCCTGAGGTCAGTCTGGTTGCAATTTTCGATGCTGATCGACAAGGCTTCCTGCGAAACGAACGATCGTTGCTCCAAACCATCGGACGTGCGGCGCGCAACGCCAACGGCGCTGTGCTGCTTTACGCTGACAGCGTGTCACCATCGATGAGTGCGGCCATCAGGCAAACCCTCGAGCGACGCGAACGTCAAGATCACGACAATCAACGCCGCGGAATCGTTCCGAGAACCATCGTCAAGGCCCTCCCACAGATGGGCCAAGAATCCGAAGGCCTCGTGGAAGGCACCACCGCGGCTGGCGGTGGTGGTAAACGCTTGGTGGCCCGCCGTGGAGGACGTTCGGACGCAAGTGGAACCACCTTTGTGGCTGCAGCCAACGGTTCCGACAGTGACCAGCGAATTTCAATTGAGAATTCATATTCACAATTGGAAAACGACAGCGAACTTCCCACCAGCCAAGAAGCGCTGGCCGAGTTGGCTACAGAGCTGCAATCTGCCATGGAAGATGCCGCGAAGGCCCTCGATTTCGAAGAAGCAGCACGGTTGCGTGACCGCCTGATGCTCATCAACGACCGACTGAATGCAGCAGGGATTGATTGAAGGGGGGCACGGGCGAGGCTGTGCTATGGCGATTGACCCCGACCAGTTCGACGCCCCTGTTGTCGATTACGACTTCACAGCGGCCACCACGCCGCGCGGACTCATCGACCAGATGGCCTCCGCGGGTGGATTCACAGCAACAAAGCTGGCCATGGCCCGAGACATCCTCAAGGGCATGCATCAGGACTTGACCGCAGTCGAGCATGATCCAACGAAGATGCTCAACTGGATCTCCTTCCCCGCTTGCCTGTGCGCGACGGGGACCCGTGGCTTCTTTGTTGAGTCGCTCAAGCGGAAGATGTTCAACGTCGTTTCCACGACGTGCGGTACCCTCGATCACGACATCGCCCGTGCTCACGCGGCGTACTATCACGGCGCGTTCGAATTGGATGATATCGAGCTTGGTGAACATGAACTGATGCGCTTGGGAAACGTCATTGTCCCAACCTCCTCCTACGGAGAGATCATCGAAGCGGTGGTCATGCCTGCGCTCGAAGAAATCAGGACGGAGCGCCTGGCTGAAACCGGATTGACCGGCGCTGACGCATGGCTTGGATTTGGCTCCGTCCACCTTGTGTGGGCTTTGGGTGAAAAAATCGGCACGGAGGATTCCCTCATCCATTGGGCGGCCAAGCATCGCATCCCGGTGTGCATCCCTGGCATTACGGACGGATCCATCGGCGCCCAGTTGTTCATGTTCCGCCAGAAATACCGGGATTTCCACCTCGACACCCTTGCTGATGAGCAGGTGATGAGCGACCTGACGTGGGACGTCGAGACCTCCAATGCACTGATGGTTGGAGGTGGCATCTCCAAGCATCACGTCATCTGGTGGAACCAATACCGAGGCGGCTTGGACGCAGCGGTGTACATCACGACAGCACCTGAGCACGACGGATCGCTGTCCGGCGCTCGGTTGCGTGAAGCCATTTCATGGGGGAAGATGCGTGCAGAGGCCCCAAACGTCTGCGTGGAAGGAGATGCGAGCGTCCTTCTCCCCTTGTTAGGTGCGGATCTATTCACGGACGGTTAAGTGCATCAAGCAACGCAAAGTGATGCATCAGCGCCTCGCGAACGGTCATCTGAGGACGCCATCCTTCGCTCTGATGTGTGAGCATCAACTCGTGCAAGAGTGCAAAATCTGGCTCTTTCTCGTCCAACGTTACGGGTTGCACTCGAACAAGCGGGCGCTGCGGCTCTGCAAGGACGTCAACCGAGAAGTTGCCTTCAATTCCTGCTTCCAAACGTCGATTCAACATGTTGGCCTCGTGAAGCAGTTCTTCTGCCCGCCAATGCCTCCGGCCGCTCAAGACCACCGTTGCCGTTGGAAAAGGCACATTGGCCAAGGCGATGAGAGCGTCCACCACATCATGCTCGGAGACCCACCACCCGTCACGGGCTTGGCCGTCCAGGTGCAACGTGGGCCATACATCGGGAGTCATGGTCGGCAAGACATCACGTGGGAGAACCGTCAGGACTGTTTCACCTCGCTGTAAAACCAGACGAAGATGATCATCGGGCCCGGAAAGATGGACTGATGCGTTGTTTGATTCGACCAATGCCGATGCGCCAAGGAGATCACGGCCCTGAGCGATGTCCCGCGTGACCGGTCCAATACCTGACATGGGTTGGCCCTTGCGTGAGGCACAAAGCAGCACCGTTGCGGCAAAACTCGGATGAAGGCCGCTCACGTCAACGGCTTCCATGGGTGGTCCTTGAGGCTCAACCCATAAGAGGAATCTGTCATGGAAACGGACGAAATGCGACGATTCTCAATTGGAAATAGGCATTTATGAGGTCATATGCAACCCACAGGCAACAATAATGCCTTGTCCCGAAGGACGGATTTGCGTTTGCCTCTTCTTGATCCAGATCATCAATCGAAATGCAATTAGATTTCTTGCTCATTTGAAACAAAACTATC
>MDTG01404300.1_pt1 | contig 17807 bp, 4 predicted proteins | sample 811421 | NCBI WGS metagenome assembly MDTG01 (sample SAMN05326645, study PRJNA326480) | marine metagenome | isolation source: seawater | place: Pacific Ocean: South East | collected 2011 | reverse complement strand
GTTGACGATCGGTCGCACGATGAAATACCCGATTTCGATACAGAACAACACGATGCCCAGCGCCTTGAAGGCAAAGTGATAGACCAGCAGCGCGATGCCCAGAAACAGCACCAGCCGATATAACCAGCAACCGATGGCATAGATCACCAGCAGGCGCCGCCGCCGTGGGGCAAAGGCCTCAGGCGGTGCCTCGCCAAAACCGAACACGGCCTCACGCAGGCGCCAGCGGGTGAGTGCGAAGGCGCGGGGCTGCAGATTGCGAATGCCCCACAGATCCGCCAGTACGTGATAGCCATCAAAGCGCATGAACGGCGACAGATTGACCAGCACCGTGGCGATCCAGCTGGTGGTGGCCAGAAAGAACGCAGACTGACGCAGGCCACCGTCGGGCAGCATGCCCCAGGCAAACGTGGCCACGAGTGCGATCACGAGTTCGGTACACACCCCGGCCAATGACACCTTGAGCCGATCGGCGTTCTTGATCAGCCGCCAGGTATCGGTGGCATCGGTATAGAGCATGGGCACCATGACCAGAAACGCCACGCCCATCGAAGGCACACGACAGCCGAAATGCTTGGCCACAAAGGCATGGCCCAGCTCGTGGGCGGACTTGACGGCCACCAGGGCCGCGCCGTACCAGACCAGCCCTTCCCACGAGAGAAAATGCACGAACGTGGACGTGAACTCATCCCACTGCCGACCGGCCAGATAGAACCCCAACAGGCCGATGACCACCAGCGCCCAGCGCATGGGCGCGGCGATCAGTCGACGGGCCTGAGGCAGCCAGCGCACCAGAAACGCATCCGGACGCACCAGCGGTATCCGAAAGAACAGATAGCGATGCATGACCCAGGCATACCAGGTCGTGCGCCCGCGCTCGGCCTGGTCGACCAGACGCGCGGTATCCTGTGGCGTGCCGGCGGCCGTGAGGTTCGAGGCCGCCATGAAGCGGGCCATACCAGCCACTTCGTCGGCTTTCATGGGCACGCCGTCGCGCGAGATCTCGGCCGCGATCTCGCCGGCGGTGGCCCCGGCGCGCCAATTGCGGATCAGGCGCAGACCCTGCACGTGCAGATGAAAATATTGGTTGCGCAGCGGATCGAACAGCGTCCACATCGGCGAGCCATCGGTGTCCGGGGCCGCCGGCGCCAGGCGCAGGTCGGCCCGCAGGGCCGGCAGCACCAGAGCCTCGTCGTCGTCCGCGTCTTTTTCAACCGTCGTGGTAGCCACCGCCGACGATCAATAGCCGATGGTCTGACGCAGCGCGGCGATCGGCCGGCGCAGCAGGTAATACACCAGTGGCACCCGCGAGCCGCTGATCTTGGCCGTGCCCCGCAGCCCGATCCGCAGCCAGTCACGCTCACCGGTCAGACGCGCGGTGACGTGATAGACCAGCTTGTCGTGGTCGTCGACGACCGGCTTGTAGGATACGCGCACGATCCGCCCGGCCACCGGCGAGAGCGGATGCGAATCCAGAAACAGCTTCATCGGTGCGTCTTCGGAGAGCAGCAGCGCATCGTCGACCGATAGATCGATACGGACTTCACGCCGGCTCGGCTCGGCCAGCTGCATGATTCGTTCGCCGGTCTGAACCGGGCGTCCGGCCCAGTCGTCGGGATCGTTGTAGATGGCGATCCCCGCGCGGTCGGCCTTGAGTACGATCCGGTCAAGCTGTTGCTTGGCATAGGCTTTTTGAACCTCTCGCAGCCCCACCTCGGCCCGGCGCGTGGCCAGCTCGGCGCGCGACTGGGCATCGTTGAACGCCTGCTGCTCGGTCTTTTCGAGCTGGGCCCTGGCCACTTCGAGCTGTTTGCTGGCGACCTGATACTGATTGCGTATCTCGATATCGTCGAGTGCGACGAGCGGTTGCCCGGCCTCGACCCGTTCGTTGGGTGCAACCAACACGTCCTCGACCACACCATCCAACGGGGCGGCCACGATAGCCGGATCGCGTGCCACGATTTCGGCCGGGGCCAGCGCTGACAGGCGTACCGGCAGCAGCAGAACCAGAACGACGAGTGCGGCCAGTCCCAGCCAGTAACGTCGTTTCGACAGACGTTCCCAGAGGCTTCGCCGACGGGTGTTGGGCGACAGTGCGGCCAGCGCGTGTCCGTAGACTTCGGCCAGGTGCTCGGCCAGCGACGTCGCCCCACCGTCCAGCGGCTGTTCGGCGGCCAGCCAGAGCCAGGCTGCCGGCGCGCGGCCGGGCGCGCCCAGAGGCACGACATGAACGTGCGCCGGGCTGACATCATCCCAGACGCCGCGCTCCCAGTCGCCCAGGGATTCGCTGTTCAGATCGAAGGCGGTGTCGTCGGCCGGCTTCTGTTGAGCGAAGGCCCGCTCGACCCATTGCGCGAACAGGCCGTTGCGATCTGCGCTGGCCACATCAGAAACGGCCGTGATCTTCCAGCCGACCGCCCCCGGCTCGATAAGCGCGGCGTGCGCATAGCCGAACACGCGCCGGCTTTCGTTGACGATGACAAACCGCAGCGTGGTCAGATCGGTCGCGCTACGGGCACGGTGCTCGACGTCGAACAGGGCCGACAGACGATTGGTATCGACGCCGGGCCCCTCAGCCACGACGCACGCTCGTTGCCTGCAAGCCCATCAAGACGCCGGGGGGGCGGGCTTGGCTGTGCCTGGTTGCTGCTTTGGCGAGCCCGCGTTGTTCGGTGCACCGGGGAATTCGGCGCGCGCGGTCATGCCCGGCCGCAGATCCGCCGTCTTGTCCAGACGGGCCCAGATCGGAATGGTATGGCTGACCGGATCCACCGCGGCGCCGATACGTACCACGTGCCCGCTGACCGAGGTGCCCGTTTCCGAGACCGAAAGGTTCACGACGTCATCCTTTTTCAGCCAGGACAACCAGTTGGCCGGCACGATGACCCGCGCATTGAGCGTCTCGCCCACGATCGTCATCAGCTCGTCCTGTGGTTTGATGCTCTGGCCGAGGCTGGCCTGCAGCGTATCGACCCGCCCGGCGAACGGCGCGTTGATGCTACAGCGCGCCACGTTGGCTCGTGCGGCTTTGAGCTCCGCGGCGGATTCGTTGACGTTCAGACGCGCAAGCTCTACCTCGAGCTTACCGGCCGATTGCAGCTGCGCCAGTTTTTCCTGGTTATCGCGCTTGGCCTGTGCGCTGGCCAGCTTGGCGGCCACGCGATCACGCTCGGCGGCATACGACGTGCAATCGATCGAGATCAGCGTGGCCCCTTTCTTGAACGACTCGCCCTCGCGATAACCGATCCGGTCGATCCGGCCCGATACCTCACTGGAAATCGTGGTGCCGTAAAGCGCCTCGATCTGGGCCCGCTCGGCCGCCGATGCCGTTTGGCCGAGGCTCATGCCGAGCCCGGTCACAGCACACAGCATGATCATTGCCTGCGATGTCTTGAATATCATGACGGGTGCCCCTGAGCCAGACGACGGAAATTGGTTAACGATTGCCAGTGTGCATGCACGATCTCCAGCAGACCGCTGCGTGTCCACTGGCCGAGTTGTATATCGGATAGCGCCATCAGCCGCTCGCGATCGACGATCTGCAACCCGCCGATGCGGTTGGCATGCTCGGTTTTCGTAAAGACATCCAAACTGCGCTCGACCAGCACCTGGGCCTTCCCCAGACCGGAGACCAGACCGGCCACCGACACACTGGCCCGTCGGTAACGCTCCAGATAATCCAGCGCCTGATCCATGGCCGGGCCACGGGTCAGGCCATCGTCGGCCTTCGGGCCGGCCGCCACGAACAAGGGCTGGCCGGCGCCCGCGCTGAAATGCGGCGCCCCACGATCAATCATCACGACCAGACGCTCGGCATCGTCGGTTGTTGCCGACGTATCAGCCTGAACACCGGCCTGACGCGCGAAGGCGAACGGATAACGCCGTAACCAGGCGGGCACGTAGCGGGCCTGCCAGCGCCCGTCGCGGCCGACGAATACATTGGTGTTTTCCGACAGGCTCATCAGGGCCACAGGCTGAATATCGTCACCGTCGCGCGTGAACACGATCGGAAAATGCTTGGCCGCCTCGGTGATCTCTTCGGCCACCAAGGGTACCTGGGCCGTGGCCGCGGCAAAACGATAATCGCTCTGCGGCGCCAGCCTGAGCTCCCGATGCGCCGTGGCACTCAGAATTTCGAGCCGGCGATAAGTGATCGCGCCGGGCCCGCGTTCGACTGCGGTATCGCGAGACGTCATCGACAAATCCGGCTCCGGCTCAGGAACTGCCAAAGTTGGTCTGCAGCACGAACGAGTCGCTGGCCGAGACGCCTTCGCCATTGATGGCGGTGACGGTGATCGGCGTATTGCGGATCGGCGCGCCCGCGGCGGCCGAAAACGTGCGGGTGCCTGCGTCGAAGCGCAACCAGCTCGGCAGCGCCCCGTCCTCGCTCGTGGCCTGATAGGTCACATCCCCGCCCACGGTGAACGTATCCTCGGCAAAGGTGAAACTGGGCTGGGTCATGCCATCGCGTGTCGTCAACACCGGGCCCTGGTTGGCGATCGGCTTGATGACCACGCCGATATAACCGGCCTGCCAGGCCGCACGCCGGCGAGAGATCGCCGCCGCCAGCTCATCCGGCGTGTGCCCGGCATCCTTGGGATACGGGTCCAGCCCGATACTCTGATAGATCCGGGCGAAGGCATTCTGCAGGCTGGCATAGGCCAGATCACGGCGCAGCTCGGCGACCAGCGCATTCAATTGCTCCTTGATCGCGGTCAGCTGGCCGGTGGAGCCGGCCTGCGACTGGTTGTAGACCAGATCGGAGATGCTGCGCGACACGCGCAGATAATTGGTCGACGTAGCCAGCTGCTCACGCGCCGAGCGGTATTCCAGGGCGGCCAGATGCACCTGCGTCAGCACGGCCAGGGCAGTGGCCAGACGCTGTTGCTCGGCGACTTCCACGCTGGTCTTGGCCGCATCGTATTTGGCCTTGGTCTGGAAGATATTGAGCAGGTCATAGCTGATCGAGGCACCGGCGCTGGCCCAGTCGTTGTAGCGCAGAAAATCGTTGCTGTCCTGCTGATAGCCGGCCGACAGGCTCAGATCGGGAAACATCTGCAACAGGGCAGCACGCACATCGTCACGCGCGATGCGCTTGCGATAGCTGGCCGACAGGATCTCCGGGCGCTGCAGCAGGGCCGTGTTTTCCATCGTGTCGATATCGAAAACGGCGTTGGGCGCTTCGAGTTCGTCGGCCTCGTAGCTGGCCAGCTGATAGCCGGTATCCGGCGGCAGGCCCATCAGTTGTGCCAGCTTCTCGCGCGAGCCGATCAGTTCGTCGCGCAGGGTCTGCAAGGCGCGTTTGACATCCAGCAGGCTGCGCTCATACGAATAATTGGTCAACGGATCGGAAATACGCTGACGCGTGATTTCGCGGCTGTTGACCAACGCCCCGTTGACCTTGTCCATCAGTGGACCCACGCGGTCGAGCAGTGCGGTGGCCGACACCGCTTTCCAATAGGCCGTACGGGTTTCCTGGGCCAGGTTCTGGATCGCCTTGCGTTCTTCCTCGACGGTCACAAGATACTGGTTGGCCTGCTGCTTGGCACGCACGTAGGACAGACCGAAATCGAGGATCGACCAGGTGAAATCGACACCGTAGGTCGTGCGGTTCTTCTCCTGGCCCACGCTGAAGATATCGTTACCCAGCTCGCGCCGCGGCGAGCCGTCGATGAACGGCACGCTCTGGGTCGCGGCGAACTCGCTGCGCGTGGTGTAACCGGCCGCGGCGGTCAGGCTCGGCAGCATCTGAAAATTCGCCGTGGTGAGCTGATTGCGGGCAAGTGCTGCCTTCATGCTGGCGACATGTCGATCACGGTTGTAGAGGATCGCTCGTGCCACGGCTTCTTCCTGGCTCAACGGCGTATCAATCGCCGGTTGCCCCGAGCGCAGCGCCGCCATGTCCGAACGTGCCTGATCGGCCAGCTCGGCACGTGTCAACGGATCGGGGCTGACGGCACAGCCTGTCGTGACCATGGCCAAGCCGACCACCCCCAGCCACTGTCTTGAACGTTGTGTGAAACGCATCTTTTCTCCCTGATACAGCCGGTCGCCCATATAACGGCCTTAAACCGATGATTTAATTATTGAATTTCAATGCCGCCGTCAATCGCGCGCCACGACTGTCGGCGCTACGATCCCCACTGGCCGAAAGCGCCCGATTGGCCTCGTCCGACAGCGAACGCCACCCCTGCGTTGCCGACTGGCCGGACTCGTCGACACGAACATCCAGATCAAGCACCCGCATGTCCCCATCCTGATCGACCGCGACAATACGCACGTGCAGCTCATCCTGCCCCATCGGCAGGCGACCGGATAAGTCGGCCGAGTCACGATCGAAAACAAGCCAGCTCGGCAAGGCACTACCGTCGACCAGACGGGCCGTGTACTCCACGGCGCTGGAGGCTTCCGGATCCTGAATATCGATGAACAGGTTGCGTGCCTTCAGGCGAACATCCACCACTTGCATCGGATTGCCACGATCTTCCTCCAGACGCGTTCGCGTGGCGTCCTGGCCCGGAATCAACGTGATTTCGCTACGACGATACAGATCAGGACGTTCGGCCAGTGCCCGATCACCGGGCCCGGCAATCGCTTGCCCCATGGCATCGACCCAGACCTCGCGGGTCCGGGTATCGCCCTGGTCGTCGATGGCGATCACGGTCAGGCGTGCCTGAGACATGTCGGCAGGCAGCCGGCCCGAGATCTCGCCGGTATCGGCGTTGATCGTGAGCGTGCCCGGTAACGGACTGCCATCGGTCTGAGTGGCCTGATAGCGAATCTTCGGCGTGGTGAAATTGACGTCGAACACGCTGCCAAAGCCGTCGAGATCCAGATCATTGGGCAGGCGGGTGGCCACGCCGAACTCGAAGTCGGCCGTGGAATCAGGCTCGAGCTCGTTGAGCCCGTTGCCCACGAACCCGCCGATCGGCAATGTCCCCAGGCCGATGCCGCCGGGTGCGACCAACACCGGCCCGCTCGGGCCGTTGTCGTAGAGCACCGCCGGCGAGAGCACGCGCACGCCGTAGTCTGCGGTGACCGTGCGCCCGTTGGCATCCGTGGCCACGATCGTGACCGTGAACGGGCCGAGGGCGACCGGATTGCCCCGGATGATGCCCGTGGCCGCATCGATGGTCAGGCCTTGCGGCAGACCGGCAGCGCTGTAATTCAGCGGCCCGTTCAGCCCGATATCGTTGAAGGCGCCGGTGATGTCCTTGCGATAGTTATCACCGAACTGCACCGTATCGTCGGTCAGCTCGCCCGCCTGGAGAGCGCCCTCGACCACCAGGGTGAGCTCGGCCGTATCAAAGCCGCCCTGGCCGTCGGCGACCTGATAGGTCACCGTCGTGGTGCGGGTCTGGCCGCCGGCCAGATCGTCGAAATCGCCGTTCGGATCGAAGCGATACTCGCCGTCGGCCCCGATGACGAACATGCCGCCGTTGCTGCCGGCCACCGAACGGCCGACATTCGCCGCGCGACCCTCGATCGCATCAACCCGCAACCGGTCATTGTCCGGCCTGCCGTCGCGATCGTTATCCAGCACGTTGCCGCTCGTGGCGGTGTTCTCATCGGTACGGCCACGATCGGGTCGGGCCACCGGATCCACGTTACGGGCCGTGATCACGAACCGATCGGTCACGGTGTTGCCGTTGGCGTCAGTGGCCGTGACGACGATCGTATACGGCGCATTCGCGCTGGCATCCGCGCCCAGAGCGCCGGTGATCACGCCGGTTTCGGCATCGATTTTCAAGCCGTCCGGCAGTCCGTCTGCGGCGAAGCTCAGTGTCCCGCGATCCGCGAAGGCATCGCCTGCGGCGATGACAATGGCCTGTCCGTCGTCCACCGATTGATCGGGCGTCGGGCGCACCACGGTCGGCGCCTGATCCACGCCGGTGATCTGTATGACAACACGCGCTTCGGCCGTGCCGCCGTCCTCGTCGTTGACCGTATAGACCACGCTCGTGGTGGCGGTTTCACCTACGGCCAGATCGTCGAAATCGCCGTTCGGATCGAAGCGATAGCCACCGTCGGCAGCGATCGTGAACCGTCCCCCCCGGGTGCCGGCCACACTCTGACCGATGTTCTCGGCCGCGCCGGCCACGCTCTGGAGTACGAGGCCATCGCCGTCGGGATCGATATCGTTGGCCAGAACGCCGTCGTCGGCGCTGACAGTCAGCGTATTGTCGGCCGAGGTGAAGTTCGTATCGTCGCCTGCGATCGGGGGCTCGTTGGTCACCGTCCAGGTGAAGCTCTGGCTGGCCATGCCGCCATTGCCGTCGCTGACCGTGATCGTGACCCGATACGGCCCGCCGTTGGAGGCGTTATTGGCCACCGTGCCCGTGATCAGGCCGGTTTCGGTATCGATGACAAGCCCTGGCGGCAGGTTATCGGCTGCGTAGGTCAGGGGATCGCCGTCGATATCGAAGAACGCGCCGCCGAGCCCCAGGGCGATGCTCTGGCCATCGCGAGCGCTTTGAGGCGCAAGCGGCTGATCGCCGATCACCGGCGCGTCGTTGGCGCCTTCAAGCACGATCATCAATGTCTCGGTGGCCGTGCCGCCCTGCCCGTCGCTGACCTGATAGGTGACCGAGGTCGTGGCGGTGTCGCCAGGTGCCAGCGCATCGAAATCCGTGCCCGGATCGAAGGTATAACTGCCGTCGGCGTTGACCAAGAACATACCGCCCGCGCTGCCGGCGATCGCTGTGCCGACGTTGCCGGGCGCACCGTTGACCGCGCCCACGCGCAAGGGGTCGCCGTCGTTGCCGCCGTCGCGATCGTTGGCCAGCACGTTGCCGGCGGCCATCGTGTTCTCGCCGGTGCGCGCAGTATCCTGTGTCGCGACCGGCACGAGGTTGGCGACATCCAGCGTGAAACGATCGATGGCCGTGATGCCATTGGCGTCGGTGGCCGTAACCACGACGACATAAGGCCCGTTCACCGAGGCATCAGCCCCCAGCCGGCCGGTGATCAGACCGGTTTCGGGATCAATCATCAAGCCATCAGGCAAGCCATCTGCCGCGAACGTCAGATCGGCGCCGTCCGGGCTGGCGAAGGCGTTGCCGGCGGCAATCGTCACACGCTGGCCGTCGTCCGCGGACTGGGCCGGCGTCGGGTCGGCCACGACCGGACCGTCGTCCACGCCGGTCACGGTGATCGTGAGCGTGGCCGTATCAAAGCCGCCCTGGCCATCAGCAACCTGATACGTCACCGCCGTCGTGGCACGCTCGCCCGCGGCCAGATCGTTGAACGCACCGGCCGGCTCGAAAACGAACCCGCCGTCGGCATCGATCGTGAATCGCCCGCCGGCACTGCCGGCCACGGCCCGACCCACGCTGCCCCCGCGGCCGGCGACCTGAGCGACACGCAGGGTATCGCGTTCAGCATCGCGATCATTGGCCAGCACGTTACCGGAGGACAGCGTGTTCTGATCGACCGTGGCGGCATCGGCCACAGCCACCGGCGCCGCGTTGGGTGCCGTGATCGTGAACTGATCGCTGACCGCGGCACCGCCCGGATCCCGTGCGGTCACGGTCACCGTATACGGCCCGGCGTTCTGATCCGGTCCGATGGTACCCGTGATGCGGCCGGTGTCCGGGTCGATCATCAGCCCGGCCGGCAGACCGTCGGCGCTATAGGACAAGGGTCCGCCTTCGGCATCGACAAACGCATCACCGGCGGTGATGACGACGTTCTGCCCGCGCGAGACTGTCTGATCCGGCGTGGGTCGGGCCACGACGGGCGCATCGTTGGCACCTGCGACCACGACGGTCAGGGTCGCTGTATCGCTGCCGCCCTGGCCATCGCTGATCTGATAGGTGATTTGTGTGGTCCGGGTTTCACCGGCGGCCAATGCATCGAAGTCCGGGCCCGGATCGAAGCGATACTGACCGTCGGCACCGATAATGAACCGCCCGCCCGCGCTGCCGGCGATCGCCGTGCCGACGGCATCGGCTCGGCCATCGACCCGAGCGACCGTCAAAGGATCGCGATCGGCGCCGCCGTCGGCGTCGTTTTCCAGTACGTTGCCGCTGGCCACCGTGTTCTCGCCGGTCGAGGCATCATCGGCCTCGGCAATCGGCGCCACGTTCATGGCGGTCAGCGTGAACGGGCTCGAGGCACGCACGCCGGCATCGTCGGTGGCCGTGACGGTTACTTGGTACGGTCCGGCCTGAGAGGCCGCAGCGCCCAGGCTGCCGGTGATGGTGCCGGTCTCGGCATCGATCGCCAGGCCATCCGGCAGGCCAGTGGCGCTGTAGGTCAGCCGATCGCCGGCATCGGCATCGGCGAACGCCGGGCCAGCCGCGATGACCACCGCGTTGCCATCGGCAACACGCCGGTCGCCAAGCGCCTGGACGATACGCGGTGCATCGTTGACGCCGGTGACGGTCACCACGGCCTGTGCCGTTGCCAGGCCGCCCTGGCCGTCGGAGACCTCGTAGGTGACAGCGGTACTGGCCGTGCCGCCTGCGGCCAGCGAATCAAAGTCGCCGGCCGGCGTGAATGTCAGGCTGCCATCGCTTGCGATGACGAACTGGCCCCCGTTGCTGCCCGCGACCGCCACGCCGACATTGTCGGGCGAACCAGCCACCCGATCGACGAACAGCATGTCGGTATCGGCCAGACCGTCGCGGTCATTAGCCAGCACGTCGGCCTCGGCCAGACGATCGGCGCGTGCAGGCACTGTATCGTCGACAGCCATCGGCCCGCGGTTGTTCACCGTCAGGCGAATATCGGTCGAAACCTGGCCGCCCTGGCGATCGATCGCCGTGAGGGTCACGATATAAGGCCCGTCAACCGAGGCATCGCTGGCCAGCCGACCGGCGATACGCCCGGTGGCCGGATCGAGCGCCAGGCCGTCGGGCAGGCCGGTGGCAGCATAGGACAGTACATCTGCCTGATCGACATCAGCGAATCGCTCGCTGACCGACAGATTGATGCGATCGCCGTCGAAGACCGGCGCCGGATCGGCGCGGTTCACTACTGTAGGCGCCTCGTTGACACCGGTGACGGTGACCACCAGATTGGCCGTGGCGCTGCCGCCCTGGTCATCGGTGATGCGATAGCTGATACGCGTATCGGCCTGCTGGCCGGCCGCCAGACCGGTAAAGGCATCCTCCGGGTCAAAGCGCCAGCTGCCGTCGCCAGCCACCGTGAACCGGCCACCGTTGCTGCCGGCCACGCTCTGGCCGACATCGCCAGCCCGGCCGCCCACGCGATCGACGCGCAGGTCATCGTTGTCTGGCGCACCGTCGCGATCGTTGGCCAGCACGCTGCCAGCGCCGGTGTCACCGGCCGTGACCGTGGCGCGGTCATCGACGGCCACCGGTGCCAGATTGACCACTTGCCAGGTAAACGAACCGGTGGCCGAGGCGCCCGCGGTGTCGGTTGCGGTCACGCTGACCCGATACGGCGCATCGAGCGATGCATCGGCATCCAGACGCCCTTGAATCACGCCGGTATTGGGGTCGATCGACAGCCCCGGTGGCAGATTGTCGGCGCGATAGGTCAGGCGGTCGCCTACGTCCGCATCGGCGAAGTTGCCCGCCGTGGCCAGACGAATCGTCTCGCCGTCCGCATCGCTGCGATCGGCCGGATCACGCGCCACATCGGGCGCATCATTGATGCCGGTGACAGTGACCACAAGCTTGGCGGTATCGGTGCCGCCTTGGCCATCGACCACACGATACGTGATCGACGTGGTCGCGGTGGCGCCGGCGGCCAGACGATCGAAATCGCCGTTGGCCGTAAACGAATAGTTGCCGTCGGGCCCCAGCGTGAACAGGCCGCCCTGACTGCCGCGCACAGCTGTATCGACGCCATCGGCACGGCCACCGACGCGATCGACACGCAACGTGTCGTCATCGAAGGCGCCGTCGGCGTCGTTGGTCAGCACGTTGCCCGTCGTGTCAGCGCCGAGGGTATTGGCCGCCGTGTCGTCGACAGCCACCGGGGCCGGGTTGGTTACGCTGAGCGCGAACTGCGACTGGGCGGAGGCGCCCTGGCCGTCGCTTGCCGTAACCACGATCGTATAGGGCGCGCCGGCCGATGCATCAGCCGCCAGACGACCCGTGATCCGGCCCGTATCGGTATCGATGGTCAGCCCGGCCGGCAAACCGGTGGCGCTGTAGCTCAGCCGATCGTCACGATCCGAATCGACGAACGTGCCGGCCGTGGTGATTGCCACGGTATCGCCGTCACGCGCGGCCTGCGGCGCAAGCGGCGTGACGATGGCAGGCGCGTTGTTCTGGCCGTCGACGGTAATGGTCAGACGGGCGGTGTCCTGCCCGCCGGCGTCGTTGGCCGCCTGGTAGGTGATCGAGGTGGTCGCCGTCTGATTCGCGGCCAGACCGCTGAAATCCTGGCCCGGATCGAAACGGTAGCTGCCGTCGGCATTGATGACGAAGGTGCCACCGTTGCTGCCGGCCAGCTCGGTGCCGACCTGTCCGGTACCGGCCACGCCCACCACCATCCGGCCATCACCGTCGGGATCCCGGTCGTTGGCCAGCACGCCGGGCGCGGCGACATCGAGCGCCGCGCCTTCCGTGGTGCGGTTCATATCGTCGACGGCCACCGTGGGCCGCTCGCCCACGCTGATGGTCACCTGGCTGGTTATCGTGGCGCCGCCCGTGTCGGTGGCCGTGACGACCACGGTATAGGGGCTCCGGTCATCGGCATCGACCGCCAGTCGACCGCTGATCAGCCCGGTATCGGGATCGATGGCCAGCCCGGCGGGCAGGCCGTCGGCTTGATACGACAAACGATCGCCGTTGTCGACGTCGCGGAAGATACCGTCTGTCGGAATCGCGACCCGTTCGCCGTTGTTGGCGTCGATAGCCGCCAACGGGGCAACGACGGTCGGCGCATCGTTCACCCCGGTGACCGTGATCGACAACGTGGCGTCCTGTGTCGAGCCCTGGCCATCGCTCGTGGTGTAGCGGATCGACGTCGTGGCCGTCTGGCCCGCTGCGAGATTGGCGAAATCGCCGTTCGGGTCGAAGACATAGCTGCCGTCGGCGGCGATCGTGAATCGTCCCCCGTTGGCCCCGACCAGGGACTGCCCCACCGCATCAACGCGATCGTTCACAGCTGCAACCGACAGGCGGTCGCCGTCACCATCGCGATCATTGGCGAGCACGCCGCTGGCGGCATTGACCGACAATGTGCGATCCGCGCTGGCCGCGGCCGTGTCGGCCATGGCGGTGACCGGCTGGTTGTACGCGGTCAGCATGAAGCGACTATCGATGCTCTGACCGAAATCGTCCGTGGCCGTCACGGTGACCGTGTAAGGCCCGTTGGCAGCCGCATCGCGAGCCAGCGTTCCCGTGATCAGACCGGTACGGGCATCAATCGTCAGCCCGCTCGGCAGGCCAGCGGCGGCAAAGCGCAGCGTATCGCCGCGATCCACGTCGGCAAAGGCGCCAGCGGTGGCAATCGTCACCGATGCACTTTCGGCCTCACGCTGATCGCCCAATGGCGTGATCACGTTGGGCGCGTCGTTCACGCCGGTGACCGCCACACTCAAGGTGGCGGTATCCGTGCCGTCGGCCGCGCCGGAGACCCGATACGTGATGCTCGTGACCGCCTGCTCGCCCTGGGCCAGCCGATCGAAATCGGCCCCCGGCTCGAAGCGATAGCTGCCATCGGCCATGAGCGTGAAGGTGCCGCCCTGACTGCCGGCCACACGCTGGCCGAGCCGATCAGCCGCGCCGTCGACCGCGACCACCGACAGCGTATCGCCGTCCGGGTTGATGTCGTTGGCCAGCACGCCGTTGACGGCATCGACGGTCAGCGGCGTGTTTTCGCCGGTCATGCCGCGGTCATCGACGGCAACGCTTGCCGGGTCGTTCACGCGAATGACAAATGTGTCCGTCACCTGATTTCCGCCCTGATCGGTGGCGGTGATCGTGACCGAGTACGGCGCGTTATCCGAGGCGTTGGCCGCAAGCTGGCCGGTGATGCGCCCTGTGTCGGCATCGATCGTCAAACCCTCGGGCAGGCCGTCGGCCGCGTAGCTCAGCACGGCGTTGGCATCGGGATCGGCAAACGCGCCGGCGGTCTCGATCTGAACCGAGGTGCCGTCGTTGGCGGATACGTCAGCGATCGGTGTAATCAGCGTCGGGGCATCGTCGGCGCCCATCACCGTGACCACGAGTGTCGTCGTGGCCGTGCCGCCCTGGCCATCGCTGGCCTGATAGCTGATCTGCGTGCTGGCCGATTGCCCGGCCGCCAGGCTGGCGAAGTCGTTACCCGGCTCGAAGCGATAATCGCCGTTGGCCGCGATCGTGAATCGACCGCCGGCGCTGCCCTCAAGAGGTTGGCCCACGCTATCGGCACGACCGCCCACGCCAATCACCGTCAACGCATCGGTATCGGGAGCGCCGTCACGATCGTTGGCCAGCACGTTGCCTGTCGCCGGGGCCTGGGCACCGGTGGTCGCATTATCGCTGACCGCAACCGGCGCGATGTTCGTGATATCCAGCGTGAAGCGCGCCGTCGTGGCCGCGCCCTGGCCATCGGTGGCCGTGACCCCGATGATGAACGGGCCCTGCTGCGAGGCATCACCCGCCAGCCGACCGCTGATCAGGCCGGTATCGGCGTCGATCGCCAGCCCGGCCGGCAGATTGTCGGCGCTATAGAGCAGAACATCGCCGCGGTCGGCATCGGCGAAGACATCCGCCGTGCCGATGGCCAGCGTCTGGCCGTCGCGCGCGGCGACGTCGTCGATCGCCCCGATCGTGGTCGGCGCATCGTTGGTGCCCTGCACCGTGACCACGAGCGTAGCCGTGGCGCCGTCGCCGCCGGCGCCCACCTGATAAGTGATCTGGGTGGTGGCACTCTGGTCGGCCGCCAGGTAATCGAAGGCCCCGTTCGGATCGAACGAGTAGCTGCCGTCGGCGTTGACGATGAACGTGCCGCCCTGGCTGCCCGCCACGGCCATGCCGACATTGCCGGACCGGCCGTTGACCGCGCCCACAACCGGGTTTGGCGTATCGTCGTCGCGGTCGTTGGCCAGTACGCCGTTGGCGGCATCACGCCGGATGACGGTGTTTTCGTCGGTCGTTGCCGTATCGTCGATCGCGGTGGCGGGATCATCGACCACGCGATAATCGAAGGCCGTGCTCACGCTCGCCCCGGCGGTGTCGGTCACCGTCACTCGCACCTGATACGGCATGTCACGCGCCGCATCCGGCCCGACGGTGCCGCTGATCACGCCCGTGTCGGCGTCCAGGCTCAGCCCCGGCGGGAGTCCGTCGGCGCTGAAGCTCAGGCGGTCACCGTTGTCGATATCGTTGAAGGCATCGGCCAGCGATACCTGCACCGGCGTATTGACATTGGCCGTGATCGGCGCGAGGCCGGTCGTCGTTGGCGCGTCGTTGGCGCCGGTGAGCGTCACGCTGAGCGTAGCCGGCATATCCCCGCCGAGCGGCTGATAGGTCACCGAGGTGCTGGCGGTCTGGCCCGGGGCCAGGGCATCGAAGTCCGTGCCCGGATCGAAGCTGTAGCTGCCGTCAGCGCTGACGACGAACGTGCCGCCATTGCTGCCGGCCACGATCACGCCGACATTGTCGGCCCGGGCGTTGACCTGGCCCACCGTGAGCGGTGTGCCGTCAGCGTCACGATCATTGGCCAGTACGCCGTTATCCGCATCGGCAGAAACGGGCGTGTTCTCAGCGGTGGTCACGCTGTCGTCGGCCGCCTGTGCCGGCGTGTCGTTGACCGTGAAGTCGAACGATGTCGTGGCCGTGGCGCCGCTGCGGTCGGTGGCCGTCACCGCGATGGTGGTCGGCCCGTCGACATCGTTGCCGGCGCCCAGCGTGCCACCGATGACGCCGGTATCGGCATCGATCGACAGCCCGGCCGGCAGATTATCGGCGGTATAGGTCAATCGATCGTTGCCGTCGGCATCGGCGAAGGCATCGGCCGTGGTCAGCAGGACCGGATCGCCCACACGGGCGGCGGTATCACCAATCGTGGCAACCGCGCGCGGCGCGTCGTTGGTGCCGGTCACGGTGACCGTCAGTGTGGCCGTGGTCATGCCGCCGTCATCGTCGGCGATACTGTAGGTCACCGACGTCGTGGCTGTCTGGCCAGCGCCGAGCGTATCGAAGCCATTGTTCGTGGTGAAGGTATAGCCGCCGTCGGAGCCGATCGTGAACAGGCCGCCACGCGTACCGGCGACACTGGCGCCCACGGCATTCGCCTGGCCGTTGACCTGAACCACCGACAGCCCGTCGCCGTCGGGGTCGATATCGTTGGCCAGCACGCCGTCGGCCGCGTTGCGCGACAGGGTGGCGTTTTCCGAGGCCGTGGCCGAGTCATCGGCCGCGATCGAGGGCTGATCGGCGACGTTCAGTGCAAATTGCGTGCTGACTGTGGCACCCAGCCGATCGGTGGCCGACACAGTGATGGTGTACGGGCCGTTATCGGAAGCATCGGCAGCCAGCTGGCCGGTGATCCGCCCGGTGGCGGAATCGATGACAAGCCCCATCGGCAGGCCGTTGGCCGTGAAGGTCAGATTGTCGCCGGTATCGATATCGGCAAACGCGCTACCGGCCGCGATCGCGACCTGCTCGCGATCGCGAGCGTTCTGATCGTCGATCGGCATGACCGTCGGCGCGTCGTTGATGCCCTGCACCGTAACGGTGAAATCGCTCTCACGCGTGCCGCCCTGGCCGTCGGAGACGGTATAGGACACCGAGGTGATCGCGCTCTGGCCGGCGGCCAGGGTGTCGAAGGCACCGTTGGGATCAAAGGTATAGCTGCCGTCGGCGTTGATACGGAACAGCCCGCCCTGATCACCGGCGACACTGCGCCCCGGCATGTTGGCCTCGCCGTTGACCCGGGCGACCACGAGCGTATCGCCGTCGGCATCCATATCGTTGGCGAGCACGCCGGCGCCCGGGGCGCTGGCAAGAACCTGATCGGCAGGCGTACGGGCTGTGTCCGCAGCCGCGACCGGCACGGTGTTGTTGGCGCTCAGGGTGAAACGGTCGGTAACGGCCGCGCCCCGGTCGTCGGTTGCGGTGACCGTGATCACATAAGGCCCGCGTACCGAGGCATCGCTGGCCAGCCGGCCCGTGATCAGGCCGGATTCGGCATCGATCATCAGGCCGTCCGGCAAGCCGTCGGCCGTGAAGGTCAGCACAGAGTCCGGGTCGGCGAAGGCCGCGCCGGCCGCGATGGCCACGGTCGAGCCATCGTCGGCCGCCTGGCTGGCCGTGGAGGCGATGACCTGCGGCGCATCGTTGGCGCCCATGATCGTGACCACAAGATTGGCGCTAGAGAAGCCGCCCTGGCCGTCGCTGATACGGTATTCGAGGGTGGTGGTTGCCGACTCCCCGGCCCCGAGCCCGGTGAAGGCATCCTGTGGGTCGAAGGTATAACTGCCATCGTCGCGCAGGACGAATACGCCGCCGTTGCTGCCCGTCACCGGCGTGCCGATGGCATCGGCGTCGTCGTTGACAGCCACGATCTGCAAGGCATCACGATCGAGCCCGCCGTCGCGGTCGTTGACCAGTACGCCCTGGGCAGCCGGTACGTCCAGACCGGCGCGTTCGCCGGTGGTTGCACTGTCGCTCACGGCGATGGGGGCCGCGTTGACAGCCGTCAGGGTGAAGCGCGTGGTCGCACTGGCACCGCTCTGATCGGTTGCCGTGATATCGATCTGATACGGGCTGCCCACCGAAGCGTCACTTGCCAGCGCGCCGGCGATACGCCCGGTATCGGCATCGATGGCCAGCCCGTTGGGCAGGCCGTCGGCGCGATAGGTCAGCCGATCGTCGTTGTCGGGATCAACGAACGCGGTC
>MDTG01101901.1_pt1 | contig 17810 bp, 20 predicted proteins | sample 811421 | NCBI WGS metagenome assembly MDTG01 (sample SAMN05326645, study PRJNA326480) | marine metagenome | isolation source: seawater | place: Pacific Ocean: South East | collected 2011 | reverse complement strand
GAATAAATTGGTGCGCCTGCTAGGAGTCGAACCCAGAACCTCCTGATCCGAAGTCAGGCGCTCTATCCAATTGAGCTACAAGCGCATATAGTATTAATATTACATTTTATGAAAAAAAACATTAAATTTATAGTTAAAGATAGTGAAAAGGATTTAAGAGTTGACGTTCTTATTAATAAAAGAGAGGAGCTTATTAGCAGGACTAGAATTAAGAATCTAATTTTAAAAGAAAAATTAAAGTTAAACAACAAAGTCTTTAAAAACCCCTCAAAAAAAGTTTCAGCTGGTGATAAAATAAATCTTTTAATACCTAAGCCTGAGGAAGCTTCTCTTAAACCTTATGATTTTAAATTAGAGATAATTTATGAGGATAATGATTTACTGATAATTAATAAACCGGCTGGAATTATAATGCATCCAGGAGCGGGTAACTATGATAAAACAATCGTAAACGCATTGATATATTATAATAAAGACTCTTTATCAAATATTGGTGATGAATTAAGGCCAGGCATTATTCACAGAATTGATAAAAATACATCAGGTTTAATTGTAATTGCAAAAAATAATGAAGCGCATGAAAATTTGTCTAAACAGTTTAGTGAACATACAATTACTAGAGAATACCAACTTTTAATATGGGGTAAATTAAGACCCTCCTCTGGAAAAATTGAAACTTTTATTACACGAAGTTCAAAGAATAGACAGCTAATGGAGGTTAGTAATTCAAAAGGAAAAAAAGCTATCACAATTTATAAAACATTAGAAATATTTGAAAATGGAAATGTTCCAACATTAAGTTTGGTTGAATGTAAATTAGAAACTGGAAGAATACATCAAATTAGAGTTCATATGAACCACAAAGGTAATAGTCTTGTAGGTGATGATAAATATAAAAAGAAATATATAAAACTGAAAAACGTTGACTCAGAACTTCAAACTTCAATTTCAAAATTAAAAAGACAATTTTTACATGCAAAAACATTGGGATTTATTCATCCAAGAACTAAAAAAAAAATGATTTTTTACTCAAATTTACCACCAGAGCTTAATAAAATTTTAAAAATGCTTAGAAATACTAAAGAATAAATTATTGAAAATTTGATAAAATTAATTAAATAAACTCTGCTATGAGCACAACTATGTCAAATAACTTACCCTCGCTTTCTAATGAAGGCGGTCTATCAGCATATTTAGAGCAGATTAAAAAATTTCCAATGTTGGCTGCAGAAGAAGAATACATGTTAGCAAAAAACTGGAGAACTACTGGAAATATAAAAGCAGCAGAAAAATTAGTTACAAGTCATTTAAGATTAGTTGCTAAAATTGCCATGGGATATAAAGGTTATGGATTGCCTGTAAATGAAATGATTTCGGAAGGTAACGTTGGACTAATGCAAGCTGTTAAAAAATTTGAGCCTGAAAAAGGATTTAGGTTGGCTACTTATGCTATGTGGTGGATTAAAGCATCTATTCAGGAATATATTTTGAGATCATGGAGCTTAGTTAAAATCGGAACAACCACTGCTCAGAAAAAATTATTTTTTAACCTAAAAAAAATTAAAAATCAGATTGCCCCTGAAACAGAGGGAGACTTAAAGCAGGAACATGTTGATCATATTGCAAATAAGCTTGACGTGAGCAAAGAAGAAGTTGTTTCAATGAACAGAAGATTGTCTGGAAAAGAATTTTCTTTAAATGCCCAAGTTGGTGAGGATGGTGATGAGTGGCAAGACTGGTTAGTAGATAAGGAGCTAGATCACGATTTAAAGTTTGCGCAACATGAAGAAATGAAAAGTAGAAAAGATTTATTAAAAGACTCAATTAAAGTTTTAAACGATAGAGAACGTGAAATTTTGTATTCGAGGAGATTAAACGATAATCCCACAACTCTTGAGGATCTTAGTAAAAAATACAAAGTAAGTAGAGAAAGAGTAAGACAAATTGAAAATAAAGCTTTTGAAAAACTTCAAAAACATATGCTTCTTTTAGCCAAATCTAAAAATTTGTTACCTGCAAATTAAATATCAAAAGGATTTTCTATTAAAATTGTATCATCTCTCTCAGGGCTGGTTGATATACTTGAAACTTTTGCTCCAATAAAATCTTGTATAGCAAAAATATATTTTTTTGCATTCTCAGGAAGCTCATTCATGTTTTTTATTCCTTTTGTAGATTCCTTCCATCCTTCAAATGATTTATAAACTGGTTTGATTTTAAGTTGATCCTCTACTGCCGCAGGAAGATAATCTAACGTTTTACCATCAAGAACATATCCAACACAAATCTTAATTTCATCACATTCATCTAACACATCTAATTTAGTTAAAGCAATGCCATCTATACCTGAAACTTTAATTGTTTGTCTAACTAAAACTCCATCAAACCATCCACATCTTCTTTTTCTACTTGTAACAGTTCCAAACTCTTTACCTCTCTTACCCAATAATTCTCCTATTTCATCTGTTAACTCCGTTGGAAAAGGTCCCTCTCCTACTCTTGTTGTGTAAGCTTTCGTAATTCCAAGAACATAATTTATTGAGTTAGGTCCACAACCTGTGCCTGTTGCTGCGCTTGACGCAACAGTATTTGAAGATGTCACAAAAGGATAAGTTCCATGATCAACATCAAGCAAAATACCTTGCGCACCTTCGAATAAAATTTTTTTTCTCTCTTTTTTAAACTGATCAATCTTAAGCCAAACCGGTTGTGAAAATTTTAATATTTTTGGAGCTATTTTAAGCAAATCATTTTTGAGTTGATCTTTTTTAAAAATTTTTTTGCCAAGTCCTTTTCTTATTGCATTGTGATGAATAAGCACAGATTCAAGTCTTTGATCTAAATTTTTTTCTGATCTTAAATCCATTACTCTAATTGATCTTCTACCTACCTTATCTTCATAAGCGGGACCAATTCCTCTTCTTGTGGTACCTATTTTACTTTTTCCAGCAGCATCTTCTCTTATTTCATCCATTTCTCTATGAAATGGTAGAATTAAATTAGCTGACTCTGAAATTATAAAATTATTTACACTAACATCTACACCTTTTGAAATTATCTCATCAATTTCATCTAATAAAGCCCAGGGATCAATGACAACACCATTTCCTATAATTGATATTTTTCCTTTTCTAACTATGCCTGATGGAAGAAGCCTTAATTTATAAGTTACACCATCAATAACTAAAGTATGTCCAGCATTATGGCCACCCTGAAATCTTATAACAATGTCTGCTTGTTCAGATAACCAATCAACAATTTTTCCTTTACCTTCATCTCCCCATTGAGAGCCAACAACAACAATATTTTTCATTATTTAAATTTTTTATCTAATTTCACAGAATTAATATGATTAATTGGACCATGACCATTTCCATAATTAGGGTTTGATTTTATAGCTGAATTTACATACTTAATGCTAAGCTCACAAGATTTCTTTACAGTTTTTCCACATGATACAAAAGTTGAGATTGCACTAGATAATGTACATCCAGTTCCATGTGTATTCTTAGATTTATGTCTTTTACTAGTAAAAATTTTAATATCATTTTTATCTACAAACACATCATTAACAAATTTATTTTTTAAATGACCTCCTTTAATAAGTACGTTTTTAGCTCCACATTCAATTAATTTATTTGCTGCAAATATCATATCTTCTGTTGTTGAAATTTTTGTATTAGTTAGAATTTCTGCTTCAGGTATATTAGGCGTTACTAGGAATGATTTCTTAATCAATTTTAGCTTCATTAAACTTATTGCTTCATTGTCAATTAATTTAGTTCCACCTTTTGCAACCATCACTGGATCTAAAATAATTTTTTTAATTTTAATAATATTTAGAGCTTTTAAAACTGATTTGATCACTTTTGAGGAGTGCAGCATTCCAATTTTAATTGCATCAGGCCTAATATCTTTTGAGCTAAATACAATTTGATTAAAAATTTCTTTTTGATTAATACCTACAATTGATTTTACGCCAGTAGTATTTTGTGTTGTGACTGCTGTTATCGCAGTCATTGCATATGAACCCAAAGCTGTAACAGTTTTTATATCAGCTTGGACACCCGCACCTCCAGAGGAGTCGGAGCCAGCTATAATTAATATTTTTGATTTAAATTTCAAACTATCTGATTTTTTTAGTAATTATATTTACGCACTTTGATAAAAGTAATTTATTTTCACTTTCCCCCATTACTCTTATTTTTGACTCTGTGCCAGATTTTCGAACCAATATTCTACCTTGTCCGCTAATTAATTTCTCTGCAATTCTAATTGCTTTTTTAATCTCAGATTTATTAATAATATTTTTATTTTTTACCTCTATATTTTCTAATATCTGAGGTGTTTTTTTAAATTTTTTAAAAAATTCACTAGCTCTCTTTCCTTTTCTTAGAGCAAATAACGCTTCTAGCGCAACCAATAACCCATCGCCTGTTGTTGCGAATTTTCCTAAAATAATATGACCAGACTGCTCACCACCTAAATTAAATTTATGTTTTTGCATTTTTTCTTTAACGTATCTATCACCAACGTTTGCTCTTATAAATCTTATTCCATTAGATTTGAAATATTTTTCTAATCCATAATTTGACATTAAAGTTCCAACCACACCTCCCTTTAACATTTTCTTATTTTTCCACCGGATTGCTAAAGCAGCAATAATTTGATCTCCATCAATTATATTACTATTTTCATCACACATAATTATTCTATCCGCATCTCCATCTAAAGATATGCCGATGTGTGCTTTATATTTTCTTACAGCTGTCTTGATCTTGTTAGGGAAGGTTGAACCACAATTTTTATTTATATTCAATCCATTTGGTTTCACACCTATTGAAATTACTTTAGCTCCTAATGATTTCAACAATTCAGGGCCGGCTTTATATCCTGCTCCATTTGCACAATCAATTACAATTCTTAATCCTCTTAAATTAAATTCTTTGTTAAAATTTTTTTTCAAAATTTTAATATATTTTTTAGTTCCAGTTTCTAACCTTTTGACTCTTCCTAATTTTTCAGGTTTAGAGAGATTTTTTGTAATCTTTTTATCAATTAGTTTTTCAATATTTTTTTCAATTTTATCAGAAAGCTTCATTCCATCAGGACCAAATAATTTTAGACCATTATCATAATGTGGATTATGCGAAGCAGTTATCATTATGCCCATGTTTGCTTTCAATTCTTTTGTTAACATTGCTAAACCATTTGTTGGCAGTGGTCCAAATGTATATACATGCATGCCTGCCGATGTTAAGCCGGATACAAGAGCTGGTTCTAAGGTATATCCGGATAATCTTGTATCTTTAGCAATAATTGCAGTTTGTTTTTTTTTTTTTTGAGACTTAAAATAAGTTCCACTTGCTAATCCAAATTTAAAGAACATATTACCATTAATATTTTTGCTATTAATTGCACCTCTAATCCCATCTGTTCCAAAATATTTTTTTGACATTAACTGTTCATAATCTTTTTAAAAACTTTTATACCTTGCATTAATTCATTTACATCATGAATTCTTAAAATCTGAACTCCTTGCATCATTAAATAAATTGATGAAGCCATTGTTCCTCCAACTCTTGATTTACTGTCATTTTTTCCAGAAATTTCTTTTATAAATTTTTTTCTTGAATTTCCTACTAATATAGGAAAACCGAGGGAATGGAAAATAGAAATATTTTTTATTAGAGTCATATTATGTTTCAAATTTTTTCCAAAACCAATTCCTGGATCTAAAATAATATTATTATGATTTATTCCATTTGATCTAATCAATTTAATTTTATCTTCAAAAAAATCATATATTTCTAGCAATTCGTTTTTATAGCTTGGCCTGTTTTGCATATTTTCTGGAGTTCCCTTAGAATGTTGAATGACAAATGGAATTTTGTATCTTTTTAAAATTTTTAGAGTGTTTGAGTCAAAACTTAAACCAGAAATATCATTAATTAATTTTACCCCAAGTTCTATACCATCTTTCATAATAGAAGACTTTCTTGTATCTAAAGAAAGTGGTATTTTTCTAGCTAGTATTTTTATAACATTACTTATTCTCGACCATTCCTGATTAATGCTTATTGACTTTGATCCTGGTCGTGTTGACTCGCCCCCAACATCTATTAAATCTGCACCATTATTAAATAAATCAATTGCATGTTTAATGCCTTTATTCTTTGAATTAAATTTACCTCCGTCTGAAAAACTATCAGGAGTAAGATTTAAAACGCCTAATATGTTTGGAATTTTATTAAAATTTAGATTAGAAAAATTTTTTTTTTTAGTTTTTATATTTTTTATATCTAAAATAATTTTGGCTCTAATTTTTTTTGGTAAGAATTTTATCTTATTTATTGAAATTTTTTTTTTTGAATTACGAGATATTATTTCAATCTTATCAAATGATATCTCCTTTATTTGATTAAGAGGTATTGATTTTTTTTGATTAACTAAAGTTTTCGACTGTGTTCCATAATAGAAATTACACGGTCTAGTGTAATATCTAGTCATAAATTTATTAATGAACTAATTTTGGTTTCAAACCCATTGCGCCTAAAGCAGAGTCTTTATCATCCTTTATATCTGGATTTGTTACATCCTTATCTTTAGGGTATAAATTCTTATTTATTATATTCTCAATTTCTTCACCAGTTAAAGTCTCATATGTCATCAAAGCTTTTGCTATTTTATGTAAATCGTCAATTTTTTCTGTTAAGATTTTTTTTGCCTGATTATATCCTTCATCAACTAGCTTTCGTATTTCCTTGTCTATTTTTTGTGCCACTTCTTCAGATACTGATTGAGTTTGAGTTACAGACCTACCCAAGAAAACTTCTTCTTGGTTTTCTCCGTACTCAACGGGGCCCATTTCTTCACTCATTCCATATTTTGTCACCATTGCTCTAGCTAATTGAGTTGCTTGATTAATATCTGAACCACTTCCGCCCCCGGCTCCAGTTGAAATATTATCTTTTCCAAAAATTAGTTCTTCTGCAACTCTCCCACCAAAACACACTGCTAATCTAGCCTTCAAATATTTAATAGAATAACCATGCTTATCTCTTTCTGGTAAATTCATAACCATTCCTAAAGCTCTTCCTCTTGGTATTATTGTAGCCTTATGAATTGGATCATAGCTAGGCATGTTAAAAGAGACTAAAGCATGACCTCCTTCATGGTATGCTGTTAATTTTTTCTCCTCTTCAGTCATTACCATTGATCTTCTCTCTGCTCCCATCATAACTTTATCTTTTGCTTCTTCGAATTCAATTAAAGTTACTATCCTTTTATTTTTTCTAGCAGCTAGTAAAGCTGACTCATTGACTAGGTTTGCAAGATCAGCGCCAGAAAATCCTGGTGTTCCTCTAGCAATTGTTCTCAAATTAACATCTGGAGCCATCTTTATTTTTTTTACATGAACTTTCAAAATTTTTTCTCTACCAATAATATCTGGATTGGATACAACAACCTGTCTATCAAACCTTCCTGGCCGTAATAATGCTGGGTCCAAAACATCTGGTCTGTTTGTTGCTGCAATAATTATTACACCCTCATTGGTGTCGAATCCATCCATCTCGACTAATAATTGATTTAATGTTTGTTCTCTCTCATCATTTCCGCCACCTAAGCCAGCTCCCCTACTTCTTCCTACTGCATCAATTTCATCTATAAAAATAATACATGGAGAATTTTTTTTACCTTGTTCAAACATATCTCTAACTCTAGATGCTCCAACACCGACAAACATCTCAACGAAGTCAGATCCTGATATTGTAAAAAATGGTACACCTGCCTCACCTGCTATTGCTCTAGCTAATAAAGTTTTTCCAGTGCCAGGAGGTCCAACTAATAATGCACCCCTTGGAATTTTGCCTCCAAGTCTACTAAATTTTTTTGGGTCTTTTAAAAATTCAACAATCTCCTCTACTTCCTCCTTAGCTTCTTCTACACCAGCTACATCATTAAATGTGACCTTTCCTTTAAGTTCATTCATCATTTTTGCTTTTGACTTACCAAATCCCATTGCACCACCTTTGCCTCCTTGCATTTGTCTCATAAAGAAAATCCAGACAGCAATTAGCAATAACATTGGAAACCAAGATAGTAGAACTCCAAACAAAAATGGCATTTTTTCTTCTAAAGGTGCAGCAGAAATGCTTACTCCCTTATCTGATAACTTTTCTATTAAATTTGGATCATTAGGTGAGTAAGTTGAAAATGTGTTACCGTTTGAATACACACCTTTAATATTGTTTCCTTGTATTTCAACTTTTAAAACCTCTCCATTATCTACTGAAGTTAGAAATTCTGAAAATATAACTTGGTTCTTGCCTCTAATATTAGATTGAGGATTTTTAAACATATTATAAAGACCAATAGTCAAAAAAACTATAATAGCCCACATTGCAAGATTTTTCAGATTCATAACTATAAGATAAGAATATTTCTGTATTAAACAAGTGACAAAATATCAATAAATTATTCTAATTTCTGAGCTCTTTTGATAACATTACAGTCTCATTAACCTTTTTTACAACACAGCCTCCCAAGGTAACTTTGAATTGAGCATTTGTTTTTATCAATTGGAGGATGTATTCAATTTTTTTTCCTCTCACAGGATAATATTTTTTTCCAATAATTTTTAAAATTTCAGTTAATGATCTGAAAATGACCTCTTGAGAATGATTAAAAAAACTTTTTTTAAGAATAACTAATTTTTTTTTTTCAGAAAAAATAATATTTTCTTTCAAATTTTTATTGACATAAAATCTAATTGTTTCATCTGAAAATTTTAAATTTTTAATAGTTAAGAGAAATTTAGCTTTATCTAAACCCTGTTCCTCTAATTGTTTTAAAAAATTTCTAATTTTAATTCTTTTAAATTTATCATCTTTATTTGATGGATCTTCAACATATGAACCAAAAATGAAGTTGCTAATAAAAATTAAATCTTTTTTATTAAAATTCAATAAAGGTCTAATTAAATTAATACCATCAATTTGGGTTTTATGATCTAATGAAACTAAACCTTTGAGACCACTTCCTCGCAAAAATCTTATAAAAAAGTTTTCAAATAAGTCATCCAAGTGATGGCCTAGCAAAATGTTTTTAATTTTAAATTTATTTGCTTTTTTAATTAACAGACTATATCTTTTTCTTCTGGAAACCGATTGAATATTTGTTTTTGGTTTTAATCCATTCCATGTCAAAATATCTAAATTTATTAGATATTTCTTTAATTGTTTTTTTACATTTTTTGCTTCTAAACTTGAGTTTTTTCGAAGTTTATGGTCAACAATTATATATTTAGGATTTAACGATTTTTTTATTGAATAGATTTTTGATAAAAATGTTAATGCCAAACTATCTGGACCTCCAGAAACGGCCACAATAAAATTCTCATCAATATTCAAATTTGATTCAAATTTTTTATAAATATTTAAAACTTTTTTATTTTTTAATTTATTTAATAAATAATTATGAGTCTTGTTTTTTACAATTAAATTTTTTGGACTCATATTTTGCTTGTTGAATTACGGACTGATTGGCTTTTGGATATTGAATTTCAACACCATTAATCATTTTGCATCCTTGATCTTTTTCTCCAATTTGCACCATTGAAACACCAAGTTTTAGAAGATTTATTGGGGCTTTTTTACCTTTTGGATATTTTTGATAGCCTTCCAAATATGCTGATGCTGCATCGGTATAAAGTTGTCTTATTCTAAAAGTTTCTGCGTACCAATATTGAGCACTACCTGCTAACTCATGATTTGAATTTAACAAAACAAATTCTCTAAATGCCCTTTCTGCCGTACTATAATCTCCAACTTTTAAGAAACTTGTTGCAAACTCATACTGTTTTTGTGGGCTTAGATCCCCTGGAAGAATTTTTTCATCTGCTTCGAAAGTTTCAGTAATAATTGTAGCTGTTGTATCGACAGATTGAATTTGTTGTGTGGTTTGATTAGTTTCAGTATCTTTATAAGAAATTGAACCCAAATCCTGAGGTTGTGAACTTCCTGGAAGTACCTTGTAATCATCTGTCTTTGGTTTAGTAGACAAACTAATTTTTTCATTGCCAGACGTTAAGGTTGTTTCTATATTTTGAAACCTCATTTGATTGTCTGCTTGTATCTTTGAAAGTCTATTAGATAATTTATCTAGTTTAAAATTAATCTCCTCAAATCTATTTGTAAGCTCTCTAAATTGCTTTTCTACCTCAGATAATTTTAATAAATGCCTTGTGAGCACATCTTCAGAATTTAAGTCTAAATCTTCATTTGACACATTAAGTTCCGTTGTGCCAGAATAAACAGCTTTCTCAAGTGTCTTAATATCTTTTTTAATTATTTCTAAAGTTTCGTAAATATTATGATTATCTGCGATAGCGATTTTTAAAGTGAAAATATTAAATATTATTAATAAATTGATTAAGATTAATTTAAATTTCTTGAACATTATAATTAGTTTATCGTTATAAAAATGGCAAAAAAAAGACCCTAAAACTTTTAGCTTTAGGGTCTGTTTTCTTTAAATTTAGTTTGCTTTTACTGTTACAGATCTTCTGTTTTTCGACCAAGATAATGGATTAGATCCTGAGTCTACTGGTCTTTCTTTTCCATAACTAAGAACAGAAATCCTATCTGATGAAATTCCATAAGTCATAAGATAATCTTTCGCTGCATTAGCTCTTCTTTCACCTAACGCTAAGTTATATTCTCTAGTACCTCTTTCGTCAGCATGGCCTTCCAAAACAACATTAATGTTTGAATTTTTTCTTAACCATGCAGCTTGTGCTCTTAAAGTCTCTCTTGAAGCCGTAGTTAATATTGATTCATTTGTAGCAAAGAAAACTCTATCCTTAACACCTTCTGCTAAATACTCAACTGAATCAGTTCCCATGTATACATCGCCTTGCATCTCTCCACCTGTGGTTTCAACTTTTTTTGAGGCACATGCAGTTAAAATTAAGCATGTTGTTAAAACCATCAATGTGTTATTTAAAATTTTGCTTGTTATCATCAAATTGCTCCTTGCTGCTATTTTCAAAAATCTACTTTTTCACAACTAATTAGAGGTTTCAAGTCTAAAAATCAAGTAATTTTATCTAATTACTTAATAAAGATGACCATGATGGGTCTGAAGCATCAGTTGGCGTCTGTACTAATCGCTCATTATAGCCAGTCAAATCTATGGACCATAATTTAGCAGAAAATCCCTCTCCTTTTGCGTTAGTTTTTGTTTCTCGATAAAAAATCAAAACTCTTCCATTAGGTGACCATGAAGGTGCTTCTTGATAAAAGTTTTCTGTTAACAACCTTTCACCTGAACCATCAACTCTCATTACTCCAATGTAAAATTTTCCTTTATGCAATTTTGTGAATGCTATTAAATCACCTCTTGGAGACCATACTGGAGTTCCATACAACCCTTTCCCAAAAGAAATTCTCTTTATTTTACTTCCATCACTTTTCATTACATAAATTTGTTGATACCCACTTCTATCAGAATTAAAACATATATACTTTCCATCTGGAGAATAAGAGGGGGATGTGTCAATTGAAGGATGATTTGTTATTCTCTCAACAATTCTATTTTCTAAATCCATTGTATAAATATCAGATTTACCATCCTTTGCAAAACTCATAATAATTTTTTTACCGTTAGGAGAAAATCTTGGAGCAAATGTCATTCCAGGAAAATCTCCAACAACTTCTTGGGTTCCCGTTTCAATGTCAAGAAGATATACTCTTGGTAAATTTTTGAAATATGAAAGATAAGTTACCATTTGACTGTTGGGATTAAATCTTGGAGTTAATACAAGTTCATCGCCCAATGTTAAAAACTTATTATTAAATCCATCTTGATCCATTATAGCAAGTTTCTTTATTCTTTGAGTTTTTGGCCCCTCTTCAGCAACATAAATAATCCTTGTATCAAAGTATCCCTTTTCACCAGTTAATCTCTCATAAACTTTATCCGAAATAATATGTCCAACTCTCCTCCAATTACTTGGCACGGTTGTGAATGCTAAAGCCATCATTTCTTTAGCAGCAAGCACATCCCACAATCTGAATTCAACTCTTAATTTTTCATTAACATAGCTTACTTTGCCAGTAATTAGTGCTTGAGCTTTAATTAAATTCCAATCCTCAAACCTGGGTTTTAAATTAGCAATATCTGGTGCTTGAAGGAAAGCATCCTTACTTAGTGGATTAAAGAGACCTGAAGTTCTAAGATTATTTTCAACTATAATTGAAATTTCAGAACCAATATTTTCTTTATTTAGAATTTTATTAAAATTTTTTTTTGATAAATCATCTATAGACAAAGGAGAAACTGCTAATGGTAGTGGATCTAAATTTCCTCTAGTTATATCAACCTCAATTAAAGCAATTGCTTTTATTGGTAAAGATATAATAAATATTATTAATATAAATTTTCTAAACATTTAACTATATTAACCCTCTAACATCTCTCTTGCATCAAAATTTAATTGTAATTCTTTCCATCTTTCGTATCCAGTGCTTGGAACTCTTAGCGGTTGACATAATTTTATAGCTCTCAGAGCACTTTCTGCAAGAACTTTATAAAATGCTTGTCCTGGTTTATTCATCCTAGCATGATCAATTATCTCTGAATTTGTAACTGATCCATCAGGATCTAATTTAAGTTTAATTCTTACCAATAAATTTTCATTATAAGGAAGACCAAGTGGTATGCTCCAACATCCAAAAATCTGAGCTTTCAATGCATCTTCTTCACTCAAGGAAAGACCGGTAATTTCAACATTTCTATCTTGATCTTGACTAACTTTAGCTGATTTACTTTTTAATTCCGCACTCTCAACTTTTGATTTATCTATCAATGCAGCAATATTATTAGGATCAAATAATTCTTTTTTTTCAAACTCTGAAACTTGTTTTACATCATTATCAATTTTTTCAGGATTTTGTTTTTCCTCCTTTATTTTTTTAACTTTTTTAAGTTGTTCATCTGGCATAGGTATTGAGTCTGGCTTTTTCTTTTTAATTTTCTTTGGTGGAGCTTGCTCAGAAACAAGTTTTTTTTCTTTTTCTTTTACTTTTTCAATTATCTTTTTTGCTTTTGGTGCAAATGGAATATTTGTTTTCTCTGTAATTTGAATAAGTTCTACGCTTACTATCGGAGGTAAATCGATTGGTTTTTTTGTCAAAAAAGGAAGGCTCATTGCTGTAATAAAAATTAAAGCTAAATGTAAAGCAGAAGATATCAAAATACTTCTATTCAATTAAGATTACCTTTGCTTGTAAGGTTCAGAAATTAACGCTACTTTCGTAAAACCAGATCCTGAAAGTAATCCCATTATTTCCAATACTCTTCCATAATTTATTGTTTTATCACCTCTTACATAAATTCTTGTATCAGTTCTATTTTTAGATACTGCTAATACTTTTGCGATTATTTTATCATAATCAACTTGGGATTCTTGAATAAAAATTTCTCCTTTTGAATTTATAGTTAATGTTAGAGGCTCTACCTCTTCTGGAAGTGAATCTGCTGAACTTTCTGGCAAGTCTACTTGTACACCTACTGTCAATAATGGTGCTGTCACCATGAAAATTATTAGCAAAACCAACATCACATCTACAAATGGTGTCACATTGATTTCACTCATGGGTTCTTTGGAAGAACGGTTTAATTTAAATGCCATTTTATATAATTGATAAAAATCTTTTGGAAAAATTTTCTAGTTTTTGATAATATTTTTTAGAGTCATTGTTAAATTTATTGTAAGCTATAACAGCTGGAATTGCTGCTAATAAGCCTAAAGCAGTCGCAAAAAGTGCCTCTGCTATTCCAGGTGCAACTATGGCCAAACTTGTATTTCTTGAAATTGCTATTGATTGAAATGAATTCATAATACCCCAAACAGTTCCAAATAATCCTATAAAAGGTGCTGTTGATCCTACTGTTGCTAAAAAAGTAAAACCTTTATCAATTTTAGAAATTTGCTTTTCAATTCCTGCCTCCAACATTCCACTCATTCTTTCGTTCAAATTTGCCTTAGATTTAGATTTAAGCAAACCTTGCATTGACTCCTTAAATAGAGATGCCATTGGATCATCAATATTGCTTGGAAGGCTATTATAAAAAGTTTCCGCAGACTTAGATCTCCAGAATTTTTCTTCAAACTCCTCAGATGAAATATTTATTTTTTTAAATAATCTAAATTTTTCAATGATTAATGCCCAAGAATAAATTGAACATATTATAAGTATTATAATCACTGATTTTACAACTATATCTGCACGTAAAAAAAGATTAATTAAAGAAAAATCTGTATTAGAACCTAATCCAATCGCTTGAGATGCTATATCTGCTTCCATAGCAACTCTTCACACTTAAATGTGTCATGAATTTGTCTTCAAATTTTATATTATTCCTCAGATTTGTAAGTTTCGTAATAAAAACTAGCTATCAAGATAGCATCTGCTTTATTGCCATCCTTTTTTTTTGATAAATTAGCAGAAAAATAGGGGAAAATCTCAATAGCCCTTGTTCTGCTTGCGTCTTTTTCAGAATTTATCAAATTAAAGTATTTTTTCCATTTTGCTGGTCTAACAAAATACATAGGTAATTGCATTGCAGAACATATGCCCTTTAAAATTCCAAAAGACTGACCAAAGTTAAACATACTTGTTACACCATGACCTGGCATAGCAGAGACTTGTTCTATAACTACTTTTATTTCCTTTTTATCTTTATCAATAATTCTTTTAGATATCTCGTTAAAAATTTGTGAACCATTTACTTGTTTTTTTTTCTTCTTTCCATCAGTCATGATTGGCATGTCAATAACATCTTTTATTTTTCCATTTAAGAAGAAGCAAATAGATCCTGAAATACCAGGATCGATACCAATAATTAACATCATTTTTCACCTATATTAACATTAGAAAATACATTTTGCACATCATCATCATTCTCTAATGCTTCTAAAAATTCAATAATAGTCTCTTTCATATCATGTTTTATATTTACATTGTTTATAGGAATCCATTCAATTTTAGTTGAGACAAAATTGTTAATTATTTTTTCCAATTCTTTTTTTACATTATATATTTCACTAATAGTACAATGAATTTCATGATAATCATCAAAAGATATACACTCTTCAGCACCTGAATTAATTGCAAGTTCCAAAATATTTTCATCAGATATTTCTGCCTTGTTAATTTTGATTACACCTAATTGCTTAAAGTTATGTGATGAAGAGCCCTGAGATCCTAAACTACCACCACTTTTTTGAAAAATTGTTCTAATATTTGATGCTGTTCTATTTTTATTATCCGTTAATGTTTCTACAATTACAGCTATTTTATTTGGACCAAATCCCTCATATCTTAAATTTTCAAAATTGACACCTGAAGTAAATGAGGATTTTTCGATCGCTCTTTCTATGTTGTCTTTTGGCATATTTGATGATCTGGCGGCTTGAATGGCAGATCTTAATCTAGGATTCATAGCAGGATCTTTATCACCAAGTTTTGCCGCTACAGTAATTTCCTTTGATAGTTTTGAAAAAATTTTTGATCGATGTTTGTCAGCTTTACCCTTTTTATGTTTTATACCTGCCCAATGTGAATGACCTGCCATAACTTAATTAACAATTTAACAATTGATCTCCATAAATATAACTTTTGATATTTGTGGCTAGTCCAGTTTCTATGCTACATTCAACGATAACTCCACACAAAGTAGCATTACCATTAGCAGGAAAATGTTTTTCTGAACTTTTTTTTAAGAATTTATTAATTGAATTTTCTTTATTCATACCAATAACAGAATCATAATCTCCACACATACCTGCATCGGTTTGATAACCTGTCCCACTTTTTAAAATTCTTGCGTCATTGGTTGGAATATGTGTATGGGTTCCTACCACCAATGATGCTTTTCCATCAAAAAAATGACCAATAGCATTTTTTTCACTAGTAATTTCACCATGAAAATCGACTATTAATAAATCATAATCATATTTTAATTTATATCTTTTTAAAAACTGTTCAGAAACTTTAAATACATCATCACACTTTTTCATAAAAACATTTCCCATTAAATTTAAAACTCCAATTTTTATACTATTTTTTGCAGTATAAATATTAAAGCCTTTTCCTGGTGCTGGTTCAAATAGATTTTGGGGACGAAGTAATCTGGGCTCTTTATTTATAAAATCCATAATCTCTTTTTGATCCCAGACATGGTTTCCAGTGGTAATTACATCTACTCCACAATTAAAAAAATCATTGCATATTTCCTTTGTTAAACCAACGCCTTGGGGGGCAGCATTTTCTGCATTAACTATTACAAAATCTATCTTTTTTAATTTGATCTCATTTAAAAGACTATTCATTAATTTTGAGCAACCCGAAATACCAACTACATCACCTAAAAATAATATTTTCATTTTAAAAACTCTTTTTCAGTAATTATGAAATCTAACTTTTTATCATGAAGATTTGTTGGGATTTTTTTTAGTTTTTGAAATGAAAAAGCTAAACCTATTTTTATAATCTTTTTATATTTTTCAATTTTACTTATATAACGATCATAAAACCCCCCGCCATAACCTAGCCTATTAAAATTATCGTCATAGCCAACCAAAGGTACTAATAAAATATCTGGATAACATTTTTTATTTGATAAAGGTTCTGGAATACCATATTTATTTATTATCAAAGGAGTCTTTCTTGACCATTGAAAAAAATCCATCTGATTATTTTTTCTTATTATAGGAAGTGATATTTGATAATTTTTTTTTTCTAATAAATATAAAATTTCTAAATCATCAATTTCATTATTTGATGGATAATATCCACCAAAATTTTTAGTATGAAATTTATTTTTTTTCAAAAAAAAGAAAAACTTTTTTGCATCTATTTTAGAATTTCTATAAGAATTTTTTTTTCTTAATTTTATAATTTTTTTTCTAATAATGGATTTATTCACAAGACTTATTGAGATTTGTTCTCTAACTTTGTATTTTTAACAAAACTAGATATTTTATCTGTAGCATCGTCAATTAGCTGCTCATACTTTTTTTGATTGATTTCAATCTCATCTTTAAATTTTTGGTGACTAAGTTTAAGCTTGCAAATTTCAGCTTCTTTAATTTCTTTATATTCGTAAACTAATGATTTTAATTCTTTAAATTTACTTGATAAATTTCTAAATTCTTCTTTTGTGTGATCAACTTTTTTTTTTGTTTCAAAATATTCATCCATAATTTTTACTGAAGTAATTAAGAGTAATTTATTCTCTCCTAAATTTCCAAGATCATTTTTTAAATTATTAAACTTTTTATTTATTTGAATTAAAAGTTCCTCTAAATGCTCTTCTTGCCCATCTTCACAAGAAAGTAAAAACTCTTTATTGTTAAATTTAATACTTACATTTGCCATTTATCAATTTCTTCTATCAAAGTATCTGTTTCTTGATTTAATTCATCTATTTTTTCGGAAAACTCTATATGTTTTCTCTGTTCATTTTTTTCTTTATTTTGAATTTCCTCTAGTTTTTTGCTTAAATTGCTATGTTCCAATAGTAACTCCTTATACTTGTTTTCTATTTCAAACTTTTCAATTTCTAATTGATTTTTTTGATTACTTAAATTAACTATATTATTTTTAAAATTGGGATTAGTAGGGTCTAAATTTTTTAATTCTTCTAAAGCAATATTTAATTTTTTTTCTTTTTCGTTTATAGAATTCATATATATATATTTATATTATTAAATAGATTCTTCTTAGTCTAGTCAGGATAAT
>MDTG01424746.1_pt1 | contig 17815 bp, 9 predicted proteins | sample 811421 | NCBI WGS metagenome assembly MDTG01 (sample SAMN05326645, study PRJNA326480) | marine metagenome | isolation source: seawater | place: Pacific Ocean: South East | collected 2011 | reverse complement strand
GATTGATGATAGTGATGAGATTGTGTCGTTGAATGGAGACCAAAGACGAACCACCAATTTGAATATCAAAAGGGTGATTGGTACATACGATGATTTTGTATTAACTGCACTTTCATTACAGAACAACTCAACTGTTTTTATAGACAAAACACAGAAGGAAAGAAAAGACCTTTTAGCTCAGTTCATGGGTATGGGGGTATTTGATTTACTTTATACAAGAGCACTTGAAGAGATAAATCAAGTATCTGCTGTTCTTCGTAATTTTAACAAGACGGATTATGATGTAGAATTGTCTGATATAGAAAAAGAAACTAAACATCACAAGGAAGTTCAATCTGATTTGAGAAGTCAAAAGAAAACTCTTACCGATAGGGAAAAGGACTTAAGTAATCAAGTTATTCAGATGACTAAAAAGTTGAGACCCGTTGATGAATCTATTGTTGATATACATACTTTAGAAAAAAAGAAATCCACATTTGAGGAAGATTTATTAGCCATAGATACAAGAATGGGTTCCACAAATGCTACCTTACAAGATAATAAAGTAAAGATAAAAGAGTTCAAACGAAAGATAACAAAGTATTCTAATGATGATGTCAATGGAAAGTATTTACAATTAACTACTCTACAAGAAACCAAAAAAGAAATTAGAGTAGATATTGATAAATTAAAGATAGAGGTAAAGAACAAATTAGATAAGATTGAAACTCTTGGTAATTTAGAATGGGATGATAATTGTGATTATTGTATGAGTAATCCATTTACAATTGACGCCATAGGAACTAAAGAATCACTTAATGATGACAAGTCAGTAGCTCGTGAAAAGTTGGGAGTTTTAGATGGAATAGAATCTAAAATACAAAAGTTAATGGATTATCATGATAAGAAAGTTGATTATGATAGAAGTGTAGATGCATTGAAAGAAGTTGAGATATCACAGAATAGATTAGACTCTGAATCAACATTGTTGAAAGAAAAAAAGAAAACAACTTTATTACAGATTCAACAATATGAAGAAAAGATACAAAAGTATTACGATAGTGAAACTGATATTGAGTATAATAATAAGGTAGAGTCACAAATTGATGAATTAAAGAATAAGGTAGATGACTTAGATTATCAGATAGAAACTATTGATGGTAAAATACAAACCATACATGCTGAAATACAAGTAAATGAAAACAAAAAGAAATCTATTTTAGATACTATGAAGGAAGTTTCTGATTTAGAAACCAAACACGAAGCTTATAAACTTTACTTAGATGCCATCAAACGAGATGGTGTTCCATATGAACTTATTGAAAAGGCTTTACCAACAATTGAAGGTGAGGTTAATGATATACTTTCTCAGATGGTTGACTTCAACATATTATTGGAAATGGATGGTAAAAATATTAATACATACTTGACATATGATGAAGATAATATATGGCCTCTTGAGTTGAGTAGTGGAATGGAACGATTTATTAGTTCTCTTGCCATTCGTGTTGGATTAATTAATGTGTGTAATTTACCAAGACCTAACTTCTTAGCAATCGATGAAGGGTTTGGAAACATGGATTCTGATAACCTTAATTCTGTTTATATGTTATTTCAATACTTAAAATCACAATTCCAATTTTGTTTTATTGTATCTCATATTGAATCAATGAGGGATACTGTAGACTCCTTGTTAGAAATCAAGAAAGAGAATAATTTTAGTCAGATAACTTCGGCGTAGTTTTAAGTATATTTTTAGGCCGTTCTTTATTTTGTTTAAGTTCCATTATATACTTGTTTACAAGTGCACTCATACTTGTTCTTTCATCTTTTACATGAGTTCTAAACCATAGATACAAATCTCTATCCACAGTAAAAGAAACTTTTTCTTTTTTCATACCGATACTCTCCATACTTTATACCGATAATAAATATAAATAATCTTTATTTCTTATATTTATAGACATGAGTGTCCCAAGAAGATTTAATAAACCTCAAAACTTATCAAGAATAGATGTACTAATTGAAGACGATGCTGTAATATCACGGTATTTTAATATTACAGAGTTTCCTGAAGTTTTAACACAAGGAAAGAGTTCATTTTTAATCGGTGGTTCGGCATTGCTCAAACTTGGTACAGAAGTAAAGTTTGAAATAGTCAATGATGATTCAGGTGCTGTTATTTACACCGAACCAGTCGCCAATTACCTTGAAGGTACGGCAAGAAGAGTATCAATTGAAATTTATGATGATAACGATTTATTTGGAGATTGTACTTTAACTGTTGTTGGTGAGTTAAATCCAGCTCTTACTAATGTACCTGCAGAATTTGTTGATGCATTTAATGTAAGGTACACACGAAAAGTTTATGTAAGTGGTGCAGGGGTAAATACACAACCCATATTGTTTTACAAGCAACCAAGAATTCATGTCAAAGAAATAGTAAAACCTTACATAACAACAAACATACCTACCGGTTCAATAACATCAACTGGAACACTTAAAGGTTCACCTATTCTTGAAGACATAGGAACCACCACAAACACTCAGACAGAAGAACAACCAGCTAAATTTCTTAAACGAAAGAAGAAAAGTCTAAGAAGTAAATTATTTGGTGGTGGTGGTAATAACTCATTCATTAGAAAGGGACGAAGAAGAGTAAGAAGGTCATCACCTGAAGCAGATAGATACACTATGGAAAGATTGAGTGGTGTGAATTTTGATTCAAGAATGGTTGATGCGAAACTAAGGGTAATATCAGCGTCTGTTGCAAGTTCATTTGACATACAATCTTTTCATCAAGTTCCTGACTTATTTACCACAGACATCGAAGATGTCAAAAATTCTACTACTATTGTACCTGACAAACCATTTACAATAATTGATACTCGATTTAATGCAACAGACCCACAAAGAGAAGTAATTGTACCTATTGAATCAGCTAACTTTACAGTAGAATTTACTCCAATCCCAACTCAATCATTATCAACGGTAAACTTTAGGTCTTATGGAGATGTAAGAATATCAAGGTTAAGAACTTTTAGTGGAGACATTGATAGAATAAAAGTCTATGCTCGTAACAATGATGCGTTCGGTGATTTTGAACAAATATCAGACCAACAGATTGAATCGCCTGAATTACTTTTTAATGTATTTGGTGCTGGTAACCAATCACTTGGATTCTTTTTAGAACAAAACACGATAGATACATATTGGTTAAAATCAGCAAACGCAAATGCTACACTAACATCAGATACTATATTAAATGCCGTAGCCATATCAGGTTCTAATCAAGGATTTGATGAAAAACTAACATTCACATTAGATGGAACATACGAGATGCCGTTCAATGATGAAACCGAATATGAAATCTCCTTTAGGGCAATTGGTAGAAAAGGTCCTAAAAATAATTTTAATGGTAATAGTGGACAAAAAGGTAGGATGGGTGTATTCTTATCAGGTTCCGCATTTACAGTAAATCAAGAGTTGGGTGATGATTTAGGATTTCAATTAGAAACAATTGATGGAACTCCTGCATTTCTTGAAGTTGATGCCGGTAACCAAGAAGATTTTGATTTAGTAAGTGAAGTATTTAAACCAACATTTGATGGTAAGGGTGTGGTTAAATTTGTTGTATTTAGTGGAAACTTTGAGTTGGCTGATGTTAGTATTAAACCAGCCTCATCTACAGGATTCTCCCCTAATTTTGTTCAAGTAATAGCACCAGTACCTGAATTGACATCTGAACGACCTGATAATTACGAATTTGTTGCTGAGTTCTATGATGTAAATAATAATGTGGCTGAAACCATTGGTTTTGCAAGTGCATCATCTTTTGCAGGTGGAAACAATTATATAGCTGGTGGTGATAACCTATTGAGTGGTTCGGTATTTGTTGGAAGTGCTATCGGTGGTGGTATTGAGATGGCGGGGGTGAGTTCAGGACTAATCAGAAGTATTGGATATGATGGATTCATAAGTGCTTCTGAGTATCCACATAGTGGTTCACCTGGTTTTATGTTCTTTAGTGGTTCGGTATTTCCAAATAGCGGTGATGAGTATAGAGGTGTTGGTTTAGAATTATTTGGAAGTACGGGTAGTTTCTTTAGATATCGTAGTGACCCTGCAATATTAGAAATTGTTACTAAACAATTCTTTGTAGGTACATCGGGTAGTGGAAATCCTGAACAATACATAAGTGGTTCTAATGGAAATGTTGAAATAAGTTCGTCTGATTTTCATTTGACACCTGAGGGTAATGTAACGGCAAGTTCTATTTTATTGGGTAGTAAGGACGATGGACAATTTCTTCAATTTGTTGGAAATCAATTAACCGTACAAGGTAATTTATCGGTTGACCAAATTAGAACTCCAGCATTAATAAATAATGTATCCTCAACTGCTTTAAATGCATCTGCATCTATTGACCAATTTGGTTTTGCAAAATTTACTTCAGCCTCCATTGCAGGGTGGACAATTAATACAAGTTCAATTCAAGATGTTAACGCAAGTGGTAAGGGTATTGTAATTCAATCAGACCCATCTCTACCATTTATTGATGTCAAGGAAGATGAAGATAATAAAGTACGATTATATCATGCTACTGATTCGAATTGGGGTATTATAGGAAGGTCAGGTGGTAGCAATATATTCCGATTTGGAGATACTAATAAAATAGCATCTTGGACTTTTGATGACAAGAAATTATCATCCTTTAAAACTGCTACTCAAGATAAATTTGGTATCGCTATAGATGCTGATTATCAATTAATAACATTTCATGGAGATTCTGGAGAGGGTAAGAATAATGTAGGTGATAACGATAGAGATAATGTAATGCTTGCGATAGGACAGCTTACTGATGATGTATTTGGTATTAAAGGATTTAATACCGCAGGAAATAGAGTATTTGAATTATCACCAACACGAAACGAAATTGCAGGTTGGACTGTTGGGAATCAGACACTCGAAGGTGGAGATTTAATTTTAAGTAAAGATGGTTCTATTCGGTCAAGAGGATATCAAAGTGATGTAGCTGGTAGTGGATTTATATTGACTGCAGCAAGTGGTGGTTTCTTAGAGGTAGAAAACGCTAAAATTAGAGGAACATTGGCAACTGCGGTATTTGAAAAAGAAAGTGTAAATGCTGTTGGTGGACAATTATATGTTGCAAACTCAACCGTATTAACGGCTTCTATTCTGAATATTGATGGAAATCATTCATCAACTACTGCCACAATGTCTGTGGTTAATGCTAGTGGATTCGTTGCTGGTGAAATTGTATCTGCCAAGAAGGTATCCGATACTGGATTCCAAACCGAATATATGTTGGTTAATAGTTCTTCGAGGGCTTCAACTGATGATACAGACTTGTCAGGATTCCTCATGGTTACGAGAGGATATGGAGGTGGAACAACTGGAGCAAGTGGTTCACTTGGAGACATTCCATCAGCAGCACAAGGATATAGTGGTTCACAAGTAATTGTATCAACTGGTAGGGTTGGTACTGGATACATAAGAATTAATGCAAATCCATCAGACCAAGCCACACCTTACATAGATATAGTGGAGAGAACTGGTGTTGGTCTTTATGATGTTGAATTGAAGGCAAGACTTGGTGATTTAAGTGGTGTTGCAGGTAGTAGAAATGTTCCGATGGGATTTACTGGATTTGGATTGATGAGTGAGGTAGCATTCCTATCAGGCTCAAATATAAAATTAGAGGCACCTTCATTTTTACTTGGTGATAAACATAAAAGTTTTGTTAGTGGTTCTTCATCCAACATTGAAGTAAGTGCATCCGCCTTCCACCTACAGCCTGATGGTAAATTAATATTTGGAAGTAAATCCACAAATCAATTTGTAGAATGGGATAACTCAAGTCTTGTTGTTAGGGGTGATTTAAGTGTGGATAGTTTAACAACTCCATCAACTATTGATGGTTCACCATCAACAGTTGCAAATGCATCATCATCCATTACATCAGAAGGTTTTGCTTCATTTAAGTCTGCTTCTATTGGTGGATTTCATGTAAGTGATTCTCATATATCCTCAAGTGGATTATTATTGAAAGTCGATAAGGGTAGGGGTGAGATAACAGGTTCGTCAGTATTGTTAGGTAGTAAGTCTGATGGACAATTTTTACAATTTGTAGATTCAACTTTAACCGTACAAGGTAGTATTACTGCTAATAACATTCGTACTCCATCAACAATTAAAGGTGCACCATCAACAGTCTCCAACGCAAGTTCAAGTATTGATTCACAAGGATTTGCATTGTTTAAATCTGCTTCAATTGGTGGATTCACGATTAATGAAAATGAGATTAAGAGTGGCACTAATATCGGTATGAGTTCAGCCAACAAGGCATTTACCATCAATTCTACGACATTTGGAAATACTGGTGTTCAATTGGAATACAATGGTGGAACTCCAAGAGCATTCATAGGAAGCTCAACAAAGTTTTTTAAGTTTGATGGTAGTGATGTTGATTTAGCAACTGATAAGTTTGTAATTGGTAATTTAAGTAATGCCTACATAAGTGGTAGTAGTGGAAACATAGAGATAAGTTCTTCAGGATTTCATCTCCAACCTGGTGGGGGTCTTGAGGTTGGTGTGGCAAAACTACTTCCAAGTGCTGAATTCCTTAGACTTAATCATGATGATTCATTTCCAGTCGATGGTGGAGTAGAGACTGGAGCAACCACAGATGACCTTGAAACCCATCTAAGATTTAATGAAGCTGTATCGGGTTCAACTGCAGCAGGAGTGACACAGGTTTGTGTGGGTAATGAAAGTATTGACTTTCTTGGTTCCCAAGCGGTTAGCTATGATGAGGGGGTAGTGGGAACGAGCATATTATTTGGTTCGGGCTCAAGTAGATTACAAGCCGATAACATCGGATACGCCTCAAATGAGGCCGGTGTCACATACGCATTTTGGATGAAGCCTAAGGATGTGACGACTCAAAAAGACCAAATTTTAATCGTTCATACTGCTGCCGGAACTGGAGCTCACTCAGAAGGTATCATGATAAGATTGAAGGCAGGTAAGATTGTTGCTACTGTACAGGATGGTGGACATGATGCTGATGAACATGCATACCTTGCATCAACAACCACACTTGCAGCCGATACATGGTTTCATGTTGCAGTAACATTTGATACGAGTTCAGATGAAATAAATATTATCATCAATGGTGTTACGGATGCAACATTAGATTTAACCGACCCTAACATAACCTATCTTGTAGATGGATTGGGTGATTACACTACTGCTGAAATGGGTATTGGTGGTGGATATAATGCGTCAGGTCATCCATATTATATGTTTCAGTCGAATGGTGACTATGTAACATATGATGAGCCGACAGTTGCCAACGAAGCCAGATGTTTTTTTGGACACATTGATGATGTTAGGATTTACAGAGAGGCTATGGGTGTACAAGATTTATTGGCACTATTTCATTCTTATATTAGAAGGATAACTAAACCAAACTTTAAGATAAACCCAACTACAAACGAGTTGCTAATGAACACCACACAGTTTTTATTGGGTTCAAAAGGACACTCGGCAATTACTGGTTCTAACTTCATAAGCGGGTCAAATGGACAATTAGAAATATTCTCGGATAGGTTTCATTTAAAGCCTGATGGTTCGTTGGACATGAAGGGTACTATAAATTTACCCAAACTGCGATTGGATTCCAAAACAGACGAACTTGTCTTCAAGGACGAAACTACCGATTACCTAACAATGCAGACGCGAACCGAGGCAATCAGTACAAATGGTGGTAATTCAACTGCAACCGAAACCATCACTACTGGATATATTTCCCTTACATCTCAAGCAACAGACCTTGTTGTACAAATGCACTCACAATCTCGGGCAAGGATGATTGTATCACCAGGTAGATTGCTTGTTTCTCATGGTGATAGGTCAACCCAATCATCTGGTCCACCAGGTAATCCTCCTATGTTTGAGGGTGATAGAGAACATGCTATCAATGGTATTAACGGAAATTACTCAGGCGATACCTATCAAAACAGAGGTATTTCGGATAACATACATGCTGGTGTGACTGGAGCAAACCCACGAGGTGTTGGTGGTGGACTCAAAGTTGGTGTGTATGGACATTGTAACAATAGCTTCACATCAGTTGGTGTGTTGGCCGAGGGAAGGTATAGACTTGACTCTGGCACATACACATCATCAGCATGGTCACTTGTTGCAAGATGGAGACCATTTGTGGTTGGTAATCCTTGGCACACAGCAAATACTTTTTCCAATGGAAGAATCGGTCAATGGTCAAGTCCTACTGAGGATGAATGTTCGCTTATAGCATATCCGATTGATGCGAGAGCGGATGATGGTGATGATGATGATGGAGACCAATTCAAAGGTCGCGTTGGTATCGGCACTTGGCTTCCTGACGCACAATTGGATGTAAATGGTGTAATCAGCTGTACCTCAGTTACCGAAACCTCGGATATTCGTAAGAAAAAGAATATAATTGAGATTAAGAAGGGATTATCCTTGTTAACACAGCTCCAAGCTGTCCAATTTGAGTGGAAGGATGAATTCATAACCCGTTCTAATAAAAATGATATGAAGGGTAAGCATTATGGATTTATCGCACAAGATGTAGAAGAGATAATTCCTGATGTTGTGACCACCGAACAAAATGAAGAACAATACAAGAACATAAGCTACACCGAGATGATACCTTTGATGGTTGAATCGATAAAGGAATTAAAGCAAATAATAGATGAGCAACAAAAACAAATAGATGAGTTAAAAAAGGAGTTATAATGCCAATATTTTTCAATCCAAAAACAATGACAACTCAAGGTAGGCAAATTACAATAAATGAATCATCAGGTTCAGGTGTAAACACGAGCATAGATTTTTCAGGTTTGAGTCCAAGCGTTGTTACGAAGGTCACCCCTACAATTGATGATTCATATTTCAGAATAAATCAAAACGAACAGCACATCTGTGTTTCTTCCTCTTTGGTTTACACTCAGGATTGGGGATGGACAGAAGTATCCGAGAAGTTGGTTGGAAAAATGGTCTTAGCACATTATTCAAGTAAAACCCTTTGGGAAGGTATAAATGACATTACAAAGGTTACTGGTTCATTTAGTGGTTCCATAATAGAGACCGATGAGGATGACGCGATATTCATATCTCAAAATTCATTAAATGAAGAAGAACCTGGTATATTCATTAGGGAGAAATCTTAAGAATGAAATATGATATCTACTACTCGACAGGTGGAGGTAGTATGGTGTATGGGGGAAGTGATGTTTGGGTAAATCAATGGTTGAAAAATGTGGCACCCCACCTTGAACATCCAAGTAAGTTATTGATTCATCGCCGTAAACCCAACTTTCAAGTTGAATTTGATTCTCCGATTGAAATTGTTTGGCAGGACGACCCAAAAGAATTCGAGAATATAATAAGAAGGTCAAGAAAAATTCACATCCTACATGGATACTACACTCCACATAAGATAATTGAAATAAACAAACACAAGATTGAAAGTATGGTTATGCATGTTTGTATCAAGATGTCAATGCACGCAGGATTTCAGCTGAATGTACCAAAATTAATGCATTTTAATGCTGAACCAGCGTGGGAAGAAAATGTGATAAAATGGGCAAAGAAGGTCATATGGATAGGGATGGATAAAACACCCCACCATGACAACATGGACATAATCGACATTCCTAATTACTATGAGTTCAACAATAACCAACCATGTAATGATAGTAATGTGGTTGGATATGCTGCACGAGTTGAGACGAGAAAGTCCGTTCATTTTTTAAATGATGTTGATTCAGTTGCGTTTACCGCCGTCAAACCATTACAATGGTGGGTTAAAAACAAATTATTGAAAATGGATAAACTTAAGGTCATTCAGTTTAATTATAAAAATCTCCATAAATTTTACAGCCGGAACGATTGGGGTATTTCACACTCATGTCATTTACACGAACCATTTGGATATTCAATATTTCAAGCATTTGATTACGGAAAGATTCCAATACTACAGATGGATTGGGAAAAGGATTACGAGTATCCATTTAGAGCATATAACAAAAAAGAATTTGATGAAAAACTCAATGACATATGTGAATTGTCGGTAAATGAAAGACAACAATATGTTGATGAGTTTAAGCATCGATTATCTAAGTATGATAATAAACAAGAGTGGACTGATAGATATTTAGAAATTTATAACTCTTGATATTTATTATCGACGCACGCGTATTAGACATAGTCGTCTTTTTGGCGTATCTTTTTTTATTGTCGTTTTTTTAGGAGAAGTTTTTTGGCAACAGTTCCAGCAGATACAAATTTATCATTAGGAAAACTCGGTAGAGCTACCAATGTTGACAACTCAGATTATACTTCACAGACCAGTTTAAATTCTGCAGCACGAGATAGTGGAACAGCTGAGACAAACCTGAGTCAATTTTATATAGGGTCGGTTGATAACTCATTATCAGGCTTTCAGTATGTAGATGAGCAAACAAACGAAACCTACACCATGACTTTTGGTGACGAGAACACATTGTTTCAATCTCGTATAGCGGCAAGACATGAAAACTTCACATGGGGAACCAGCAATAGTGGTTTATTTGCACCAGTAGCAAATCAAGATTTTACGGCACAATTTAACGCAGGAACAATAGCGGAGGCAGCCAACACAGGATTTATATCTAAATCATTTGAAAGTACCATTGTAACTGATGGTGATTTCGGTAATTGGGAAAATACCAGTAACTTGACACATTGGGTTGAAAGTGGTAATGTCATTCAATTACTTGATGTTAGTGGTGATTTGGGATTTACTAAGGCACCAAGTGGTTCCAATCCTTACATGGTTAAATTTAAATCAATAAATGGTTCAATAAAACAGACCATGACCGTAAAAGGTAATTCTACCTATGAAATAGTAGCACATGCATCAGCATCAAATCCTGGTTTGGATAACATTGATATTGAGATAAGTGGTTCATTTCATCAAAATACATATCGTGGAATAGCAGGTCTTGGTCAATGGAATAAATTTAGACAAGACTTCTACACAAGTGGTTCATCGGGAGCTTCATCACAATTACGATTAACATTTACTCAAGTCTCTCATTCTGCTGGAGTATTATTAGATTCAGTAATTGTAAGAAGATGGGAAGGTGCTAATTTTAGTGACCAAGTAGTGACCATTAAAGGTACATTTCATGAAGACGGACAATCAGATGGATTCAATGACCACGCCACAAGATACAATACTCAAATAAGTAAAGCTGTTGAAATACAAGATACTTATGGTGGATTAGCAAGTGCATGTTTTCTACCTGGTACCTTGATTCAGATGGGTGACGGAACATCAGAATATATTGAAAACTTAAATGTTGGTGACGAAGTGTTGAGTTTAGATTTACCTGGTCTACCTGATGAAGATTTAGGAAGAGATGTATGGATGCCCTATACACTTAGACAAATGTCAGATGATGAGTTGTTAGATTTGTATACCAAACATAAATCCACAGCAAAAATAGAGTCTTTGTTTTATGATTTTGAGGATGGATATTACAACATCAATGGTGGTGATATTAATGTAACAAAGGCTCATGAATTTTGGGTGTTTCAAGATGGTCTTTGGAGATGGAAGAGGGCTAACGAATTAGAAGTAGGTAATTTACTTTATACATTTATCGGTGGAGTAAAACCTATCGAAGATATCAAATTGGTTAGTGGTGAGGTTGAAGTCATACAATTCGATGTAGAACCATTAGATGTCTACTTTGCAGCTGGTGTATTAGTGCATAATAAAGGAACGGATTCGGATCCTGCTTAATATATATTATTGGAGAAATATAGGTTTTAAATGTCATACGAACAATTTACAAATTTTGGTTATATAAGCGGTCACATATCAGATATCTTATTAGATAAGTTAAAAAAAACTTCTGAGTCTAATTTAGCACCATACACTACACAACTCTATGAGGACAATCACAATTGTACTCCAAGTTTTCATATGCCTCAACAAATCAACGATAGCATTATTAAAGAGATAGATGATATTTTTATGCTAGAATACTCAAGGGATAATACTATTCCAATGTGTGTTCAAAATCAAGGTAGTCTTGCGGTAGGTGAACCTATAGGTTGGGAAATACCTTGGATGAATATAGCAGAAAGTGGAACTCATTATATGCCACCACATAGTCATTTTGGATTATATTCATTTATTATTTTCGTCACACTACCGAGTAAATCTTCGGTGCATTTTTCATATAATTCTACCATAGGTAAAAACCTTGTGTGTGATATACCATTAACTCCAAGAAACGAAGGTAATGTTCTAATATTTCCTGCTACCATATTACATTCAGTATCTAATTTTGTTGAACATGATAAAAAGAGAATCACGATATCGGGTAATCTCAAATTTATGAATATTAAAGAAGGTCTTAAAGATGTCAGTTCTTAATCGTGGTTGGTTATACGATTCCCTTACAAGAAATCAAGACAGTGGTTCGGTATCTTATCGTTGGACACATGGTGCTAACGACCTACATTTAGGTGCTGGTATATTTTATTATTCCATTCCATACTTTCTGAAAGCACAAATATGTGTATGTTTGGGAAGTGGTGGTGGATATGTCCCAAGATTGATGCAGGATTGTATGTGGGAACTACAAGAAACAGATATCATAAAGAATGGTGAAGTTTATGTGATTGATGCAACAAATGGTTTTAATGGTAATGTAGATTGGGATGATAGTGATAGTTTTTTGAGAAAGAACTTCAACCCTAAGTTCATCAACACAACTACCGAAGATGCATATTATAACTTCTTTGTCAAGAGAGATATAAAAATTGATTACCTACATATTGACGCTGACCATACTTATGAAGGTGTCAAGAGAGATTTTAATCTATACTCCACAATTATGAACGATAATGGAATCATTAGTATACACGATACTGATAAAAGGTATTGGGATAACTTTGAGACATACGATGGTGAACCACATGATACCTGCTATGGGCCATCAGACTTTATAAAGGAAATTCCAATAGAATGGCAATTATTTAACCTATTTGACCACAAGGATAAGTCTAATAAATTATCCTCAACTGGTTTAACAATTTTGAGAAAAGATGATTAACAAGCTTACAGAAGAAGAATTAAAACAAATAAAACAGGCCTATGACCATTGGGATAAGCCTGAAAATGAAGAGTGGGTGTACGATGAAATCTCAAGAAGGTTGAAAGAGATGGAAAACTTGTTTAGAGAAAGAACTAAAGAATTATTTCATGATAGGTTAGATGATTTTGGTGTTGAAAAAAACTCTGAAAAAATATGGTTGATAGAAAAGTTATTAGATCACGCTCACCATTCTAATGAATATGTCCAATCACGAATTAATGATTATGAAATGGAAGACTTGAATAAAGAAACAGAATCAAGAATCATATTTGAGGAGATAGAAAAGCACTTCAAGTCAGACTTTATAGAAAACAGAATATTTGATTATGAATTGAAAAGTGCTAATGAAGAATTAGCTACACGGCAACTATTAGCTGATTGTGAAATGCACACTACGAATTATGTTGCAAAAAGGATAGTCAATTATAAACCTAAAGACTTGAAACAAGAAGTTCTATACAGAATCAAACTCGAAGAATGTGAGAAGTTCAACACACCATTCATATTAAATCAGATTAAGAAATACATGAACAAAGTTGATCCTGAAACAGAATTATTCAAGAGAATAATATTAATGGAATGTGAAAAACACACTACAGAATGGGTTGAGAAAAACTTGGTCAACTATCCACAGCAAACTTTTAAGGATGATGAGCACCAAGATTTATACGAACAATTAAAGTTTCGTGAAGATTTAGAACAATGTGAATCAAAGAATAGTAAATTTATACAATCAGGTATTGATTTTTGGAGAAAATACGGATTTGAAATGAAGACTCCAAAAGATGAATTGGATGCCAGATTAATACTTCAAGAATGTGAAAAGTACAATACAGACTATATAGGTCGTGAGATTAAACGGATGAAAGATGAATATCTCATTCGTAATCCAAAAGAAGAATTAAAACATAGAATGAACCTTGAGTTCTACGAAGAAAACATCAAAGATGAAACCAAAGAGGGTGATGAACAAGGTTTTTGGGACATGGTTTCTATCAATGGATTAGAAAACATGAAGATACTCAAGAGAGAATTAGATAATGTCGGTAAAGGTTTTTGTTTAGCCAAATGGAACCAAGTAAGTATTCTCTTACAAACAGGTCAAACACATAGTTGTCACCATCCAAGTCCTCATGTTGTTCCAAGAGAGGAAGTGTTGAAAAATCCATCAGCTCTTCACAATACAGAATTTAAAAAACTTCAAAGAAAGACAATGTTACAAGGTGGTCGTCCTAAAGAATGTGATTATTGTTGGAATGTTGAAGATGCCAATCCTGATTCATTTAGTGATAGACATTTAAAGAGTGGTGAGGCTTGGGCCTTTCCATACTTTGATAGGATAAAAAAATCAGACCCTAATGCTAATGTTCAACCAAGTTATGTTGAGGTAAGTTTCTCTAATCAATGTAATCTAGCATGTGGTTATTGTGATGTAAAGAGTTCATCTCGTTGGCAATCAGAGATAGCAAGTAAAGGCCCATATCCAACGAGTGGTATGTTTAACAACACCGATTGGATGGATAGGGAGAATAGTTATCCAATAGCCTTTAACAAACCAAATCCATATGTTGATGCTTTTTGGAAATGGTGGCCTGATTTATTTCCAAACCTACATACATTTAGAATCACAGGTGGTGAGCCATTATTATCAAGGGATACATTTAAGGTATTGGATTACATAATAGAAAACCCAAGTGTAAATCCTATGATTGAAATATCCATAAATAGTAATTTATGTGCTCCTCAAAGTATATTCGATGAATTTATTGACAAGGTTCAATATATAACTAAGAAAGATTTGGTGTGGAACTTTTCATTATTTACAAGTATTGAAGCTTGGGCTGAGAAAGCAGAATACATGAGAGATGGATTAGAGGCTGACAGATTTTGGAATAACTTGGATACATTCTTGACCAAATGTGAAAAACCTGAAGCCACAATAATGGCAACATATAATCTTACAAGTGTTTCAAGTTATGATGAAGTCATTAAAAAAGTATTTGAGTTGAAAAAGAAACATTATAATGGTAAGAGATATAGACATTATGCTATAATATTAGATACGGCATATCTTAGGCATCCTGAATTCTTACAAATAAGATTATTGTCTACATATTGGATTGATAAGATTAGGGAAGATGTCAAGTTGATGGAAAGTCTAGCAGAAGAAAAGTATACCCATATTTATGGACATGGACATGCTGGTTATTATGATTTTGAGAGAGAAAAACTTAGGAGACTTTTAGATTGGGTCGATGAACCAATTGATGATATTACTTGGTTGATAAAACAAAGAAAAGATTTTGCACTTTACATCGATGAATTTGACAAAAGAAGAAACAAAAACTTTTTAGAAACATTTCCTGAAATGGAAGACTTTTATAATTCTTGTAAAAAATTGATATGAAACCAAATCTCGTAACGGTTTGTGGTCACAATACCACGATGTTAAAACATATGTTAAATCACTATAAAGATATGGTCAAGGATATTTTTGTAGTAGTTTACCTTTCTTCTGATAAGGATAGAGTTTTATCGGAAGTAAAAGAAATAACAGATGAGTTAAACCTTGATATTCATAAAACAATAGTCGAAGAACCATTTAACTGGGAAAGAGTTACAAAATTATACAATCAAACCAAGATGTTAAGACCACATGATTGGTGGATTGTTTCCGATGATGATGAACTACAAGTTTATAGTGAGAGAAAACATTTAGGTAAGATTCTTGGTGTGGAGGATATAATAGACGAATGTGAGGATAGAGGTAATACATATGTTTGTGGTGCCTTCTTGGATAGAATTGGTGAAGATGGTAAGTTTCCACGAATAACACATGACTCAAATATTTGGAAGGAATTTCCCTTAGCAGGTTCATTTAGAGTTCATGCTTCTCAAGCATGTCCTAATAAAATTTGTCTAATGAAAGGTTATGTAGAAGTTACAAACGGACAACATTATGTAAAAATAAATGGAAGAGATACTTATGGAGACAGATGGAAGCATAAACAAAGATATAATGATAGAAATTGTTTTGTTCAAGTAAACCATTTTAAATGGGATTTGTCCGTTATAACAAGATTGAAAGAAGTTGTCGATATTAAAAAGTCATATACATACCATGAAGAATATAAAAGAATGTTTGATTATATTTTAGATAACAATATGAGAATCGATATAAGTGATAAAAGGTTTATGATAGAAAGGTGTGGAAAACATTATAGTGATTATTTACAATGGGAAAAAGTAAAGGCACAATCAAAGGCTTATAGGATATGAGTAGATTAGCAGTCATATTACCTTATGATGAGAATCATATTGAAAATTTTACCAACCACTTTAAACAGATGGTAGATGAAACAGAGTTCTACTATAAACTTTGTTTTCTGAAACAAAAATCTAATCGACCTTTAAACAGAGGTAAGCTATTCAACATTGGTTTTTCTTTGTTAAAGAATCAATTTGATTATTTTTGTTTTCACGATATAGATTTGATACCTGTATCTCAAGAATGTGATTATAGTCATAGTGATAAACCAACATCATTGATTCGTGGTTTAATGCCTATGGAATTTGGTGACCATGAAGAGATACAAGATTATGATAACTTTGATGTACCCTATGAACAGCACTTTGGTGGTTGTATTTTGATGGACAAGAAACATTATGAGTTAGTAAATGGTCACTCGAATGATTATTGGGGTTTAGGATATCAAGACATAGATTTATTGGCACGAATGATTACGAAAGAAATACCATTGAGGTCAGTAGTAGAAAAACCCATGACAAAAACTTTTGCCACATTCAATGGAACTACAAGTCGAGTTACCATTTCACCAAAAAACAACAAAATTAGAAAGGTGACTGATAAGAATTTTTCAATGTCATTGTGGTTTAATGTAAAGGATGTTCCACCTTATGGTGCACTAACAGATAACAATAGGTGTGAGTATTTTTTATTTGGTAGACCAGGCTATCACATGGGACTTTCAGTCACTCATGAAGGATTACTAAAAGGTGTTATTTGGGACAAAGATGAAAATCCGTATGTTGTCCAATCTAAAAGGATAACTTTTGATACATGGAATCATGCCGTATTAGTAGTTGACATGGATTCAGTAAAATTGTATCTCAATAATGTTTTAGTTAGTAAAAGGGAATTAGATAATAAGTTAAAAAAGTATGGGGATGAAAACTATTACATTGGTGTAGGTAATCCAACATCATCAAGTTGGAAAAATTTTTGTAAGGGTAGTATTGGAGAGATAGGCATATGGAACTATTCGTTAAGTGAATCCGAGATATCAAGAATATTTGATAATGGTGTAACAGATAAAAATGGAAACTTCACAACTACTAATTTACCAGTAGGATTTTGGGATTTTAATAGTGGATATGATGACATTGTATTTGATATGTCAGGTCACAATAACAATGGAATTGTTCATCATTTGAATATGGGTAAGAAAATGATTAAAACATCAACAGAAAGATATTTACCTTATAGAAGAAATGGTTATTATGCCTATATTGGTGATATAAATAATTTGAGTGAAATAAGAAATTACAAAGAAAGTTCTAATACCCAAATAAATAATAATAGAAAT